>Ga0183101_1000453_pt1 | contig 61638 bp, 54 predicted proteins | sample Biomet3_FD_127790 | JGI IMG/M metagenome (GOLD analysis project Ga0183101, IMG submission 127790) | Microbial communities from bioreactor (seeded with sewage sludge) at LBNL, California, USA - Biofuel metagenome 3 | ecosystem: Engineered > Bioreactor > Anaerobic > Unclassified ... | reverse complement strand
CAACAGATAAAGGAAACTGTAAAAAAGTACAAATCACTTTTGACTGATAACGGGGCAGAAATAGTTTTTGAAGATGATTGGGGAATGCGTAAGTTAGCTTACAATATTCAAAAGAAATCATCAGGTTACTATTATCTTATAGAATTTAAGGGCGAAGGCGACTTGATTGCTAAACTTGAAACAGCTTATAAGAGAGATGAGACATTGCTTCGTTTTATGACAGTTGCCTTAGACAAATGGGCTATTGCTTACAACGAAAAGAAACGTAACGGTGGTTTACGCAAACAACAAGAGGCTGCAAAGCAACAACAAGAGAAGAAAGAAGGCAAGACTCTTTCTTCAAAGAAAGAAGAAGTAAAGGAGAGTGTAGAGACTCCAGAAAATGAAAAACCTTTAAAAGACTAAGACAAACATGGCAAACGAAACAGAAATAAAGTATTTGACTCCTATAACAGTCGAAACACAGAGAAAAAAGTATTGCCGTTTCAAGAAGAGCGGTATTAAGTATATTGACTACAAGGATGCAGAATTCCTTTTGAAGTTTGTGAATGAGCAAGGTAAAATTCTTCCAAGAAGATTGACTGGCACATCAAACAAATATCAAAAGAAAGTATCACAAGCTATCAAGAGAGCTCGTCACATTGCTCTTATGCCTTACGTAGCTGATTTATTAAAATAAGGAGGAAAGAGAAATGGAAGTAATATTGAAACAAGACGTGCTCAATTTGGGCTATAAAGATTCCATAGTTAAGGTGAAAGACGGTTATGCAAACAACTATCTTATCCCTAATGGAATAGCAACTATTGCTACACAGTCAAACAGAAAAATGCTTGCAGAGACATTGAAGCAAAGAGCTTTCAAAGAAGAAAAAGTTCGTAAAGATGCAGAGGCTCAAGCAGAACAATACAAAACTATTACAGGTCTTAAGATTGGTGCAAAAGCTGGCGAGGGTGGAAAAATCTTTGGTAGTGTTAATGCAATACAGATTGCTGACGCTATCAAGGCTCAATTTAATCTTGATGTGGATCGTAAGAAGATTGCTATAGTTGGTGAGGCTATCAAAGAATTAGGTGCTCACAAGGCTATAATATCTGTTTACAAAGATATCAAGACAGAAATAGCTTTTGATGTAGTAGCAGAATAATTGTTAATACAAATAATACAAAGACCTTTGAGCTTTTTTTCCTCAGAGGTCTTTTTTCTATCTATAACATGATAAGCAAAGCACAAATAAGAAGAATAGCCTCTTTGAAACAAGACAAGTTCCGCCAGAGTGAAAAAGTCTTTGTGGTTGAGGGTGAGAAAATGCTCTCTGAGCTGATGCACTCCACATTTGATGTGCAGACTATTTGTGCAACAAAACAATGGATAGAACTTAACACAATTCCTTCAGCACACTCTAATGTTGAGATATTACAAGTTAGCCCTGAGGATTTACAACGAATGAGTTCTCTATCCACCCCAAACAACGTGCTTGCTGTTGTCAGCACCCCTAAGCCTCAAGCTGTTCGCACACAAGACACACTGGTACTTGCCCTTGACGGTATAAACAACCCCGGCAATCTCGGCACCATAATTCGTCAGGCCCTATGGTTTGGACTAACCGATATAGTATGCTCATCTAACACTGTAAGCATTTACAACCCCAAAAGCATTCAAGCAACCATGGGTGCACTCTTTTGGGTGAATGTGATCTACTGTGAATTACCAGACTTTATCAGATCTTTGCCACCTAAATACAATATCTATGGCACTATTGTGGATTCCGATAATAATATCTACCAACAAACACTATCCAATGAAGGATTGATAATTATCGGCAGCGAGTCTCATGGCATAAGCCCACAGGTGCGTAGAGCTATCACCACACCACTAACCATACCCAACTACTCACCCGACGGTAGAGCTGAGAGTCTAAACGCCTCCATAGCAACAGCAATAGTGCTCTCAGAATTCAAACGGTCAGTGCCTGACTGGCATTAAACGCATAGTGTTGATGTGATATATAAGAAAGAGTTTAATCAAAAAAATAACAGCGTTTTGGTCAAATAAAACAAAGTTTTATTGTATTAAAACTTCGTTTGGTGAAATTATTACTTTGTTTATTTCTTACTTCTTTAAGAGTTATTAACAGGTTGTTTAGCTCATTCACCTATGTATTGAGCTGATGAGCTATTTTAAACAGAAGAGATAACCCTAATATACTTTAGTATATCCCTTCTTTGTGTGTTTAATTTTTTTTGAAGTATATTATTATTGTATGTAATGCAGATACCAGTTTGTAACAATACGCCATTATGGTTATATCTATTTGTATCAATAAAATATCTTTTGACATATTTGGTTTATGGTTCAGATATGAATGTTGAAGCATATCCATTCAATACAACAGAAGGAGCTGCTACAACGATACAAAGCAATAAACAGTATATAATACAGATATTTCGGCACTTATGCAGGTGTAACAGTAGGTCGGTGGTATGCATTTCCAAACCCATATCAAGGAAATATATATGTAAAGGATTTTTACAAATAAATAGCTAATTATGAATACAAAGTGATATAAGAAAGATGGTACTTGGAATACATTGCATAATACAACAAATGAAAATTGTATAAAGACAGGAGAGGTTTTTTTGTATTGTTCTCAATAGTAGGATTAAGACAATTTTATATTTCTAACAGAAGGAAAGAAGAGTACCTTAGCCTAATCAATGCAGATTATAACAACATATAATTTATTGAGTAAAGAGGCTTATATAAGAGTTAAATGGTTTTGATATAAACGATGATTATAAGATGATAGGAGATAATGAACAGATATATAACAGTAATAGTTAGCAATGCAATCAAGACAACCATTTATGAGTGCAAAATAAATATAAATATCCTCACAGCATGGCATAGCAACACTAACATTTGCAAATATACCATAGGGATTTAATTCAGTTTTATGGATGATATAGCAGAGATAGCCTTGACAAATGAAACAGTCTACACAAGAACCATTGCCAGTGGAGAAAATGTTAATAGTTTCAAAATAAGATTTAAGAATAATATAGGATTATATAATGTAGAGCAAGAACAAAACACAATAGAGTTTTGGACAGCAAATAAAACAATAAACGTAACAGGGAAAACCTAAGGGCGTTGCATATTTATAATGTTTTGAGACAAGAAGTCTTTGCAGCAAAACTCTCAGTTATAAGTTACACAAAGGGGTTGGTTTACCAAAAGGAGTGTATAGTGCAAAGATAAAGACACAGCAAGATACGAAGACAATGAAATTTATATTATAATAACTTCCAATGGAAGCGAATATATCCAAAATAGATAAAGGATAATAAAGAAAGGAAAACAAGATATTAAAAAGATAGTATTTTTGTTTGGAGCAAGTGTAACGCTGTTCGCTCCACCAGTACCAAACCCCACCAAATCAAAATTATGCAGTACATAATCAACCACTAACAATAACAAGCAGTCAAATAAGCACAGCACAACCTTGTTGGGTTGGTTATACTGGAATAAAGATGTATTCAAAAAAGAAGAAAGAGTCAAAAGACAATCAAGAGTAGTAGACGAATAGATGTCTGTAAAAAAAGTCTCATTCCTAATCCAGGATAGAGACTTTCTTTTGATTGTAGATAGGTTTTTGCTTCACTATCTTATTCTTTCAGCGTATTGAGCTGTGCGTGTATCTACTTTTATTTTCTCACCGTTTTCAATGAATAAAGGTACTTTTATTTTTGCGCCAGTATCCACTGTGGCGTCTTTTAGGGCGTTAGTGGCTGTGTTGCCTTTTACTCCTGGCTCTGTATATGTTACTGTCATCTCTACAAAAGGAGGCAATTCACAAGATAGTGGAGTCTCTGTGTCTGCATGAACAATCATTTCAACGTATTGTCCTTCTTTAAGGAATTGAGGAGCATTGATAATGTTTTCTTCAATAGCTATCTGTTCAAAAGTTTCTGTATGCATAAAGTTGTAAAGAGTTCCTTCTTTGTAAAGGAAAGTGTAAGGGCGTCTTTCCACTCTTGCTATTTCTATTTTTGTACCTGCCAAGAAAGAGTGTTCTAATGTTCTGCCGGTCTTAAAACTTTTTAGTTTTGTACGAACAAATGTGTTTCCCTTTCCTGGTTTTACGTGTAAAAATTCTACAACTGAAAGTAAATCGCCATTCATTTCAATACATAATCCATTCTTAATATCTGCTGTTGTTGCCATTTGTGTATTTGTTTTGTTATAATTTTATTTTGTTTCCTCTTTTGCTTGTGAAGCTGTTAACTCCTCAATTCTTCTGTTTAAAAATTCATTATCCTCATGCAGTTTGTTGTAATCCTTCTCATAGTAGTTAGACTTCAAAGAAGAGGCAATCATTCTGATGATACAAATAATCAAAAGACAAATGAGTAGCACCTGACTTTTAGGATGGGCAAAGACCCAATAAGCTATCAGAGCCAAAAGTAAGGCATAAGAAATATAACCTAAAAGACGGGCAATTTTAACTATCTTCATTCTATTTTAGTGTTTAAAAGAATGCAAAGATACTAATTTTTTGTTTCTGTTTGACAATTTAAACGATTATATATGAGCCCAGATTAGAAAGTTAAGAGAAAATATGAGATAATAGCGAAAAAAAGTGTAACTTTGCCTCTTGATGGCAAGAGTGAATTTTTATATCAAAATAGCCAAAAATAAATGTAACAAGAATATATTTAAAGCAAACATATATATGAGAAAGATAGTTTTAGGAATAATAATGGCATTGTTTTGTGTCTTGGGGCTTCAGGCACAGAATACCAGTACGCTTGACGAGGAAAAAATGACACAATTTACCCGTGATTTAAGTGTGTTACCTTTTTCAGAAAGAGATGTTATTATAAAGGCTTGTGAGCTTTTTGAGACAAGTTTCAAAGGAGATCCAGATGGAGCAGATTGGGCTTTTCAAATACTTTATTACTATCATCAAATGTCTTGTGAGGACAAAACAGCAACTTTGCATAAGACATTCTCAGACCAGGAGATAAGAGGTTATTTCCATAAAGATATATGGGTTTTGCCAAAGCTCAAGAACAACATTAAAGACTTTATAAAGGAGTATGCACAGTGGGGTTATAGGATTTCTTCTGACGAGGATACTTCTTATTCTATGGAAGTTGATTCTACTTTTCTAATAAAGAGATTGAGTAAGTATTTAAGTAAGGATTTTGCATACTATTTCAATAACTATGTTAGGGATTTAGCTTATCAAAATATATGGCATGCAGAGCAAGACATATCAATAGATGAAATCTTCAGAAGAGTGGCTTGGAGAGATGAACTGCTATATAATAACCCTAACTTCATTCGTGCAGATTTGGTTACACTGCAAATAGATGAATTACTCTTTATGGCAACCAAGGGTTTGGAAAAGACTTCTATCTATGGCACTAACCCTATCAAATTAAAGGTTTCTGACCCAAGAGAAGGGTTTGACTTTGCCAATGTGGCTAATGTGTCAGATGTTATTGTACCTGAGTATAAAAATGCCATACAAGCCTACTATTCCAACCACACAGACACACAGTGGGGTAAGTATCTTACAGAATTTATGCATCGTTTGTCAATCAACAAATATCGTTTCTCAAATGAAATAGACCAATTTGTAATGGAGACGCTTTATCCAAAGGATAGAAAGAATATAGATCCATTGCTAAAATGGGAAGATATGCTCATAGATAAATTGATGAATTAACTCACAGACAACAAGGCGGATAAATAATAATAGTAATAATGAAAAAGATTTTAGTATTAGCTTTATGCTTTATGACTTGGGGATTTGCTCAAGCTCAAAAGCAAATTACACTTGAAGATATTTGGTCACAGAATACCTTTAATTATAAAACTATAGACGATATTCGTTCAATGAAAAATGGTCAGCAGTATTGTGTGCTGACACGCAAGAGTATAGATAAGTATTCATACAAAACGGGTAAGAAAGAGGGTGAAATAATCAATTTCTCTCAACTTAATTTTCCTAATGCAGGCAAAAAGAATTATGTCTATGATTATTCATTCTCTGAAGATGAACAACAAGTGCTTTTGGTGGTTAATCCAGAGTTTATTTATCGTCGTTCTTTTGTTGCCGATTATTATATATATGATTTAGGCTCTAAGACGCTTTATCCACTAACAGATGGTAGGAAAGTGCGTCTTGCAGCTTTCTCACCAGATGGCAAGAAAGTGGCTTGGACATATCAAAACAACATATATGTTTCTTTCTTAGACCAAAAAGATAGCAAAGGTAATTTCAAAGTTACTCAAATAACAACAGATGGCAAACAAAACCAGGTTATTTATGGAGCATCTGATTGGGTGTATGAGGAGGAATTGACACTTGTTTATGGTTATGAATGGAATAAAGAAAGTAATAAATTGGCTTACTATCGTTTTGACGAGAGCAAAGTAAAGGAGTATTCTTTCCCAGTGTATGGCAATTTGTATCCTGACCAATACACATATAAGTACCCAAAGGCTGGTGAGGCTAATTCTGTGGTAGATATTTATGTCTATAATTTAGCTACTAATGCTTCAAAACAAGTTGATTTAGGTACAAATAAAGACTATTATATCCCACGTATTCAGTGGCAAGGAACAACAAATAATTTGCTTATTCATAAGCTAAATCGTTTGCAAAATCAATATGATATTTACTGTGTGAATACTTCTGATTACACAACAAAGACAATATACTCAGAGACTAATAAATGCTATATTGATAATGTGGATAAAGTTCATTTCTTAAATGATAACAATCGCTTTATCATTAAAAGCGAAAGAGAAGGCTATAATCGTTTTTATTTGTGTAATGTAAAAAATGGCTCTATTCAGGCAATCACAACAGGGAACTATGATGTAGATGAGCTTTGCTTTATTGACCAAAAGTCTAAGAAGATATATTACACGGCAGCAGAGTCTTCTGCAATAAATCGTGAACTTTGTGTTGTGGGCTTTGACGGTAAACACAAACGCTTGCTTTCAACACAAACTGGTACCAATGGAGCTGAGTTCTCTAAAAGTGGAGAATATTACATAGCTACTTATTCAAATGGTAATACACCAACAGTATATACAATCAATAATAAAGAAGGAAATGTACTTGTAACACTTGAAGACAATAAAGCTTTAAAACAAACCCTTGCAGACTATGGAGCAGAGAAAAAAGAGTTTTCTTCATTCACTACAACACAAGGAACAAGTCTTAACTATTGGATAATAAAGCCTTCAAATATGGAAAATGGTAAGAAATATCCTGTTTTATTCTATGTTTATGGAGGTCCAGCCTCACAAGAGGTGCTAAACTCAACAGATCGTTTTAGAGATTATCTTTGGTTTAGAATGTTAGCTCAGCAAGGTTATATTTGTGTTTGTGTAGATCCAAGAGGTACGGGTATGAGAGGCGAAGATTTTAGGAAATGTACCTATATGCAAATGGGGAAATATGAAATAGAAGATATAATTGAAGCTGCTAAATATTTTGGTTCTTTGGATTATGTGGATAAAGGGCGTATTGGTATTTTTGGTTGGAGTTTTGGAGGATATATGTCTACACTTGCAATCACAAAGGGTGCAGATTACTTCAAAAGTGCCATAGCTGTTGCTCCGGTAACAACATGGCGTTACTATGATAACATATATACAGAGCGTTTTATGCGTACTCCACAAGAGAATGGTGATAACTATGACATAAACTCACCAATCAATCATGTTGAAAAGCTTAAAGGCAATTTCCTTCTCATACAGGGCACAGCCGATGACAATGTTCACTACCAAAATTCGATGGATTTGATTGATGCACTTATAAAGGCAGGTAAGCAATTTGAACATTTTGCTTATCCAAACAAGAACCATAGCATCTATGGAGGCAATACACGTTTGCACCTTTACACAATGATGACAAATTTTTTGAAAGCAAAACTTTAATCTCTTATTTGCAACAGTAATGATTAAGGAATTTCAAAAGTACATTGAGGATAACGCTCTTTTTTCCAAAGATGATAGCATACTATTGGCTGTCAGCGGAGGCATAGACTCAATGGTTATGACAGACCTCTTTTTAAAGTGTGGGTATAATTTTGCAATAGCACATTGTAATTTTAAGCTAAGAGGGCAGGAGAGTCAAAGAGATGAGGATTTTGTTACTTCTTTTTGTCAAGAGCATAATATAAAGTTATACAAGAAGAGTTTTGATACTTTTACTTATATGAAAGACAAGGGCAAAAGCCTTGAAATGTCTGCTCGTGACTTAAGATATGAGTATTTCTTTAACCTTCTGAAAGCCGAAGGATACACCTATCTTGCAACGGCTCATCATGCCGATGATTCTATTGAAACTTTCTTTATCAATCTGCTTAGGGGTACTGGTATTTCTGGTTTGCATGGCATATTGCAGAAAGTTAATAATGTCATTCACCCAATGATTTTCACTAACCGTACAGAGATTACAGCTTATCAGCAAGAGCATTCTATTGCATTTGTGGAAGATTCAACCAATGTTTCAGTGAAATTTACTCGTAACAAGATTCGTCACGAACTTTTGCCACTGATAAAAGAGATTTCTCCTAATTTTGAACGTACTATTGTTAAAGAAATAGAGCGTTTTCGTGAGACAGAGCAAGTTTTTCGTACTTTGGTAAATAAAGCCAAAGAAGAAATAGTGATAAAGGAGCAGGACAAGGTTAAGATACCTATTGCCAAAATAAAAACGCTGACTCCTTCACGTATATATCTTTATGAATTTCTCAGTGAATATGGTTTCAATGAATCCAATATCAATGCTATTGAAGAGGCTTTGGACGATATCTCAGGTAAACAGTTTTTTAGTGAGAATTATCGCTTAATCAAAGATAGAGAGTATTTGATTATTGTTGAGAATAAACAAGAAAAAACAGACCAGTATTGTATCAGAGAAGACCAGACAAGTATCACTCACCCAATAAAGTTACACATGGAGTTGCTTAAAGACCTTTCTTTTGTGCGCATACCCAAAACCAAGTTTATAGCTATGCTTGACTATGACAAACTTACTTTTCCACTCACGCTTCGCCACTGGTACAAAGGTGATGCTTTCTTCCCTTATGGTATGAGAGGCGAAAAGAAGATATCTGACTTCTATCAAAACCTCAAATATTCTATTTTGGACAAGGAAAATCAATGGCTCTTGTGTTCAAATGACAAGATAGTGTGGGTTGTTGGTCAAAGAATAGATGATCGTTTCAAAATTACAGGTGCAACCCAAACAATATACAAAATAGAGATTGATGGCTAAAGAAATTAGCTATTAATTGGTTTTGTATTTTAACATTTTGTGCTTTGATAGTGAGACTATAAAGGTATAAAATGTACAAATAATCATTTTTTTCTTTGGTAGAATAGAAAATTATTGTACTTTTGCACTCGCAAAATCAAGATGTGCTTTTTAAAGTCTTGACGGGTCCCTTAGCTCAGTTGGTTAGAGCATCTGACTCATAATCAGGGGGTCCTTGGTTCGAGCCCAAGAGGGACCACAGCAAAGAAAAAGTCAGCTACAATAAAGTAGTTGGCTTTTTTTGTTTTCTTATATTGACATTATTGATAAGAAATGATTTTGTTTAATTGCAAATATTGGTGTCAAATAAACACTTTATCTTGTGAATATAAGTTTGGCTACATCCAATTAGTATAATAAAAAATTGTATCTTTGTTTCGTGATTTCTATAATGGGGTTATAGCAACTCTATAATGGGGTTATAGAGCTTCTATAATGGGGTTATAGTACAACTGAAACAAAGAAAGAAAATCTTAGAACAAAGAAACAGCAACACATAACAAAGAAAGAATACAACAAATCAAAGATATGACAAAATATTACAGTACTTGGAAAAGAAAATTCACAGACTCTCAGGGTCAAGAACAAGAAAAGTATTATGCTTGCTCACGAAAAGGCAGTGTGATTAGCAATAATGAATTAGCAGAACTAATTAGTCAGAGTTCGTCTTTGGCTTATGGAGATGTGCTTTCGTGTTTGAAGTCTCTGTCTGTTTATATGAGAGCGGAATTGGAGCAAGGCAAAACGGTAAGTCTTGAAGACATTGGTTCTTTTAGTTTGGCTCTGAGTAGCAAAGGCTATTTGTCAGCCAAAGAAATAACAGCTGATAAGGTTAAGGCTACAAAAATAGTGTTCAGAGCTAACAGTAAATTGCGTTCTTTGCTTAGCAGTGAGCATTTTTCTTCATGGGACAAAAAAATATCAAAAATCAAAGGCTTGAAAATCAAATAATACTTCTGAGCAATAATGAAAAGGGTAATAGAATGTGTAACAAGTGATTTACTTACAGACAATAGAGTTGATAAGACTTGCAGAACAATAGCCCAATGTGATTATAGTGTTCTTTTGGTTGGTAGAATAAAGTCTGGGAGCAAACCTTTGGATAAAAGAAGTTATCCAACAAAGCGTTTTCGTTTGATTTTTGATAAGAGTTGTTTGTTTTATGCAGAGTATAATCTAAGAGAGTTTTTCTTTTTGCTTACACATAAGTTTGATATTGTGTGGGCTAACGACTTAGATACTCTTTTGGGGGCGTGGTGTGCTTCACGCATAAAAAGGAAGCCAATAATCTTTGATTCACATGAGCATTTTACACAAGTGCCAGAGCTAAAAGAAAACGCTTTTGCACGTTGGTTTTGGACAAAACTTGAAGAGCATATTGTGCCAAGACTGAAAAACGTACTCACAGTTTCACAACCAATAGCTGATTATTTCAAAGACAAGTATGGTGTTAGTGCTTTGGTTGTCAGAAATGCTCCATTATTTGGTGGAGTTACAAAAACGGCAGACAGAGCCGAGCTTTTGATGCCACAAAACAATCCAGTACTTATCTGGCAAGGTGGAGGGTGCAATGTGGAAAGAGGTTTGGAAGAATTAGTTCAGGCTATGCAATGGATAGATGCTTGCCTTTACATAATTGGAGGGGGCGATATTTTCTCTCTTTTGCAACAACAAAGTAAGAATTTGGGATTAGAGGATAAAATTTTCTTTGTTCCAAGGGTACCTTACGAGCAAATGATGCAATACACTTTCAATGCAACTCTCGGACTCTCATTGGATAAGCCCACAAATGGCAATTATGCTTTTTCTTTGCCGAATAAACTCTTTGAATATGTGCATGCCCAGCTACCAATGCTAATTACTCCGCTTTGTGAAATAAAACCTATTGTGCAAGCGTTTAAAATCGGTACTTTCCTTTCAAACTATAATCCTCAGGAAATGGCTCAGCAGATAAATGCTCTTTTGAAAGATGAAAAGACTTTGGCTCAGCAGAGAGAAAATTGCAAAAAAGCAGCCCACGAACTTTGTTGGCAGAATGAAGAAAATAAGATAGAAAAATTACTAAGTACTATAAAATAAATGCTTTCGATATTAATACCAACTTATAACTATAATTGTTCAAAACTTTGTTTTGCTTTATATGAACAAGCTTTGGCTTTGAAAGTTGATTTTGAAATATTGGTTTATGACGATGCTTCACCTTTGAAATGTCAGCCAAATAAAGAGTTGATGACTCTTCCAAATGTTAGATATAAAGAGTTGAGTTATAACTATGGACGCTCAGCTATTAGAAATCTTATGGTTAAAGAGAGTCACGGAGAGTATATTTTGTTCTTGGATTGTGATGGTCAAGTGGCTTCACAGAATTATTTGGTCTTATATAACAAATTCAAAGATGATGCAGACATTGTTTGCGGAGGCAGAATTTATCCTGAGAAAAACAATATTGATAGCAAATACATATTGCATTGGCTTTATGGTACAAAAAGAGAAAGTCATTGCAATAGATGCCAGGCAAAGAGTTTTATGACTAATAACTTTCTTATCTCACGCAAGGCTTTTGAAACAACATGTTTTGATGAAAGTATGAGTGGTTATGGTCACGAAGACACTATTTTTGGAATAGAATTGAAGCAAAAAGGTTATAAATTCAAGATGATAAAGAATCCAATAATTCACATGGGACTTTATGATGCAGATAAGTTTATTCAGAATACACAAAACTCAATAGATAATTTGATAAAGATAGTTGATAAGAAATATCCAAAGGAAGAATTTTTTGATATTAGTCTTGTCAAAGCATATTACAAAACAAAATCAATTGGACTTAAGCCTTTGATGTCCTTATATTACAAATTATTTCACTCTTTAATAGAGAAAAATCTCAAAAGCCTTCACCCAAATCTTTTTTTACTGGATACCTATAAATTAGGATACTATTGTGCTAAAGTGTTTTAGGCATTTATTAGTTTGCCTTTCTCACAACAGATAACTCTTTGAGGGAATTTTTCTATAATTATATAGTCGTGAGTTGCCATAAGTATGGTTGTATTGTTCTCCTTGTTTATTTTTAGAAGTAGTTTCAGAATATCCTCGCTTGTTATTGGGTCAAGATTGCCTGTTGGCTCATCTGCAAGAATTAACTTTGGACTATTAACAATAGCTCTTGCAATTGCCACTCTTTGCATCTCGCCCTCAGAGAGATGATAAGGCATAACATCTTTCTTTTCGTACATTCCAACATCTTTTAATGTGGAAGAAACTTTTTCTTCTATCTGTTCCTTGTCTTTAATTCCTATTGCACGCAAAACGAAAGCTATATTATCAAACACATTGCGGTCTTGCAAGAGTTGAAAATCTTGAAATACAATACCAAGTTTTCTTCTTAGCATAGAAATATCTTTTCTACGAATACCTTTTAGAGGCATATCACATACTGTTGCTTGACCCTCTGAGAGTGGAACATCGGCATATATGCTTTTTAGCAAAGAACTTTTGCCGGTACCAGTCTTACCTATTAGGTATACAAATTCTCCTTCCTTTATTTTAAGGTCTATGTTGCTTAGAACAACTCTATCTTGAGCAATAGTTACATCTTTGTAGTCTATTATTGGGCTTGGTTCCTCTGAGAGGGCTGCTTCTTCTTGTTGAGCTTCTTGTGCCTCTGGAGTTTCTTCTGTTTTAAGGTCTTGATTTTCTTGTTCTGTTTGCTCTGTTGTGTTTATTTCTTCTGGCATAATTGTTTTGCTCTCATTTTTTTAATTCTAAACTTGATAACATAATGTAGTGTGATAACGTATAAAAAGAACATTACCACTATTAAAGGTATGAATATGTTGTCATCTACTAACGTTGAAAGTATCATTCCTATTATAGATATGGTTACGGAAAAAGTAAGTGTGAGAAGTGAGGTCTTAGCATGTGTGGCACCAGTGCGTAAGAATAAATGATGGATATGCGAGCGGTCAGGGTGGAAAGGAGAGAATCCTCTTTTAATTCTATCACAAAATACTCTTAAAGTGTCTGCAAAAGGAATGAAAAACAATACACAGACAACTCCAATCTTAGATTTGATTGCAACAAGCCCACAGATTTTTGCCTCTGAACCCAAATAGCCATTGTATTGCATTGCAACAATCATAGAACAAGCTATAATAGTACCAATGGTTATGGAACCAGTGTCTCCCATAAAAACCTTTGAAGGCTCCCAATTAAAAAACAAAAAGCCAATTAAGCCTCCGCCTACGCTAACCAAAAGTATTCTCCATAGAATTGGCGAGCCAAAACAATCTTGGCATATATAATTTTTAGGAATGCAAAGCATGAAAAACAAAAACAATGGCACAATTACATTTAGAGCTTGAGTTGCTGCTTGTCCATCAATACCGTCAATAAGGTTATATGCATTTAGAACAACAACAATAAAGAATATTGTTGCTGCATAACTGATTACAATAGGTAATTTGTGTATGCCAAAAAAGCCAAAAAGATTGTCAATCCTCAGACCTATGTTGCAAATAAAAAGAATGAATATTATCTCAATGATTAGTTTTGTCTTTGCAGAAAGAGTGTTCATGTCATCTCTTACACCCACAATAGCAATACAACAAAGCACAATGAGAAATGTTATAATATAATCAATGTTACATGAAGGTTTATAGGAGTGCATTGCTAATAAACAAGAGACGATACATGCTAAGAATATAATTATTCCTCCCATATTGACTTTGTTACCGTTGTGCTTTTTTCTGCCTACAGAGGAGTCAAGGATATGGTACTTGAGCATTAACCTTATAAATATTGGCATTGTAAAAAAAACTATAACCAAAGATGTTATGAAACAGTATAATAATGTCATAAATTATTTGATGAGTTCGTTGCTTGTTGTTTAAATATTACGTTAAAACAAATTTACTTGTGTGCAACAGCACTTACCACAATTCTAATTGCACATTGCAAAGATATAAAAATACTATGACTAATGCTCATAATAGTGAGATTTTTTTCAAATAATAGCTGCTTTCATTCCCGTTCATAAATAGCAAATCTAAGCAAGAAAGGTTACTAATGAAATCAAATTTGTTACAAAAGCATTGAGTATATGGAATAAATGAATCTTGAGAAAATGTATTTGCCATTGATTTTTGAGAAGAAAACACATGGCGCATATCTTTTTGGTTCTTTGTTGGTGGGATGAAGTCATTTGTGTAAGATATTTTAGTATCTAAGTCCAATTTTTGAAGGAAATAAGTTAGAATAGCATTGTTTAATTCCCACAGCGATGAATATTCAGTAGAGAAAAACTTGTGAATATCATTTTCAAAATATTCAAAATATGGACTTTGTCCATATGCCGAAGTGATTGCTCGCCAAGCTTTGCTGCTCCAATGATCTTTGTAGCAAATATGGACTTGACTTGTTGTTTGTCTAATGGATTTCTCCCTGACAATAGGAACATTTATAGACTCTATTCCATTAGCAGTTAGAATATATGTGCGATTTCTAAGCGTTTGCTTTGGAAAGGTCTCTTGGCTTTCAATGATTGCACACCCATAAGTTGACAAACATTGAAAATAAGCAATGGGAGGAAAAAATAAAGAGGGCAATAATAGAGAGTAACTACTTTCCGAAAGTGATTGAGATGAGTTTTCCATCATTAAAATAAAAGTCTATATTTTTTTCTTCAAAAGATATGCGTTCTTCGCCCCAATCTTCTTTTTCCATTGTCTCATTGAAAACCCCGTTTTTTATCATTAGCTGTTCTATATCGTGTATAGAAGAGCCCATAACTTTCTTGTCAAATATTGTCATTTGTGGATTATGTACATCAATACAAGACAAAGCACTCTCTTGTGAAGAATTGTCAAAAAAGAGAGAAAGTCCTTGATTTTCATAATGAAGAATAGTTGTTGGGTAATCAATATCTTCACCAATCTCCTCCACTTCTGAGGGAGAAGAAAGAAGTGAACAAACATTTTCTATTGACAAACCAAAATTGATTTGGTCAATACCTTCCTTTAATTTAATTGCGTAATTCATAATAATTGCTGTTAATTCTCAAGGTGCAATAATAGGAATAATATTTTACTTGTGCAAATTTTCTGCCTTAAAAATTTGTTTTTTATTTCTCTGACCATAATTATGGCTTTGAAATAAAGCAGTTTAGAAAAAAGAACAAATAAAATAATGCATTTTTGTTTGTCAGTAATGAAAAAAGCAGTACTTTTGCACTCCCAAAGCATGGGAGACTAAATAGCTCAGCCGGTAGAGCACATCCCTTTTAAGGATGGGGCCCTGGGTTCGAATCCCAGTTTAGTCACTAACACAAGAATAATAACTTTTTTTTACGTCATATTCGTTTATTCGGATGTGGCGTTTTTTTATTTTTTGGTACAAAGAATTTTCTTTTAAAATTTTTGTTGTATCTTTGTAGCTCATAGTAATCAATAAATAAATTTAATATGAAAAAGTTTTACTTGTTTTTTCTTTTGTCTTGCTTTTCTTTTGGACTTAGAGCGCAGACTGATTCAATAGATGTAATTCACTATGATATCAATCTTGACATAAATAACACTGTCAAGAATCATCACAAAGGCTACTGCTATTTAAAAATTAAGGTAACAAATCCCATTAATCATATTATTCATTTGAGTTTGCTCAATCATACGGTGGATTCTATTTATTTAAATGGTTACGCTGCTGACTATACCTATCTGTCTCCAAATATCAATATTACATTACCTTCTTCTGTGACAAATGGAGACTCTGTTGATGTTGTGGTTTGGTATTCTGGTTCTCAAGTTGTAGAATTGTATGGTTGGGGAGGTATGCATTATGACCCTAATATAATATATTCGCTAAATGTGGCTTTGATGGACGACCCTCACTCTTATGCTCGTAGTTGGTTTCCAGCTCTTGACCTTTACAGTGGTAAGGCAACATTTAACCTGAACATATCTACACAAAATACAAGAAAAGCAATTTGTGGTGGTTTGCTTGACAGCATTGAAAACATAAGTGATTCCTCTTGGCTGTGGCATTGGAGAATACCACAGAGAGTTTCTCCTTATTTGATAAATGTTGCAATTGCTAATTATGTTTTAATACAAGACACAGTGCAAGGCTTGGCTGCTACATATCCTTTGCAGGTTTATTGTTTTGCAGCTGATAGTGCTGTTGTTGCAGCAAAAGTGCCATTGATAAAAAATTCTTTTCACACATTAGAAAACCATTTTGGTCAATTTAGATTTAATAGAGTGGGCTATTGTGTTACGCCTTTGGGAAGTATGGAACATATTGACAATATATCTTTAGCGCGTAATGCTGCAATTGGTCAAGGAGATGAAAATAACTCAAATATGTTTCATGAGTTGGGACATAGTTGGTTTGGTAATTACATGGGAGCTTACTGCGAAAGAGATATTTGGATGAAAGAGGGTTGGGCTTCATTTAGTGAAAATCTTTCTTTGGAAGCAAACTATGGACTGGATAGAGCAAAGAATTATTTTCGTAACCAAATGGAAAATGTTTTAGGTTCAATACCAAAGAGTGAAGGCTATCTTACACTCTATGGTACAACAGGAACAGATGTTTATTCTAATACAACATATCGTAAAGGAGCTGCTGTTGTGCATACACTGAAAAATTATTTAGGAGATAGCGTTTTCTATCCAGCAGTGCGTTCAATGCTTGAGCATTTTGGTTATGGGGTTGCAACAAGTTTTCAAATGAGAGACTATTTGAGTCAAACAACAGGGGTGGATTTGACAGACTTCTTTGATTTTTATGTTATGGATAGTGGATATAATCATTATGCTATTACAGCAAAGAGCTTTGCAAACAATAGCGCAACAATTTCTATTGAACAAAGAGTTGTCGTAAATCAAAATAATGGTTGTCATTCTTCAAGAGTGCCGATTACGTTTTTAGATAGTAATTGGCATCAATTCAAGAAAGTGATTGCTTTTTCTGGCGACAGCACAACACAAACTATTTCTTTGCCTTTTACTCCAATAAATTGTTTTATAGATTTAGATGAACAAGTGGCTGATGCTACATTAGATAATTATAAGATTATATATTCTGTTGGTAAGCAAACCTTTGCCAATACTTATTTCTTTGCAAAGGTTAATTCAGTTAGTGATTCAATATTTTTGCGTTCCACTTTGCATTGGTTGGGTGAGAAAGAAACGGCTTCATTGCCAGAAGGCGTTAGCCGCATAAGCCATAAACATTATTGGACAATAGAGGGTCAGAATATTTCTTCAAATAATATTGAAGGAGATTTCTATTTTAAATTTTTGTCAGGTAGTAATAGCTTTGACCAAGAACTAATAAATGAATATGCTACATACGATTCACTTGTATTATTGTGGCGTCCAAATGCTCAAACACAATGGTCAAGTGTCCCAATAACAAAACCAGACGCTACATCTGGCTATATTAAGATGCAAAATCTAAGAGAGGGTGATTACATTATGGCTATTGGAGATACTTCTTTGATGAGCTTAAATAATGTTTTTGCAGACAATAGTGCTCAGGCAATGAATTTATATCCAAATCCAGCAAAAGATTTTATTACTATTTCTTTACCAAATAGCAATTTACAATATAAGCAATACAATGTAACTATTTTGAATAGTAAGGGACAAAAAGTATATTGCTACAAGTGGCAAAAGTTATCAAATGAAAAAACTATCAAGTTTAATTTGCCTCAAGGAGTTTATGTAATTACTTTGTCTTCAGGTGATAATGCTGTTTGCTTACATAAAAGATTTGTTGTTGTAAAATAAAAAAAGTTACACAGATGATATAGTTTGGGCGTTTTATCTTGTTATTATAAATGTTAGTTTTTGAATTATGCAGGAAGATAAAACAGTAGCTGAATTAATAGAGCTTTGCAAACAAAATGATTCTTTGGCTCAAAAAGATATTTATGACAGATACAAAGATAAATTGTTTACAATATGTTTGCGTTATACTCAAACCTATGCAGATGCTCAAGACTTATTGATAGATGGATATGTCAAGATATTCACCAACATAGGAAACTTTGAGGTAAGAACAAATGCAAAGTTGTCATTTGAAGCATGGGCTAAACGCATAATTATAAATGCAGCAATCAATAACTACAAAACACAAAAGAGGGCTAAGAGATATTCTTACAATGATGACATACATGCTAATTTTTATAATGTTTCAGAGACTTATACCACTTCAGAGGCTCAATATTCACAAGAAAAACTCTTGGCAACAATACAGCGTCTGACTCCAAAGCTCAGAATGGTGTTTAACCTTTTTGCCGTTGAAGAGATGACAGCTCCAGAGATAGCTCAAAAACTTGGAATGACAGAAGGGGGTGTAAGAATTGAAATATTTAGAGCACGAACAAAGTTAAAACGATATTTGCAAGAAATAAAAATACAGAAATGAAATCAATAGATGAATTATATAAGAGGCTTGGTAATGCAGAGGTTAAGGCTCCAGATGTTTGGAATAAGGTTAGTCAGCAAATGGCTGCTCCAGCTGCATCTTCTGTAAAAGGTGCAAAGGCAGTTACTGCAACTCTAACAAAGGTGGCTTTAATTATTGCAGGAGTTGCTGTTGTAGGAGTTGCTACTTATTTTATTGCAAGACCAGCAAAACACAATGATAGTAAAACACAAATTGCTCAAACAACTCTTTCTATCAACCAAACTGCTACAACAACTATGAAATCTATGACTCAAAATACTACAAATAAAGACAGTAAAACAATTATTGTAAGTAACAAAATACAAATACAGCCTTTGCAATCTATATCTACGGAGTTTTCTATTACAGACAAACAAACAAATGCTATTTCTGCTCCACAGATACATCAATCTCAATCTTCTTTGTGTTGCAAAGAAAACTCTCTAACTCCACATGCTCAATATCAACAGCTATCTCAAAATGATAAAGAGGAAGAAAAAGTTGTTCCTCAAACTTTGCAAGAACTGCGCATACCAAGTGTGATAACTCCTAATGGCGATGGAATAAATGATGTCTTTGAAATAAAAAATTTGGATTTATATCCAGAAAATACTCTTACTATATTTGATGGTAGAGGAAAAGAGGTTTTTAAAGCCAATGGATATAAGAATAATTTTACAGCAAGCAATATACCTTCTGGTACTTATTTTTATATATTGAAATACAAATGTTTGGATAAATTCATGCTTAAAAATGGATCTTTGACGGTTATACGGAATTAGCCATATTTGATTTTTTTAACACTAAAAATCCGTTCTTTTTTCTTCCATATTCCAAAAAGGTGGTAATATTGCAAATTATTTTTTCAGTAGTAGCTATATGAAACCACAACAACACAAAGCAGGAAGAATTATAAGTTTCAATAAACTTACACCAGAGCTGATTCAGCAATTTGCTGAACAGTATCCCGAGGGATACACTTCATACATACAAAAAATAAACAAGCCTTCAGGTGAGGCTATTTATGTAGTACCTTTTGAAACAGATGATGTTTCTTATATGGTTAAAATGGAGGTAAAAGTAGATGCAAAATTAAGTGATGAAGATTTTGATAAAGAAATGTTCCCTGATACAAAAGTAGACTTTGACGAAATAGAAGCCTCAGAGGGCGAAGAGCCAAAGGCAGATAAGGAAGAGTTTGTACTTGTCCATGGAGATTATTCGGAAGCTTCTTTAGAAGATGAAGAAGAAAATGAAGATGAAGACAAAGATAAAGGAGGTGATGATTCTGAAGACAAAGATGAAGAAGATGACTATATAGATGAAGAAGAAGATGAGAATAAACTTTTGCCAAAAGCTTCAAAAACAAAGAGTAAAATAACTAATAAAATAAAGAAATGAACATATTTGAACAGCAAAAAGAACGCGATGAGCAAATTAAGAAATCAATGTCAACAATAAAACATTTGGTTGCTGTTGGTAGTGGTAAAGGTGGAGTAGGAAAATCAACTGTTACTGCAAACCTTGCTCTTGGATTAGCAAAGATTGGTTATAAGGTTGGAATTGCTGATGTAGATATTTATGGTCCATCAATTCCAACACTCTTTAATATAGTAGATGAAAAGGTGGAGGCTGAGGAAGAAGATGGAAAGACACTCTTTATCCCTTTTGAAAAATTGGGTATGAAGATAATGTCTGTGGGATTCTTTGTTGACAAAAAGCAGGCTTTGATGTGGCGTGGTCCTATGGCTTCAAACACACTTATTCAATTGCTTTCTGAAACAAAATGGGGAGAGTTAGACTATTTACTTTTTGATATGCCTCCTGGAACTGGCGATATTCAGCTTACATTAGCTACACAATATCCTTTGTCTGGAGCATTGTTTGTTTCTACTCCAGCACAGTTGGCTGTGGCTGACGTTAGAAGAGCAGTGAATATGTTTAAGAATGAACAGATAAATATTCCTATCTTAGGATTGGTTGAAAATATGGCTTACTTTACACCAAAAGAATTGCCAAACAACAAGTATTATATCTTTGGACAAGGAGGCGCAGAGGCTCTTTCAAAAGAATTAGATATAGAACTTTTGGAACAGATACCTATTGCAGAGGAAATGTCAAACACAAATAAAAATGGAAATATTATTTCATTGAGTATAGACTCTTTGGAAATTAAAAGTTTTGTTTCTTTGGCACAAAAGATTGATGCAAAGTTAAATAAATAATAATAATCACCAAAAATAAACAAGTAATATGACACCAGAAGAAAAGCAAGATATTGAAACAAGAGTTAAGGCTGCACTTGAAGAAGTACGTCCTTACTTGCAAAATGACGGAGGAGATGTTCAATTCGTTGAATTATCAGATGATTTGACAGTATACATAGAGTTGCAAGGACATTGTGGAGATTGCCCATACAGCCTTATGACTTTGAAGCAAGGAATTGAGGAAGTAGTAAAAGAAAAAGTGCCAGAAATAAAGGCAGTTGAAAAATACCAATAGGGAAAGAGGGGTTAATTGTGGTATATACAAAAACAGGAGATAGTGGAACAACATCTTTGGTTGGTGGTACAAGAGTAAAAAAAAGCGATCTAAGAGTTGAATGCTATGGAACTATAGATGAACTCACTTCTTATATTGGTCTAATTAGAGATTTGATAATAAAAAGAGATAGACAGAAGGGTAAATCAAGTGAAGAAGCAGCAAGCAGTGTGTATGCTACTGATTTGTTGGCAATAATAAATGTTCTGTTCTCTGTCCAATCAATTGTGGCTTGTGAGAGTGATTTTAATGGTAAAGAAATACCTCAAATCAGCAATGCAAATATTGAAATGTTAGAACAAAGAATGGATTTGTTAGAGAGAAACCTCCCAAAATTAAAAGGATTTGTTTTGCCAACAGGTTATTATTTATCTTCACATTTTAATGTTGCAAGAACAATTTGTCGCCGGGCAGAACGCTCAGCAGTCAGATTGGATTGCCAAACACCAATAGATAAAAATGTATTGATGTATCTTAATCGCCTTTCAGATTACCTTTTTATAATGTCAAGAGAAATGATGAGAGTTAAAAAGAGAGTGGAAATAATTTGGCGCCGATAAGTATTGAATTGCATATTCTTAAATAATAGAGACTCGCAAATGTTTTATTTGCGAGTCTTATTTGTTTGTGGGTTATTAAAACTTTGTTTTGAGAAATTATTTCTTTGTTTCAGTGTCCTATTACTTGATTCTAAATAATTATAATCAAGTAATATTTTGGGCTTCAAGAGAAATATTTAGTTTTTATGGTTTGTAGGTATTATAGTCTAATGAGTGATGTTTGGCTATTGTTAAATGCAAAAAAATATCTTCTGACTTTGTTGCAAATAGAAAATATATTACTTTTGCAAATTGTAAGAGGGCAGAATCCTTTTTTATTGAAAACGATAAAACACTTATATATAATGTATTGGACGTTAGAATTGGCAACAAAACTTGATGATGCACCATGGCCTGCAACAAAAGATGAACTCATAGATTATGCGGTCAGAACCGGAGCTCCTGCAGAGGTAATAGAGAATCTTGCGGAGATAGAAGATGAGGGGGAGACTTATGACAGCATATTGGATATTTGGCCAGATTATCCAACAAAAGATGATTTCTTCTTTGATGAAGATGAGTATTAAATCACACAAAAGAAAAAGCGTTTCAAAAAAAATGAGACGTTTTTTTTGTTTGTATAATATTCTTTCTTACTTTTGTCTGACGAAACATAGGCTAATTATAAATTTAATACTTTGATGTATGAAAAGAACAGTATTATTTCTTTTGACAACAGTGTTCTCACTTGCCCTTTTTGCTCAGAATGTAGGTTTGGGTATGAGAGAGTATTTGCGTACTAATCAAAAAAAAACTTCTTTTTATGTGCCACAAAACTATTCTCTTAGAGAGATTGATGGCAATCAATATTTGTCAACAATTATTGAGGCTAATGAGCATTTTGACCCCTTAGCTTTTGAGTCATTGGGCTGTAAGATAGGAGCAAAGGTTGGAAATATTTACACGCTTTATATTCCTCAAAGCAAGGTGTCTCAAGTACTAGCTCAAATAGGTATCAAAGAAATAGAAACAGCAAGAAAAGTGTCAAAACCATTTATGGATAAGGCTGCCAATGATGTTAATGCTGATTTGGTTTGGCAAGGAGATTCCCTGCCACAGGGTTATAGTGGCAATGGTGTAATAATAGGTGTAACAGATTGGGGATTTGATTATACTAACCCTATGTTTTATGATACAACATACACTAACTATCGTGTGCTTGCTGCATGGGACCAATTTCGTAAGGGAGGTACTCATCCACAAGGCTATTTGTATGGGGCAGAGTTTGTGGGTAGAGATTCTTTGCTCATTGCAAAGTGTGATACATCTAATATATATGGTTATGGATATCACGCAACACATGTTAGCAGTATAGCTGCAGGCAGTGGGGCTGGCACAAAATACAAAGGTATAGCACAAGAGGCCAATTTGCTTATGTGTACGTTTCTTGTAGATGAGAGTGGAATTATTGATGCTTATGCTTGGATGCGTGATAAGGCAAGAGCAGCTGGCAAACGTTTGGTTATAAATGGCAGTTGGGGTTTGTATCATTGGGGAGTTTTAGACGGTACTTCTCTTTTAGATAGGGTAATAGATTCTTTGTCTTATCAAGATAGCATTGTTTTTGTTTCAAGTGCTGGTAATTGTGGGGCTTATAATTTCCATTTGAAAGCTCATTTTGATAGTGCTGATACTGTTAGCTCTGCCTTGCAGTTTGATGTGGATAGAAATGTTGATAATTATTGGGGTCAAAACATATCTATGGTGGGAGATAGTATAAGTGGATTTTCTTCTCGTTTAGAGTTTTATAATCCAGACTTAACACTAGCGGATTCTACTCCTTGGGTTAGTACTTTTAATAATGATATAATAGGTGATAGTATGCTTGTGTTGAATGGAGATACTATAATATATAGAGTAACTTCTTCTACTTCTTATGGACTCTCTGGACGCCCTTCACAGGCTTGGAGTGTCAGAGAAACAAAATACACTACTAGTAATCACTATGTTATGCTCTCTATTGCTGGTCAAAACGGAAACGTACATTGTTGGAATGTAGCTGCATTGACAACAGGTGTTGGTAATTGGGGATTGGATTTTATGAAGTACAGACAAACAGATATTGGAGGCGACCATCTGTATGGAATAGGAGAGCCAACAATAGCTAACTCAATGATTAGTGTTGCGGCTTACACTTCAAGGAAGAGAAATTCTTATACAGGAGGTTCAATAGCTAATTTTTCAAGCTATGGACCACGTATAGATGGACAACAAAAACCAGATATTGCTGCTCCTGGAGTAAGTGTTACAACAACAGTTTCTTCTTTTGCACCTGATTATGCTTCTTCTACAACTTATATTGATTATGGTGGTAGACACTACCCACTGGCTGCTTTGTCAGGTACTTCGATGTCTTCACCAGTTGTTAGTGGTATTGTAGCTCTGATGTTGCAAGCTAATCCTAATTTGACTCCTGGACAAGTAAAAGACATTATTCACTCTACAGCAAGAGAAGATGAATTTACTAGCTCACAACTTCCAAACACATTATGGGGATATGGGAAAATTGATGCTTTGGCTTGTGTTCGCAAAGCTCTTGTTTTACTTTCTTTGCCACAAGATATTTGTGTATGTAGAAACATAGATGTTTATCCAGTGCCAGCCAATAATACTATTTATTTTAGCTTAGGGGAGACTCCGTCTCAGATTATTCTTTATAATACTATGGGACAAAGAGTGCTTTCACAGCCTTCATCTTTTGCTCAAAGTATAGATATTTCTTCTTTACAAAGAGGCGTTTATGTGTTTGAGGTAAGGCAAAAAGATAGAGTTTATAGGACTAAAATCATTAAAGAATAAAATTATTAGGCAAATTATATTGCTATCATTGAGAAAAATAGTAACTTTGCCATTTGGAAACATAAAGACAAACAAAAAATAACAAAATAGAGAAATGAACATACCAGAAAATTTAAAGTATTCTACTGACCACGAGTGGTTAAGAATTGAAGGCGAAAATGCTTATGTTGGTATTACTGACTATGCACAACACGAATTAGGAGACATAGTATTTGTAGATGTAGATACAGAAGGCGAAACTTTGGATAAGAGTGAAATCTTTGGTACTATTGAAGCTGTGAAAACTGTTTCTGATTTAATGATGCCTATTAGTGGTGAGGTTTTGGAAGTAAATGCAGCTTTGCAAGATAATGCTGCTGTTATTAATTCTGACCCATATAATGAAGGTTGGATAATTAAAATTAAAATGACAAATATTGCAGAGGCAAACGAACTTATGGATGCTGCTGCTTATAAACAATCACTTGGTCTATAACAATAGTAGATTGATACAAATTTAGGAAAATGCTCATAAGCTAAAGTACTTTTGAGCATTTTTTCTTTTTTATTTGGTGTATTTTGAGAACAAGGATAATAAATCGTAAATTGAATCTTGTACTGCTTGTTGCTTGGGTGGCATGCATGTTTTATGGTATGCTCTCACCCTCATCTTCTTTGCCAAAGGTTAATTGGCTTACTATGATTCCTTATTATGACAAGATTGTTCATGCTAGTATGTTTTTTGGTTTTTCATTCTTGCTTTTTTGTCTGTTAGAGTTTGAAAATTCATTGAAGAGAATAATTATTTCTATATTCTTTCTTTCAATAGGTTTTGGACTTTTCACCGAAGGATTACAGTATCTTTTGAAGAATTTAACGCATCGTAGCTTTGAATACATGGATTTTTGTGCAGATACTATTGGTGTAATTATTGCTTTGGTTATTGGATATTGTATTGCGAGGTACAAAGAAAAATAATTCAAAAAACAAAGGTAATAAAAGAGATTGCAACACATATAAAAAAGCAAAAAGGATTTTCAAAGAAAAGATTTTAGAACTAATTGCTTGTCAGTAACAAATAAATTTGTATCTTTGCACCCTAAAAAATAGGAAATAGAATCATAAAAACAGATAGGTAAGAATATGTACTTAACAATTGACAAGAAAAAAGAATTATTTGCAAAGTATGGCAAATCAGAGGTTGATAGTGGTTCAACAGAAGCACAAATAGCATTATTTACATACAGAATACAACATCTGACAGAGCACATGAAACAAATGAGAAAAGATAATTTCTCTGAGCGTGCATTAGTTAGATTGGTTGGAAAGAGAAGGCGTCTGTTAGACTATTTGAAAGAAAAAGACATCGTAAAGTATCGTCAGCTGATCAAAGATTTAGCAATAAGAAAATAATACAATCCTTAAACATAATAGGGAGTAAAAAGGCAATTAACTTCTAATTGCCTTTTTTGTTATTAGATAGTTGGAGCAATAATGTAGATAGAAACGTAACCCATGCTCAGGTTACAAGATGGATAAATCAAAACAATAAGAAATGCAAGGAATTAAAAAGGTCTTTACATTAGAAGATGGAAGACAAATTGAAATTGAAACAGGAAAATTAGCTAAACAAGCAGATGGTTCAGCAGTAGTAAGAATGGGCGACACAATGCTTTTAGCAACAGTTTGTGCAAAGAAAGAGGCAGGTGACAATGTGGATTTTATGCCTCTGACAGTAGAATACCAAGAAAAATATGCTTCAATGGGGCGTTTTCCTGGAGGTTTTTTCAAAAGAGAAGCAAAACCTTCAGAATACGAAATATTAATAGCTCGTTTAGTTGACAGAGCTTTACGCCCATTGTTCCCAGATAACTTTCACGCAGAAGTACAAGTACAAATAACACTTATCTCAGGAGACCCAACAACACCCCCTGATGCTTTGGCAGCTTTGGCAGCTTCATCTGCATTAGCTGTTTCTACTATTCCTTTCAATGGACCAGTTTCAGAGGTTAGAGTTGCTTATATTGATGATAAGTGGGAGATAAATCCTTCTTTTGAGGATATGGGAAAAGCAACCTTAGACCTTATGGTTGCTGCAACAAGCGACAATATTATGATGGTTGAAGGTGAAATGAAAGAAGTCTCAGAAGATTTGATGCTTGAGGCTTTGAAAACAGCTCATGCTTCAATTAAATTACACTGCCAAGCTATTAAAGAATTGGAAGAAATGGTTGGTGCTACTCAAAAAAGAGAGTATTGCCATGAGGTAAATGATGAGGAATTGAAACAGAGACTTCATGATGCAACATACCAAAAATGCTATGAGCTTGCTCACAAAGGACTAAAGCATAAGGCAGAGAGAGAAGAGGGCTTTGATGCAATCAAACAAGAGTTTATAGATGTACAAAACTTTACAGAAGAAGAATTAGAAGAAAAACAATTTATGATAGACCGTTATTTTGCTGCCACAGAGAAAGAGGCTATGCGAGATATGGTTTTAAATGAAAGAATACGTTTAGATGGTCGTCAGCTTGATGAGATTCGTCCAATATGGGCAGAGGTTAGCTATTTGCCAACTCCTCATGGTTCTGCAATCTTTACTCGTGGAGAGACACAATCTCTTTCCACTTGTACATTGGGAACAAAGCTTGATGAACAAATAATAGATGGCGCAATGCTTGAAGGAAAAAATCGTTTTCTTTTGCACTACAACTTCCCAGGATTTGCTACTGGAGAGGTGAAGGGTTCTCGTGGTCTAAGCCGTAGAGAGATTGGTCACGGAAATCTTGCCATGAGAGCTTTGAAATATGTGTTGCCTTCAGAAGAGGAATGCCCTTATACTATAAGACTTGTATCAGATATTTTGGAATCTAATGGCTCTTCTTCAATGGCCACTGTTTGCGCAGGTTGCTTAGCTCTCATGGACGCTGGTGTAAAGATTAAGAAACCAGTTTCAGGTATTGCTATGGGATTGATTGCTAAAGAAGGGAAATGGGCTGTGCTTTCAGATATTCTTGGTGATGAAGACCACTTAGGAGATATGGATTTCAAGGTAACAGGAACAAGAGACGGTGTTACAGCTTGTCAAATGGATATAAAATGTGATGGTCTTTCTTATGATATTTTAGCTCAGGCTTTAGCTCAGGCTCACAAAGGAAGAATGCACATTCTTGATATAATTGAACAAACAATTCCAGCTCCACGTGAAGACTACAAACCACAAGTTCCAAGAGTTTTGCAGATGATAATAGACCAAGAGTTTATTGGTGCTGTTATTGGAACAGGAGGAAAGGTTATTCAAGAGATACAAAAAGACACTCAGACAACAATAGTAATAGAAGAAAAGGACGGTAAGGGCGTTATAGATATTGTTTCTCCAAATAAGGCAGGCATAGAGGCTGCTAAGAAACGTATTGAGGAGATTATTGTTGTGCCAGAGGTGGGAACAGATTACGAAGGTTTGGTAAAGAATATCCAATCTTTCGGAGCTTTTATTGAGTTCTTACCTGGCAAAGAGGGGTTGCTTCACGTATCTGAAATAGATTGGAAGAAGACGGACAATGTTGAAGACGTGCTTCATACAGGAGATAAGATTCAAGTTCGTTTGATTGGTACAGACCCTAAGACTGGAAAGTTCAAGCTCTCTCACAGAGCATTGTTGCCAAAGCCGGAGGGATATGTAGAAAGACCGGAGAGACCACAACGCCCAAGAGGTGACAGAGGTCCAAGAACTGGTTTCCATTCTTCAAACAATATTCGTCAGCCTCGTAAGGATAACTATTCAAAACCACAACAACCACAACAAAGACCTTTGTCTGACGACTTTTACATAAACTAAGACATAAACCTTTCCCAGAACGGGATTAAATAAAGCAAGAGAGGAGTAACACAATGTTTGTTACGCCTCTCTTTTGCTTTCGTAAGGGTGGGGATTATTTTGTCTTGTGTTATCTTTGAGCCAGTAGAAATTCGTAGAAGTTGTCTTTTGTTATTGTTTTGACTATTGTGTTTGGGTAGGCATTGGAGAAGCTGCGACTGGGTTTGGCTTTCTTTGTTTCAGACCATTTAAACTCATAAGCACTAAGTACTCCGTCTTTCTCTTCCAAATAGTCAATCTCTTGTTGTTGTGTTGTACGCCAAAAATACTTATTACAATAGCTTTGAGTGTAAGCATTTAATATTATTCTTTCGCTTATCAAGAAATTCTCCCACAAAGCCCCGGTGTCAGTTCTTGAATCCAATGGCGCAAAGTTGTTGATTAGTGAATTTCTTATGCCGTTATCAAAGAAATAAATCTTTTTGCTGTTGCGTAACTCTGTCCTGAGATTGCGAGAAAAAGACGAAAGACGAAATATTATCTGTGCTTTCTCAAGAATAGAAATGTAATTGTCAACTGTTTGGCGGTCTAACCCGACTAAACGGCTTAGCTCATTTAAAGATACTTGGCTTCCTACTTGGTAGGCTAAGGCTTGCAGCAGGTGAACAATCATATCTGGCTTTTTAATTCTCTCCCATTGTAGAATATCTTTGTAAAGATAGCTGTTCGCAAGTTGTTTGAGTAATTCCATTGCAGAGTTTGGATTGCAAACGACCTCTGGGTAGTATCCAAATATCATTCTTTGTTCTATTTGCTTTATTTCATTAAAGAGATCTTTGTCATTAACCATTTCAGAGAAAGAAATGGGGTAGAGGTTGTACTCCCATTTTCTACCAGTGAGGGGTTCGTTGATATTATTTGAAAGTTCAAAGGAAGAACTACCAGTTAGAATGAGTTGAATGTCTTTCATTTGGTCGGTGATTATCTTAGCTTTAAGACCAATGTCTTTAATTCTTTGAGCCTCATCAATGATAATAATCTTGTTTGAGCCGAAAATTGTCATCAATTTTTCTTTTGAGACTTGATTAAATAGGTCTCTGGTGGCTAAATCATCACCATTGAACCACATAACACCCTCTTGAGAACTTAAAATTTCTTGTAGAAGAGTTGTTTTTCCTACTTGTCTTGCACCAATGATTATTATGGCTTTTTGTTTGAAAAGTTTGTCCTTTATTATTGGCAATAATTCTCTTTTAATCATAGTCTCTTGAATTTTATTTTTGCAAAAGTACTGATTTCTGTGGATATAACCCGCAAATTATTATAATTTTTTGTGGATTACACTCACCAAACTTCGTCTTTTGTTTTTCTTGAGCTTACGCTTTTATGTGATTTGTCAAGTGACAATCAAAAAATATTATTACTTTTGCACAATCTAAATACATTTTTTTAACATGAACAACAAAGAACAAAGAGCAGCGGCAAAGAATTTTGCACAATATTGGAAAGATAAAGGATATGAAAAAGGTCAAAGCCAACCTTTTTGGCTTTCATTACTTGGTGGAGTATTGGGCGTTGAGAGTCCAGAACAATTCATCTCCTTTGAAGAACAAGTACATCTTGACCACACATCTTTTATTGACGGCTATATTCCTTCAACTCATGTACTCATAGAACAAAAGGGAATAGGTAAAGACTTAAACAAATCAATCCGCCAAAGCGGCGGCAGAGACCTAACGCCTTTTGAACAAGCACAGAGATATGCCTCTACATTGCCATATTCTGAGAGACCTCGCTGGATTGTTGTTTGCAATTTTGCAGAGTTTAACATCTATGATATGGAACATCCTTGCACAGAACCTGAAGTTCTCTTGCTAAAAGACTTGCCAAAAGAATACTATCGTCTTGCTTTTTTGGTGGATTGCCAGAGCGAGCATATTCAAAAAGAGATTGAAGTCTCAATAAAAGCAGGTGAATTGGTTGGCAAGATGTATGATAAGTTGATTGAACAATACAAAGATGCAAGTAATCCTCACTCACTTAGAAGTCTTAATATGTTGTGTGTGCGTTTGGTGTTCTGTTTGTATGCAGAAGATGCAGGTATCTTTTGTTCTCATAATGCTTTTCATGATTATTTGGATTCTTTTAAACATGACAATATCCGTATGGCTTTAATTAGTTTGTTTGATGTTTTGAATACCCCATACGAGCAAAGAGATAAATATCTTGATGATAAATTGGCAGCCTTTCCTTATGTGAATGGTGGTTTGTTTGCCAATAATAATATTGAAATTCCAGCATTAAACGAAGAGATAATTGATTTGCTTTTAGAGAAAGCAAGCCTTGATTTTGATTGGAGCAACATTAGCCCAACAATCTTTGGAGCCGTGTTTGAAAGTACCCTAAACCCTCAAACAAGACGTGAGGGCGGCATGCACTATACTTCTATTGAGAATATTCATAAGGTAATTGACCCGTTGTTTTTAGATGATTTGAAAGCAGAGTTTGAGACAATAAAGCAGATTAAAGTGCAAAAGACAAGAAATGACAAGTTGCAAGCTTTTCAAACCAAGATAGCCTCTTTGAAATTCCTTGACCCTGCATGCGGAAGTGGTAACTTTTTAACGGAGACTTATATTTCGTTGCGAAGATTGGAGAATGAAATATTGCGTCTCTTGGTAAAAGAGGGGCAAATGTCAATGGGAGGGGAGTTGAGCCCTATAAAAGTGCAGATAAATCAATTCTATGGCATAGAAATAAATGATTTTGCCGCTACTGTAGCCAAAACGGCTTTGTGGATTGCTGAAAGCCAAATGTTGAAAGAAACAGAAGACATTGTGGGATTGGATTTAGATTTTCTGCCTCTTAAAACTTATACAAATATACTTGAAACTGATGCCTTGAGAGTGGATTGGAATAGCCTTGTGCCTTCAAATGAGTTAAATTATATAATGGGTAATCCGCCATTTGTGGGAGCAAGGTTAATGGATAAGACACAAAAAGAGAGTTTAGTCAATGTCTTTGGTTCAAAATACAAGAATGTGGGCAATTTAGACTTCGTTTGTGCGTGGTATAAGAAGGCTGCAGATATTTTAATGGGGGGGGGTACGAGATGTGCCTTGGTTTCAACCAATTCTGTCTGTCAAGGTGAGAGCGTAGCTAACTTATGGCAGCCGCTAATGGAGAGCGGAGTTGTGATAAACTTTGCTTATCGCACTTTCCGTTGGGATAGTGAGGCAAAAATAAAGGCTCATGTTCATTGTGTAATAGTTGGCTTTAGCAAAACAAAGACCCCAAAGTGTTTTATTACCAATGAAAGTGGTATTAAGCAAGAAGTAAAACATATAAATGCTTATCTGATTGATGCAGATGATGTTTTTGTGCAGAGTCGTAGCAAACAAATTTGTGATGTTCCTTCAATAGGAATTGGCAACAAACCTATAGACGGAGGAAACTACCTTTTCACAAAAGAAGAAATGGAAGCCTTTGTTCAAAAAGAGCCAGCAAGCAGGCAATATTTTAAACTATGGTATGGAAGTGAAGAGTTTATCAATCAAAAGCCACGTTATTGCTTATGGCTTGGAGATTGCTCACCAAAAGAAATACAATCAATGCCACAATGTTTGAAAAGAGTTCAAGCAGTCAGGGAATATCGTTTGGCAAGTGTAAGTCATGGAACAGTAAAATTAGCAGATAAACCAACAAGATTTCATGTTGAGAATATGCCTAAGGGTAATTCAATTCTTATTCCTGAGGTTTCTTCTGCCAAACGAGAGTATATACCAATGGGATTTATTTCTGATGCTTTGTGTAGCAATTTAGTTAAACTAATTCCTAATGCAACGCTTTTCCATTTTGGAGTTCTGACTTCAAGTGTCCACATGGCTTGGGTAAGAAGAGTTTGTGGAAGATTAGGTACGGGGTATCGTTATAGCAAAGATGTGGTGTATAATAACTTTCCTTGGGTAGAGCCAACCAAAGCGCAGAAAGAGAAGATTGAAAGCACAGCTCAAGAAATTCTTGATGCGAGAGCTTTGTACCCAGAGGCTTCTTTGGCAGATATGTATGGAGATAATATGTATCTTTATCCAGAACTATTGAAAGCACATAAGGAAAATGACGCCGCTGTCAAAGAACTCTATGGCTTTTCTTCAAAGGAGATGAGCGAATTTGAGTGTGTGACAAAGCTTTTGAAGATGTATGTGAGTCTTACGCAGAAATAGCAATCCCAAACAAAGAAAGCGAAAACTATTTCTTTGCTTTAGCAAAATGAAACAAAGAAAGAGTAACGACAACATGCCATGTTGGCTGATTAAAACAGTCATTGCGAAAATTAAAACAGTCATTCAGCAGCGCAACATGCCATCTTGTTGTGCTAAATCAGTCATTGAGTTTTTTGTCTCTTTGTTTTGTCTTGCGCTTTCTTTGCTTGGCGCAGTGCAAACAGTGTTTTGTAGTCGCTGGATTAAGAGCATAAAATATATGGCAAAGCAAAAGGGGACAAGTTCTTTGGAATTTGCCCCCTTTGATATATATCTAAAACTCTATTTATTTGATACCGAGTTTAGTTTTGATGTCTTTTGGAATAGCATTTTTATTTACCATATAGTCCATAGTCTTGTAACGTACAAAAGCATCTGAAGCGAAGAAGTATCCGTCATAAATGTTTTCTGTGTTCCAAGAATTCTTTACCTTGTAAAACTTTATGCCGTGTTGGTCTTTGAATAAACCAGTGATAACCATTCCGTGATCGTCTGTTGTTGTGAAGTCATCAAAGCCTTGTTGACGCAAATCTTGTGTGATAGTCTTTTCAATAGCTGAACCGTCAAATTTGTAAGCGTTCTTTGCTTTTTCTGAAGCTGTAAGCTTTTCCCAGCGGTCTCTTTCTGAACCTGTAAGGTCTGTTTTGTCTTCATCAGGAACTATAGCAACACCATTCTTCCAAGAGAATCCCTTTTCGCTTACGTCAGCTCCCCAGCCAATGCTGTAGCCTTCTTTAAGAGCGTTATCCATGATTTCCATCATTTCATCAAGTTTTACATTATATACTTGACTGCGTAACCAGTTGTCAGGGATTTCAAGAATGAATTGAGAATAGAATGGGTGGTGAGTGTAAGAAGTGATTTCTACATAGTTGTCAAGGTCTTTGCAATCTTTTCCGAATAAGTATTCAGCAAAAGACTTTGGAGTGTATTTTTTTCCTTTGTAGGTAAATTCTGTAGGTCTTACTCCAAAATAAGAGTCAAGGATAGAGTTGAAAGCACTCTTCCAAGCTGTTGAAAGCTTTGAAGCATCTTTAAGTCCACTTACAAAACCTGTAAGAATTTTCTCAATTTCTGTGTGGTCGTGTTTTGTTGTACCATAGTTAAGACCTGTGTAAGCTTCTTCAGGAACTATACCATATTTTTTAATCATATCAACGATGTCATGGAAACCACCACCTTGAGAGAAGTTGTTTGTGCCATGGTAACGAAGATAAAGCTCAGCCTTATCTAAGTAAGCATTGCGAACTATCCACATTTCAGAAAGGTCAAATTCGCCTTTACCTTCTTTGATTAATTCTGATTCAAGGTATCCAAGGGCAGAGAAAGCCCAGCATGTACCTGAACGGTATTGGTCTTTTACTGGAGTTTGAGGGTTATCATAAACCTTTGTAAACTCATACTTTTTTGTTGAGTCTTGCTGTGCAAAGACACTGCTGCCAAACAATACAAGGGCAGCTAAAGCTAAGATAAACTTTTTCATTCTACTTTTCTATTTATTTGTTATACATTTGCTAACATTACTGGCATCACAAGCATAAGGATATCTTCTTTGCTTTCGCCTTTTTCTCCTTGCTCATAAGGATAAATTATTCCTGCACGATTTGGTTGGCTCATCTCAAGAAGAATATACTCTGTGTCAATATTGCTCAGCATCTCTATTAAGAATTTAGCATTGAAACCTATTTCTAAGTCATCTCCAGTGTAAGAGCAAGCAAGTTTTTCTTTGGCAGCATTAGAGTAAGCCTCATCTTCTGCAGAAATAAAAAGCTCGTTACCTCCAAGTTTTAATTTAATTTGATTTGTTGAGGGATTGGCAAATAAAGCCACACGCTTTATAGAAGAAAGGAATGGTATTCTTTCAATAACTAATTTGTTTGGGTTTTCTTTTGGAATAACAGCCTCATAATTAGGATACTTGCCTTCAATCAAACGACATATTACTGTGTAGTTCTCAAAAGAGAAAGAGACATTCTTGACATTGTATTGCATAATGATATCAATATCTGACTTATAAGTAAGTAAGATACTTTTTATCAAAGATAGAGGTTTCTTAGAGAGAATGAAAGCAGCTGGGCTATCACTTGTGAAGTCTTTTCTTTTGTAGTAAACAAGTTTGTGAGCATCTGTTGCTACAAAAGTTATGCCATTTTCATCTTGTTGACATAAAACTCCTGTCATTTGAGGACGAGTTTCTTCCACTCCTGTTGCAAAGATAGTTTTGCTGATAGCATTGACTAAAAGAGAAGAAGTTAATTTTGTCTCTGAAGGGTTGTCAATATTTGTAATTTGAGGATAGTCTTGTGCAGAAAGTCCTGCAATCTTGTATTTTCCTTCACCAGATGTTATATCTACAGCGAAAGTCTCATCATCAATAGAGAAACTCAATGGAACATCAGAAAATGTTTTAACTATATCACATAACATCTTTGCAGGTACTGCAACTGTGCTAATTCCTTCTGCCTCTGCTTCTGAAAGTTCTAATCTTACAGTAACTGTAGTTTCAATATCTGAAGCAGTTATAGAAAGTGTTTTTTCATTTAATTGGAAAAGGAAATTTTCCAAAATAGGCAAAGCATTATTAGTTGTAACTACACTCAAAATAGATTGTAGAGAACGAGATAATGTGCCACCGTTAACAATGAATTTCATATTACTCTTTATTTGTTGGTTTATTTTGCTTGTAAAAATAGTAGCTTGCTGGTTTTAAGATATTGTCAAGTGCATAGTATTGCAATATTAGAGTATCTTTTATATCGTCCATTAAGCCATACATTCTGTTTATATCAAATATCTGATAGAAATTGTCTTTGTCCTTAGGAGAAACCCACGTGCCTTGATTTAGTTTCATATATGTACGCAAGCGTTTTTGGTGTCCTTTTTTGTCTTTTACAGTGAAGATAAAAGAAGGAGTTTTTGTAAAAATAGTATCTCTTTGCACAGCAGAAATATCCTCTGCAATTGTCTCAAAGTTTAAGTTCATAAAGGCAGAAAGTAATGTTGTTACTTTTAAGGTATCAAAAATAGGAAGCACCTGACCGCTCTGTAGAAGTCGCATTTTGAAGGTGTTGCTTTCACTATAAAGCATAAAACTCTCTTGTGGAATTGAAGGTAATTCTACTTTTATGGAAGAAATTTCTTTTGGGTTTATCTTAAACATTGTATGGACTCTCCACAGTGAAGCCACAGGAGTAAATCGAGGAGAAAGGAAACCACGGAAGTTGGGTATATATACAATGCAAGGCTCTTTAGTGCCTTTAAGCAACATATATGTTCCCATATTGTCCATTGTTTGACCTCCAACATATATTGTCTTTACAAGTTTTTGATGTTCAAATAACTTTATAAAGCCAATATGTATGTAGTAGGCTCTTTGATAAACATCGCATTTAATTCTGCGAGTAGAGAGTTGTTTGATTACATTTGGGTGAGCAGCCTTTGCTATTGGCTCTCTAATTCTCATATCTTTGAGAGTCTCTAACAAAGTCTCTATCATGACAGGAGCAGCTTGATATTGATTATTTATCATCCAAGTGCTGTCATCCTTTCTGGTCAAATCACTTTTGTTGCCATCTAAGTCCTCAAGTACAATACGAGTAACTTTTGCCGTCTCATCTATGTTAAAGTCTTGTTTGAGTGAAGAGTCTTTGACTAATTTTGGTACAAGAATAATAACCAAAATTAGTACTACTATTGTACCAAGAATCATGTAATTCTTTTGGTTGCGGTTTATTTTTTTCATTTTCTCTTGCTTTTTGGTCTAAGTGTTTTGGCGTTTTGTACTTGCAAAAAAGAATGATTGTAGAGCTTTTTTCTGTAAAAAGACATAATAAAAGCAAACAGTAATACAATCACAATAGGCAACCCTACATTAAACATTTGCCAAAATGTGCGTTCTCTTTCTACTTTTACATTGTCAAGATTTCTCATCACCACCTCTCTTGAACGCAATGGAATCATATCTTCATCGTCACAAAGGTAATTTAAACAGTTGATAAGAAAATCGCAGTTGCCATACATCTTGCCTTCATATTTGTCATAACCCAAAGGCAAAGCCTCGTTATTTACAAAATCATTTTTTATAATATCTCCATCTGCCACAACTATCATTCTGTTTGCAGTGTCGCAACGGTCTTTATATGCCATTAAAGGATTGTTCATTGTTGGAGCAAGGCGGTTGTGGAAAGCAGAGAAAAATCTTCCTTCCAATAGATAAGCCACTGGCAGGTAAGAAAGATTGTAAAGACGGCTTTGCTGGTGAGCTTTCAAAAATTCAAGTGAAACAATTGCTGGAGTATTCATTATTCTTGCATTGGCAGAAGAAGTTAGTAATGGAGTTTTCTTTATTTCTGCTACTTGAGAGTGTTGAATGGTATCAATAGTGCTTGCAAATTGAAGTCTAACAGGGTTTATCTTGCTTGAAATTACACTATTTTGGTTAGATGAAACCACAGGGAAGAATGGCCAAGGATAAAAAGACATTTGTGGATTGTTGTTACCATAGTCTCCTGTCTTAATTGGAATATTAGCGCATTGTAAATCAAGTAAAAGATTTGTGTTAAGTCTTACTCCATAGTGAAATAAAGGGTCTTCAACTCCAGTGTGGTTGCCAACAGCATAGGTTTGAGGTTGGCTTTGCAAAGAATCCATTGAACAAAGCAAAGGATCTACAAGCCAAAGCACTCTTCCTCCATGCATAACAAATTGGTCTATCAAATATAAATCTTGGTAAGAGAATATACCAATAGGTCTTGCTATAATTAAAGCTTTGTATTTGTTTTTGAAGGTTATGTTTGTTGAATTTATGCTGTCATATTTTCTGTCTGTGAGGGCATTTAGCTTTTGGTCCATAGTTATGGTGTCAAGATTGTAAAAATCTCTTGTATTCTCAATAAAGCTTTGCATCTCGTACAAAGACAATTCTCCGTGTCCTTTTAGGAAAGCAACTCTGTCTTTGTATGGAGTGGTTAGACTTCTGAGAGCAGAATAAATGTTGTATTCTAAATTCTGAATAGAGGCATTTATCATCTCTTCTTTGCTATTGCCTTTCTGACTCAAAAGAGGAACAATTTTTGTTTGTGAGTGATAAGTTATTTCAAGATAAGGAAACATGTATTGGCGTACTTGTCTGTCTTTTTGGTCGCTCTGGACAAGTATTGGTTGAAATCCTTTCTCAAACAAACGTTGATAAAATTCATCTTTATCACTTGGCTTTTTGAAATTCTCTGGGTCTTGGAACTCAAATTCTATGTTTGAATTGTATGAACGGAATTGAGAAATCATTTCTTTGGTTTCATTACTCAAACGTTTGTATTCAATAGGAATATCTCCGGTTAGGTAACAACGAATGAAAACAACATCTTTTAGGTTTTTCAGAAAGTGTTTAGAACTATTGCTAATAGTGTAACGTTTTTCGGCTGTTAGGTCCAAACGTCCAAAAAGATAGTATCCAACAACATTGAGAAATATAATGGCAACAAAGCACACAATGAGTTGCAAGATATGAGAACGCTTAACGTCTGTTTTAGCATCTGGTTTGGCAAAAGTTTGTTTCAAAAAGTTTATTTTCATTGTCTTGTCCTCCTATTTTTTCCAATTACGGCTTTGAAGTGAAACTTTAGTTAGCAAAATAAAGAATGCAATAGCACTCAGGTAGTAAATGACATCACGAGAATCAACAACTCCACGCGAAATAGAGGAATAGTGTTGGCTTATGCCACAATAACGAACAACTAAGTCCCAAGAGCCCCAAATGTTTAGTGAAGCTATGGCATCAAATCCAATATATGTTATAGTACATATAAGTATGCTTATAATGAAAGCAATGATTTGGTTGTTAGTGAGTGAAGATGAAAATACTCCTATGGCAACAAAAATACCACCTAAAAAGATTAGTCCAATATAAGAACCAATAATACCACCCAAATCAAGATTGCCAGAAGGCGAACCAAGATTATAGACAGCAATTATGTAAATAATTGTAGGCAGAATTGAAAGCACCACAATGCAAAGTCCTGCTAAAAATTTAGCACCAATGATGGATAAATCACTTATTGGCTTTGTGAGTAAGAGTTCAATTGTTCCATTCTTTTTTTCTTCAGCAAACATTTTCATTGTTATGGCTGGAATAATAAGAAAGAAAATCCAAGGAGCCAAAACAAATAGTCCGTCCAAGCCAGCATAGCCAGAGGAGAGCACATTTACATCGCCCCAAGGCAGAACCCACAGAAACAATCCCATAATAGCCAAAAAAACTATTATAGTAATGTAGCCTATTAGAGACGAAAAGAAACTATTTAATTCTTTTAGAAATAGTACGTACATTGTTTTTTATGTATTTAGTTGTTTCAGGCAGAGGGTTATCCTCTGCTCAAATTGAAACGGCAAAGATACGAATTTTCTTGGAAAAAAATCAAAACACATTACAATAAAACTTAGCTTCAATTTTGCCAAACAAAGAAACAAAAAAATATGACAAAGAAACACAAGCACTAAAACAGCTTTTGCGTTTATTATTTCTTTGAAAGCTAAAAGTCTATCTTGAATGATGAAGAGTTATTATTGTAATTTGTGGCACAGCTCCTAAACGGAAAAGAAATGTGCCACCAATACCTGTTGAGACATTGATTATTTGATTTTTGTCTTTATACTCACCACCCCATTCTTTGAAAGCAAAAGAAGCTGGAGAGAAAGATCCTATCTGTAATTGCATTGCATGAGTGTGTCCAGATAGGGTTAGAGGAATATTGGTTTTTGCTACAACGCGTTTTCTCCAAAAAGAAGGGTCATGAGAAAGTAGTATGGTGTAAATATTTTCTGGCAAACCCTTCATTGCTTTTGGTAGGTCAGCAAGGGCAGGGAAAGGTGGTTTGCCATCGTTTTCTGTGCCCACAATGGCTATGGAATCTGATGAGTGTTTGATTATTTTGTTTTCATTTAATAGTAGATGCCAACCCATTTGTTTTTCCATTGCTAATAATTTTTTTCCATTTCCATTGGTTTGATTTGCAAGTTTGTAATTTTTGTAAGTGCAATAGTCGTGATTGCCAAGAATAGAAAATACTCCATCTTTGCCTTTTAAGGCGGAAAGTGTATTTATAAATGGTATTAGTTCCTTTGGAGAAGAATTTACTAAATCACCAGTGAAGCAAACCAAATCGGCATTCATAGAATTTGCTTTTGCTACCACTTTTTCAAGATAAGCAGTGTTTGTTCCATAAGAACCAACATGTAAATCTGAGATATGCAAAACTTTATACCCTTCAAAAGAGGATGGTATTTGATTGGAAGAAATGTCTATTGAATTTACTTTCAATCCTCTCCAACCAAGAGTTAGCCCATACATAGAGGCAAAGAATATAATGGCAGCACACACAAAGCCAATTACATTTCCTATTGTTTTAGCTTTTATAACAGCAAGTCCAACGCCTTTGCCCAATAAAGAAAAAATTGTAAGGGCTACTTTGGGTAGGGAAAAGCATAGCAACAAGAAGAACATAAGTTCAAAAGTCCAATTTTCAAAATAACCTAAAGCACTAGAGACAACCACACCTATCAAAAGTATACAAGGAATCCAATGTCCGAGATTCCACAAAAAAGCTTTGCCTTTGACAAAATTAAACCATACATAAATATCTGAAGCAATAAATACACCTAAAAATAAGGTTACATAATATAGCATTAACATTGCGTTTCTGATATTTATAGTATTTATAGGGTTAGTTTCAATTTGAATCCTCCTTGAGTAGTACTGTTTTGGTAAGAGTTTGAAATATAAGGATTGTTAATTGTCATTTCAAAGAATGCAGTTAGAAGTATTTTCTCTGTTATTGCATATTCACCGGATAGATTTAATGTCCATACGTCAGAACCTGAAGACATGAGATTTACATCTTGGTCTATTTTTCTGAGAATAGTTGTGTTTTTGTTCCAAGTTACAGAGGCTTTTAGGTCAATATCACTTTTCAATTCTTTACCTACAGAACCGGCTCTCACATTTACTTTGACATCTTTGAAACGATAGCCTCCACCAACGGTGTATGCAAGTTTATTGATTTCAGTTAGCTGATCATTAGAGAATGACAAAGAAAGAGAACGGTTTCTCTGAACTTCAAAATTAGCTTGGAAAGAGTTCTTGAGGTTTATATCCATTTTTAATAGAGGAGAAAAGCTCTCTATGATAGATATTTGGTCAATAGTATATCGAGCAATATAATTGTTGTTTATGGTGTTGCGAATCCATTCTGTGCCATAGTCATAATTTGGATTATTGACAGGAACAGACACATCTGTTGCAAAAGAACCTATGTTGTAATTTGAGGTGTAAGCATTTGAAATAGTAATTGAATTAACCCATTTTCTGAATATCTCAAGATTTGCAAGTCCTGTGTATTCTATTTGCCAGTTAGGTAAAGGTATTTTTGTGAAAGGATTCAAAGAACGAGAATTTACATTTGTTCCTGTGTAAGCAGCCAAGAAAGCAGGTATGAGTACTTGCTGAGAGGTTGGACCATAGCCATCAGGATAATACTTTCCACTGTTAGTGTCTAAAACCATTAACCCGCTGTAGTTAGGATTGCCTTGAGCTAAACGTTCAGCTATCGTATGACGATTGGAAAGGAAGGTTTTGAATACTTGAGTTACATTGTTTGCATCCATTGATTGGAAAAGCGTTGCAATGGTTATTGTAGATATAGAGAAGTTTCCTGTTTTATTAGGAGACAAAGGACCTTCTACTATTTGTGTTTCTGAGTTGTATTTGTAATATGCTGTGTATTGTTGACTTTCTGTGCGAGAGAATTTCAAATTTATCTTCCAATCTGTTAGTGGTTCCATTGACACTTGACCATTTAGAGATTTGTTATTCTTTTGTGTGAAAGCATTTGTCATTAGCGTATCGTTAGATAACCAGCCATTTGAAATGGCTTTTGACATAATATTTTTTTGAGCACCAAAGACAAACCCAAATCCTGGTGCATAACCATCAGAGGTTGCCATACCAAGCCATTTAGCAACAGGCATAAAGCCTGGAATATACGTTCCGTCATTCACAGAGTAATTGATGCTTACAGTCTTTATGCTTGTTATCAATTTGACAGAGTAGTAACCTACTTGTTTAATTACTTTTGTAAACATTGATGTTGAATCCACAATAACTTCTTTTTCTTTTATAGGTTTGCTATCTTTACCAATTCTTCTTGGTTTTGGCATTACCTTTGGAGTCTTTGAATTATCGTTTAATTCTAAGGCTTTTCGAATAAAAGGAATTTTGCTGTATATTGATGCAAGAGAGAAATTGGCATTTACTGTCTTGCGAGCATTGTTCTCAATTGTGTTGCCAAGTGATTCAAGAGCTTTTGTTGAACCAGTGAATGTGTAAGAGGAAACATAAGTTGTGTTAAGTCTAACCCAATCTAAGAAAGGTAGTTTGTTGATTGGTATATTCCAAGATATATTTGCAGTTTGATTATAGCTTTGAGCTCTTCCAAGATCAATAATATTGTCAATTACACTATCTTTTTTTTGACGGGTATCTATTTTTCCATAAGGTTCGTCAATACGAGCATTCATTGATGCAGTATAACGCAATTTGAGGTTTTGAGTCAGGTCATAGCTAAGAGTGTAATTTCTATTCCAATAGAATTGTTTATAGTAATAAGGTTCCATTATGACAATACCTTGACTCTTTGAACGAAGCTTGGTTTCTTCAAAGTCTCTAACCATTTCTGAACCAAAAGTCCAACTGCGAGGAGTGTAATAAAGAGTAAAATCTTTAATGATAGCAAAGGCTTTTGCTCTGAAAAGTGGCACACTATTGAAAGGTTTTATTGGCTTTGAACGGAAAGAATAGTTGTAATTCAGTCCTCCACGTTGAGTTGTTTTGTTGTTATACTCAATGTCTACATCACGATTAAATGTATTAGAATAAGAGTAAGAAGCATCAAAATTTTCTATGTCCCAAATGTGTTGTTTCTTTGTGGCATCAGTTCTATCTTTTCGCACATTCATAAAGTTTATGTTTGTGTTTGAAGTGAATTGTTGCACCATGTGTTTGATAGAATCTTTTTCTGCTTGAGTCTTGTATGTTAGCAAGTCATCTTTTAGCAAAACATCAGGGTCCAAAGGATTATAACGTGGATTGCTTACTGTACGAGAGTAATCAAAGTGCATAGGAAGTTTTATTCCTGCTTTCTTTGGGAAGAATTTGCCTAATTCTACATTTGTTGCAATGTCAAAAGTACCTACATTGTCTTGAGAAATCTCTGAAATAGATTGTTCAAGTGTTCCAAAACCTGCTGAACGATATGTTCCAGACATGGAAAGATCTCCTAAATCAGCAAGATTTGTACGCATTGAACCGGTTGCTGCCCAACCTGGTTTTTTATTAAAGTCTGTTAGTCGCAATTCATTTATCCATACCTCAACACTCTTTGGTTGCATATTGTCATCATCGGACAAAGATGTTTTCTTAGGATTTCTTACTCCAATCATCATCACAGCCACATCAGATATGGAAGGAGATCCAAGTACTGTTATTTTTTTTCCATTTATAACCTCTGTGTAAGGTAAGGCAGAGGAAACAGAGTTGTCGCCACCTCTTATTTTCTTGTTACGGTTTTCCTTTACATTTACAATATCTTCCAAACCTATTTCAACATTGTTTGCCGTTGGCCATATTACATCATTTTGTGAAGAAGAAGTATACCAAGGAGTGAAAGTTAGTGGTAATTCATATTCATAATAATTTGAAGTGAAGTCAGAGCCAAGGCGAACAAAAAGAGAGACATCACCTTTTTTATAACTATCTTTTTCTAACACTTTCTCTGCATGAACAAACATTTTGAGTTTTTTGTATTGGCGCATATCCAGGCTTGCTGTCTTGTAAATTGCTCTTGCATCACCATCAGACAAATCTGTAACTTTCATACTCAAAGCTTGCTCATTCATTTGTTGATAAGAAGTGGTACTATACATTTTTTCACGATCTATTCCAGGAGGCAATACATAAGGAACAGGAGAACGTTTACCATTTTCCTCAATGCTTACAGATGCTACAGTGAAATTGGTGTTGTCTGTTTGTGTTCCTGTTGGATAAAAACCAGAGGCTAAAAGATTATCTGTGTATTTGCGCCAATCACTACTAACAAGTTGCAAGGCAGCAAAACGAAGTATTACTGGCTCATAAAAGTCTCTTAGGAACATACGAATAAATCGTATTGACTGATAACCTTGAATGGAACCAACGGTCTTTTCTGGTATACGTATAGGAATTTTGAATTGATACCATTTGCAAGAAGTGTAACTTCCATTTGCAAGAGCCACATTCTCTGCATTTTGAATGTCTGTTATGTAGTTGCTTCCAACAACCATTTTGTCTGGTGAAAGATCTATGGAATATTCATAGTAATTTTCACTCTCGCTAAGGGTATTATCTTGATTTATATCTTCTACATTAGGAAGAGAAGTTTGCTGAGTTTGATAAAGACTATTTGCATTAGAGATTGCTGAGTTGCCTTCAGCATTGTTGTATAATTTGTAACGGTCATTTATTTTTATATTTGCATTGTCATATATTGTGCTACGAAAATAACGGAAGTCATCAGCAGAAGGGTCAGAGGATAGTGAAGCATAAGCGTCTGCGTTTAATTGTCGCTGTGCTATGTGCAAGAAACGTGAAAAGAAACTTTGCTCATCTGTTGAAGAGAGTCCATCGTAACCAATATCTTGATAAGGACGAGAAGATTCATTGTTATCAAAAGCATTTACAATGGCTTGTAGTGTTGGTACCCTTCCCCAAATAGTTGTATCTACATTGGTTACATTGGAGGAAGTTGGTAATCCATTTTCAAAGCTCTTTCTTCCATCTCTAAGAATATCCTCTGAAATATCTCCAAGATTGAAGTAAAGCTTACCACCTCTTGCAGTTTCATTACCAATAAATGGATCCATGAGCCAAAATTCTATGTATTCAATATTAGCAGCGTCAAAGTCTGTGCTTTCTAATTTTCTCATTATACCACCCCAACGAGTTTGAGGGTCTTTGAGTGTGCCATCAGCATCAAGTCCTGCAGAGTAAGCACTTGTTGTGTCATAGTTATATGGTCCTCTTTCTGAAGGATAGAACGCAACATTAAATTCTGTTATGTTTGTTGGTTGTCCAGAAGCTATTTCTTTGTTTGGGTAGACTTCTCTCTCAAAAATTTGACGAGCATAAGGTTGTGAACGGTCATCTTTAGTTATGTTTGAAGGAGCATTAGAAGAGTAAAAAATATCATCAATACGATACCAAGCAATTTTAGCACGATTAAAACCATATTCCCAACCAAGATTTTTTAATGTTTCAGGGAATAAAGGACTTGAAGAAGCATAGTCTTGAGGTGTTGAAGCTAAGAACCAAGAATTGACAGCTTTCAAATCAATATAAGTTTTTGCAGCTTCGAAATCATCAATATATGACGTGCCAGAAGACCCTATAACAGAAGGATTGCCAGGAATGAATTGAGCAAACTCACCAGACAAATTCATGGTTGAAATAGTTTTTGTGGAATAGAAAGGTAGCCAATCAATGAGTTTAGTAATGAAATTTACATCTTTCTTTAGATTGAAATCAAATCCCCAAAGAGTATTGTTCATAGGCTCTTCGCCATAATTTACTTTTGTTGTTATTGGACTTTCATGCAGATTTATCAATGTAGCTCCAAGATTAAAATCTGGATTAACAGCGTAGCTGGCACGAAATCCTAACATTGTTTTTGTTGTGGTACTAAAAAGGGTTTGACTCTCTGTAGATATAGTTATAGGTGTGCCAGAAGAGAGATAACCTTGATTTATTATCTTAACTCTACCCATGGCATAATCCACTGTGTAATCAACTCCTTCTACCAGTGTAATACCTCCAGCCATTACTTTTACAGAGCCTTGAGGTACATTTGTGGCATTGAGTGATATTTCACTGCCTGAAGAGGATTCATAAGTGCCTTCTAAATAAAATTTATCTTTATCTGGATATTGTTGTGCTTGTGATATTGTCATAGAGTAGAGTGAATCATAACAATACTTTTGAGCCATATCAGCATCACCCAAAATGTCTCTAAGGTCTTTTCCAAAAGGCTCTACATAAGGGAAGAAAATCAAACCTTTGTCTGAAACAATAGTTCCTCCTGAAATAGCAGCATTATCTATCCAGTCAAATACTCCGTCAGAGTAAGCATTTTGTTGATTATCCATTCTGTCTAAGCCTAAGAGTTGAAGAATAGGGGTGCCTTTCTTTGCTCCTTGAGTGAAGTAACCTGTTGCCACTCCGTCATCATCACCTTTGTAAAGAATATTTAGTCTAAAATTATCTTTATTCAATTGATAAGCTCCAAGAGAGTAAATGTTTTTCATCATAAGGCGCCACATCTTGTTGCGAACATTCAATGAAGAAGACTTCAATAATTTTACAACCAAAACATTTGGGTCTGTTATGCCTTCGTCAGAAAATTCACCTACTTGATATACTGTTGTATCTCCAATGATTTGATATTTGAAAGCCACAGCAAGCACTTGGTCATTAGTTAAGGCTTGATTTAGGGAAATGAAACCTAATCTGGAGTTAAATGTGTATTCTGAAGAAGACAGTTTCCTTGCACTTTCTACTTTCTCATAGTTTTCGCCAGAAACAAAGCCTTTGCTTTGCAAAACAGAAGAAACATTATTTATACTTCTTATAGTGGATTTATCAACTAAATTTAGCAGATTGTTTGAACGTCTTTCATCTGGTAGAGTGCTTCCTGCAGGATTTTCAATGAAAGGGTTTTGTCCATAAGGTTTCTTTTCTCCCAAGTCTGCAAAAGCAACAATATTTCTGTTTTCATTGACAGCAGAGCCTACATTGGTTTTCCAAACCTCTATTTTTATAATGTTTATATTTGAGCTTAAAACAGGAAGTGTGCTTAGGGCATGGTTGTAATTGTCATAGAAGTATTGAGCTAAGAAGAAATGTCTGTTAGCATCGTAAGAATCTGCTTTGAAGTTGAATTTTTTTTTCTCTGCTCCTCCTTGCACTGTAACAGTAGAGGCTTGAGATTTCTGTTCTGAAAAGACTGCATCAATGAATAGCTTGCCAAACTTTAGCTTGGTTTTTACTCCCCAAAGAGTTTGAGAACCAGCAATTAGTGTAGTTGGCAAAGGAAATGAGATATTCCCTGCCTCAATAGATTGAATAATATTATCTTCTTTGCCTTCATATTTTAATTTTGTTTGGTTTTCAAAAGAAAATGTAGCCCCAGTATTATAATTGATATTGAAAGAAATAGCTTCGCCAATTTTGACTGTAGCATTGAGTTGTATGTTTTCATTGAAATCAAAACGTGTAACACTTCTTTGATTTTCAGGAATAGAAAGATCTGCTCTTTTGTTATTTACAAGGGCAAAGGTTAGCTCTGCACTACCATTGGGTCTAATGTCTATGGTTTGTCCACCAAAGATTGTTTCAAATAGTTCTGAATTAACTCTTAGTTGAGGGATTAAAGAAGTGAGTATTCCTTCATTTGATACAGATGCATTGGCAGAAGTGGAACGATTCTTCCAATAGTTAGAAATCATTTTGTCCATATCATAGTTTTGATATTCTTCAAAGGACAAAACTTTTCTATCTATAACAAGAGAACCAATACTTTTTGTGATAATGTATTCATTATTTTTTTGGTTGTATTCTATATCTGTTGTGACATTTTCAGGGTCTGAAAGCCATTTTGAAACTGTAGTATTACTATCAGGTGGAGACCACAAAGACACTTCCTCGCTTGCATAGCCAACCAAGGAAATAAAAGCACAGAAAAGAAAAACAGCTATTTCCCTCATAGAATCTTTAATGCCGCCTTTATAATGTCTTCTGTTGTAATTGTGCTCGAAGCCTCTTTCATTATCTTTGATAGTGTTTTTTCAATTACTATTTTGTTAAAACCTAATGTCTGTAAGGCTTTAAACGCTTGGTCATAATTTTTATTGTTTCCAACACTACTTTGCTCAGAGATAAATCCCATTTTGCTTATTTTGTCTCTTAATTCTAAAACAACTCTTTGAGCTGTTTTCTCACCAATACCTTTAACTTGCTTTATTGCAACAACATTACCTTCACCAATAGCAGATAATAACTCACGGCAGTTAAGCGAAGAAAGAAGCATTCTTGCTGTGCCTGCTCCAATACCATTAACGCTTAACAGCATGCGGAAAAGGTCTCTTTCTGTTTTTGTTGAAAAACCAAAGAGTATTCTTTCATCTTCTCTAACTATTAAGTGGGTTAGAACTCTGCCTTGAGTTTTTTCTTTTAAGTCTGAAAAAGTAGTGAGTGATATTTCTATGTGATAACCAACACCGCCAGCATTGACAACAATATATGATGGAGTTTGCTGTTCAAATTTGCCTTCAATAAATTCGTACATTATATTTTATCTTATTGATTTTTATCTGTTATGTTTTACTCTGTAAATGACTTACAGAAGCAAAGGTACAAATATTTTTGTTACTGTATTGCATAAATTACTATCTTTGCCACATTAAAACCCAGAAAGACTATGTCAGTAGCAAAAAATAATGATACAAAAAAAGTAACTGTTCATACCCTTATGGCTATGAAACAGGCAGGTGAGAAAATATCAATGATAACAGCTTATGACTACACCATGGCAAAATTAGTTGATTGTGCAAACATTGATGCTATTTTGGTGGGGGATAGTGCTGCCAATGTTATGGACGGTTATGATACAACTTTGCCAATAACGCTTGACCAAATGATTTATCATGCACAAAGTGTTGTAAGGGCTGTGCAAAGAGCTTTGGTGATAGTGGATATGCCATTTGGATCTTATCAAGGTAATAGCAAAGAGGCTTTGTGTTCCGCAATAAGAATAATGAAAGAGACTCAAGCAAACGCAGTCAAGATAGAAGGGGGTCAAGAAATTATTGAATCAATAGAGAGAATACTCTCAGCAGGTATTCCTATTGTGGGACATTTGGGTCTGACTCCACAATCCATAAATAAATTTGGTACTTATGTTGTGCGTGCCACTATGCAGGAAGAACAAGATAAATTGATATCAGATGCAAAGCTTTTGGATAAGGTTGGTTGTTCTGCATTGGTGCTTGAAAAAATACCTTCAGAGTTGGCAGCAAAGGTTGCAAAAGAAATAAAAATACCAGTTATAGGAATAGGAGCAGGCTCTGGAGTTGATGGACAAGTGCTTGTATTGCAAGATATGTTAGGTATGACACAAGGTTTTTCTCCACGCTATTTGCGCCGTTATGCAGCCTTGGGAGAGGAGATAACAACAAGTATTAAACAATATATCTCTGATGTCAAAAGATTAAACTTCCCTTCAGAAAAAGAACAATACTAATTATTAAGATATACTTCTTATTTTATTGGCTTGATTTGAATAAAATCTATTTTCCGTAAGAAGGAAAAAATTTCCTAATCTAAAACAACACTGGTATATTATGTAGTATATACCATGTTGGTGGGTGGAGTATGAAAGGGGAAAAAGGGAAAGGAAAATATTTATAGGGTTTGAAATTTTCCCTTTTTCCGTTTTTTGTTTGTAGAGAATTATTACTTGATTTGGATAAATTATTTCTTTGTTTTAGCGTACGGAAACTTTGTTTTAGTCTGCGCAAACAAAGCTTTAGTTTCTTTGAGTCAAACAATAGTTTCAAGGTCTATTACTCCTTTCGCTACTTATTATGATGTAATACCTTGTATTTAAAATAGGATTACAAATTTGACATAACAAACAGTTATTTATTTTGAATTAAGCCCTAGAACATATCACAAATCTACCACGACAGAATAATCAATAGTCTATAATTCAACAATTTCATACCTTTATTGACGCATTGCATTTAAAAATCTATTAATATCAAATCTTTCAACTTCAAAATCATTGCTCTCCCTTGAATAAAATACACCACTTAAATTGGAAGTATTATATATATTTTCTCCAATAATATCAATATGTAATATTTGCCCTTTGTAAAGTATACAATCTAAGTTATGAACATCTAAATAATCCATAACTTCTTTTTTGTAATTTTTTCTGTAATATGGATATAATTTTAAATTATATTTTTCCCCAACTCTTATTTTCCTTTGAAACAAATGATTCCTCTTCAATGTTATTATTTCATAAGAGTTATTATTGCTATCTGTTACTTGTATCAAATAATATTTTTGATATTTCTTTATAGCATGAATGATAAATAAGGATGAAAGATTATTACTTGTTTTAGATGTTGTATCAAATTCATTTATTATATGTTTATCTTTAATTACAAAAAATCTATTTGGAAGTTGCTCAAATATGATACTATTATATGTTCTTTTTATGATTGAAATAGAATCATTAATCCTTTGTGAATATAAATCAGAACAAAAGATAATACCAATAATTATAAATATAATACTTTTCTTATTCATAATAATTATATCCACTCTCTGAGTCTTTCTCTTTGCCATTAAACTTATATACTCCCAAATTACTCTCTGCGGGCATTACATTAAAGTTTTGCAAATCTACCCAATCTTCTCCATGCGGTAAATGATTCAATGTCTGTGTTACTGCTCCGCTATATGATGCACTGCCTAAATGGTCACTATGATAGTAGAACGTTGGCTCGATATCATTCCTTAATACTATTTCCCTGAAATTGAAATCCATTTCACTAAACAATAATTTTAAAATGGCATCTTTAAATACTTCACTATTTCCCATATTGTTTTTCCAATTCTTCTTTTGTATTAAAAGATAAGTTATTAACATCAGAAGAAGTATTTATTATCTTTCCATCAATAATTCTGAATTCATATTGATACTTAGCTGGCACCAATTTTTTATTTTGTTTATATTGTTCTGCATAATAGAGAATTGTTCTTTCATCATTATAAAAGGCATAAGTACTAAATAATAGTAATGTATCAGTATCTGTTTTACAAAAAAAATCTATTAAAAATATTTGTATCACAAGGACTAATAAAAATATGTACTTTATTGGAGAATAAAACATAATTTCTTGTTTTAATAAACAAATCCAATATATCAACTAATTCGATTTTTTGTGAAATCGTTATTATCCATTTATCATTATTAGTATAACTTAACGAAACGAATTGATTTTTAAATAAGTTTATTTTTGATATACTATCAAGTACAATGCTCATATTTTTATCAATAGATTTTATTATTTCATTTTTATATTCAGCTGAAACTATTCCTTCTTTTTCTCCCATAACACAATTGTCTCTTCTTTGAATGCTACAAGATACAAAAGTGATAAAACATAATATTAAATATATCTTATTTTTTGTCTGTATAATCATAATACCCTCCTCTAAAATATATTTCTGCTTTAAAACTTGGATTCGATTCTAATAACTTATTCTTAATCTTTATATCATCTGCTCCTCTTAAAGAAGGAGTGGGATTAGTATTTCTTGAATTATCATGAGCAAAATAGAAAAAATGAAAATATGTATTTTCTATTAATGATGAGGATAATAAGTCTGTGCTTTTATCATATGATGATGTGACACAATAATTATTAATATTATATCCTAATAAGGGAAACTCTGTTTTTGAGTCTTTCTCTTTCCTATTAAAATTATTCTTACGTATAACTTTTTTCTTTTCTTTGTTGCAAAGATACAATTATTTTTCAATCTCTTACTAAAACACCGTTATAATTTTCTAAAACAAAGAAAGGGAAAATTCTTACTTTGTTTTAGCGTACTGAAACTTTGTTTTAATTTTCTCTTTCTTTGTTTTAGAAAATGCAAACAAAGAAAGAGAAACTTCTTTTTGTTTTGTATTGAAATTATTTGCGCTTTATTGGTCGCTATGCGAATAGTCGCTTCCACTTGAAGCTTCTATATCCCAATTTTTGCGTATAGGTATTGTCTTATCAAAGTAGAAAACTCTCTCGGGTAATATTCTTTGAGTGAAAGAACCCCTGTCCCAACGGTGATTATTATTCCTGTCTTCAATTATTTTTATGCGATAAGTGCCTTCTTTGAGATTGGTGAAATGAATTTTTTGGTTTGTTTGTGCAAAGGCGGTGTCTATGGTTTTGCCAGTGGTATCTTCCAAGAGAAATATATAATGCTTATATAAGGAAGAATCTTTTGTGGAGTCAGTTATTGAAAATATCAAATTCCCATATTGCTCAGGAGAATCTACTGAAAAGTTAAATGATGTAGAGTCATTAACTTGACCAGTTCCATTACTGAAAGAGGCTGCAGGGATTTTTATTGTGCCTTTACTATTTTGTGCAAAAGGTTTGTTCCCAACTTGCACATAGAAATGATTTTTCTCATATACTTTGCAAGGCAAAGCTATGGAAACACTATCTTTGATATAAAACGCTTTGAAAGTAAGTGTGCTATCATTTATTGGTAGAGACATTTTCAGCAATAAAGGTTCAAAATAAGCTACTATGCTTGCAGGGGGCGAGAGTGTAAAGGTGTCTTTAATCTTTTCATTCTTTGGAATATCTCTGTATTGTTCAATGTCTTGCTTTTGAGTACCATAAACAAGAGAACACTTTATTGAGTCAAATGTTTTGTTAAGTGAGTAAATGGTTAGGGTGTCTCTTTTTGCGCTGTAGAGCAATGAGTAATCAGTGCAAGAGTAAGGATTTTCTATTTTGGGATAAGAGAACACTAAGGCTAAACTATCGGTTAATGGATTTTGAAAAGACAACTGGAAAGCAAAGGGAGAAATGAATTTTAAAGAGGATACAATTAAGGCAGTATCCAAAGGGGAGTAGAAATATAAAGTGTTAGCTTCCATAATTGCCCCAAGGTCTTTGGCAGATTCTGTTTTAGCAATAAGAGAGTCTTTCTTGGTGATTATAGAGTCTTTGCGCGAAGTGTCATTACCTGCTTGCAAGTAGTTTGTGGCTTTTATTAGTTGCGGATTAAAAGCAACAGACTCTGTCTGTTCGTCAAAACGCAAGTTCTTATTTTCATCATCTATTGCAAGTATGTAGTATTGCCCCTGAGCAATATTACTAAAGGAGAAGTTTCCACTACTATCACACCTTGTTAAGTAAGATGGAGCAAGGTGTTTTATGCTGTCAAAATCCGTTTCTTTATACAACATTACATATTCTCCTTTAATTGGGTTCAAAGTGTAGGCATCAATTACTCTACCTTTGTATTGAAGGGTGTCTATAGCATCTCCTGTTGAAAAAGAATACACAAAGCTACTCAGTTTGTTCCCCTCATTGAAGTCTTTTATGCTTTGTCCAAAGTCAAAGATATAAGTTGTGTTTGCTCTGAGAGTATCAGAGAAAGAGACTTCCATTTTTCTTAGATAGCTTTTGACTGTTGGGATTTCTTTTAGAGGTGGTGAAACAATTAGATTGTCATTTACATTGTCTAATTCAATGTATTCATCAAATGAAACTTCAAAACTATGACCATTGAATTTGATAGAGTTGTTTTTTGGAGAGCAAGAGACTAATTTAGGTGCACTTCTATCATAAGCTCCACCTGTTGGAGAGCCTATTTTTGCACAAGAAATAGTACAAAACAAAGATAGTACAAAGAGTAATGATATATTTAGTTTCTTTGTTCTCATTAGAGGCTATTTTTTTAGTGTTCTTTGTCTTAGAGCTTCATAGATAATTACACCTGTAGCAACAGAGACATTAAGTGATTCAATATTTGCTTGAATAGGTATTTTGATTTTTGAATCACAAAGGTGAAATAGTTCATTGGAAATGCCATCTTCCTCACTACCCATAATGAGTAGCATTGGAGCTGTCAGGTTCTCTTGGGTGTATATTTTAGAGGCTTTTTCTGTTGCTCCATAAATGGTAAGTCCCATTTGTTTGGCTAAGTTTAGTGTTGTTTTGAGGTTTACCTCTCTGCATACAGGCAAGCGTAGCAAGGCACCAGCAGAAGTCTTGATTGCGTCTTCATTTATTTGAGCACAAGAGTGTTGTCCTACCACAATAGCGTCTACTCCAGCGCATTCACAGCTTCGGGCTATGGCTCCCAAGTTTCTTACGTCTGTCACTCTGTCAAGCATGACAATAAGTGGTAATCTGCCTTGGTCAAAGACATTGCTTACCACGTTCTCAAAATCACAGTATTCTATTGGCGAGATAATGGCAATTATGCCTTGATGATTGTTAGGAGTTAAGCGGTTAATCCTTTCAATAGGCACGTATTGCAAAGAGATTTTTCTGTTCTGTAACAAGGGCTTTATTTGTTGAAAAAGGCTTGCTTGCAAAGAAGATTGAATATATATCTTGTCTATTTCTTTACCGCTTTTTAAGGCTTCTTGAACAGGTCTTAAACCATATACCATTTGATTTTCTTTCATATTATAAAGTATTTATTTGTCCATCTTTAATTAAAACTTCTCTGTCACTCATTTTTGCCAATTCTTGATTGTGGGTAACAATGACAAAAGTTTGTTTGTAACGTTTTCTTAGAGAAAAGAATAATTCGTGTAATTCTTTTGCATTTTGAGAGTCAAGATTTCCTGTTGGTTCGTCAGCCAAGACTATTGCAGGATTATTTATCAGTGCCCTGGCAACAGCCACTCGTTGTTGTTCTCCACCACTTAACTCAGAGGGATGATGAGAGGCTCTATCTTTTAGTTGCAAAATATCTAATAGTTCTTTGGCTCTCTTGATCGCCTCTGAATGTTTCTGACCGGCAATGAAAGCAGGAATACACACATTTTCAAGGGCAGTAAATTCACCCAAAAGATTGTGAAACTGAAAAACAAAGCCTATTTGCTGATTTCTGAAATAGGCTAATTGTTTTTCACTCATTGCGCTTATGTTCTTGTCTTTTATCCATACTTGACCTTTTGTGGCTTTGTCTAAGGTGCCAATGATTTGCAAGAGAGTGGTTTTACCAGCTCCAGAGGCTCCAACAATAGATACGATTTCAGAGTCATTGACTGTTAGATTTATGTCCTTGAGTATTTCTAAATTACCATAGGATTTATATAAGTGTTTTATTTCTATCATCTATCAATATTCTTTTTGTTAAACATGACATACCCAAAATTTATTGAGAAAGAAAGAGGACTATCTGCCTTTTGGTCTCTTTTATGGTAGCTTGCAATAAGGCTTAGTGGACCTATTGGTGTATTTATTACAAATGCAGAAGAAAGAATGAAATATTGTTTGTCAAAGACTTTTGAATACTTTGGTATATCATTTTCCATTGTTGTTATTCTTTGAATAGGAGCATAAATATAAGCATTTAGTCTCAAAGATGCTTCAATTCTTAGTATGGAGGTTTTGAAAATATTTTCTGCACCAAAGGCTAAGAATTGATTAGAATGATATTCTTTCATAAACTCTGTTTGGGTTTCAAGTGTAGGGGCATAAACTCCTGAATTAAGTAGGGAAGAGTTGTAATTAGAAAAAAGATTTTGGAAAGAATAGAAAGCATTAGCAGAAAAGCCTAAAGCATAGTGAGATGTGATGTCAAAGTATTGTTTATGTTGTAAAGAAAATTGAAACCAAGAATGGTAGTTAGTGTTCTTTTCTGTTTGAGCAGATGTAGAGCCGGGAGAAAATATTTCTTTGCCATAAATGTATTGTACTTGCATTTTTGAGTAACGACCACTGGTTGGAAATTGAGCATCGTCTAAGGAAGAATATATTCTTGTTATACCTGTTGCAAGATTATAAAATTCAGTATTGTCAGCAGTATCATAAATAGTGTTGTTTCGCGTGTTGAAATAATCATCTTTAACAATTCCATAGCCAACATTGGCTATTACTTGGTCCTTTATACCCAAAGGCATACCTATATGTAGTTGTACATTATTTTCTCTTTGCACAAGATAGTTCAGTGGTGAATAATCAAAGAAGTTTGTGTTCAAACGATAATAATTCCATTTGTTTGCATTCCATTCAACCTCTGAAAAGAAAGGTATGTGTGAAGAGAAATTTGTTCTTATTTTTAGCATTGCAGACGTGTAATATCGTCCAGCATATAAATTAGTTTGAAAAAGCCATGCATTTTTCCTTATCATATTATAATCAATTCCTAAGTATAAGTGAGATATAGGATGAGAAGAAATACAACCTCCAGCTTTAGCAGTTAAATTCTCTTGAGTCTTTACGTCTAAGTTAAGGACATAAGAATGATAGAAATTATTATAATATATGTATGGCTGAATTGTCTTTATGTTGTAATCAGAACACAAGGACAGATAATTTGATTTAATGTTATCATTTATTGAAGGCAGATGCCTATCTCTTTGTAATTCTCTTTGCAGGTATTGTTTTTGGTTTTCACTAACTCCATTGATTACGAAATTGTCTATTTTCAATGGTGGCTTGCGGTCATTGAAAGCTTTTCTCTTTTTAGCAAGCTCTTCATTGCTCACACTGTCCACAAGGAATTCTCTTATTTTTGCAATTTTTTCTTTGGCGGCTTTGTATCCAACATCATAAGTTTCTTCCATTTTGGTAAAATCTAGCACGCCTATCCCTTCTAAATCAGGTTCAATTAACACACTGTTATCGCAAATGACATTGTAATCTGTTTCATTGGTGAAAATGTTTTGTAGGTAAGACATTACATCTCCCGCTTTTGGTGCAGGATAGTTTCCAGCTATTTGTATACCAATGATTATGTCTGGATTAAATATTTCATTCATTTCTTTTGATGGGAAGTTGTTGTACATTCCTCCGTCAAACATTATGTGTCCATCTAAAGAAATCGGAGCAAAGTAAAAAGGAAAACTCATTGATGCTCTGGCAGCTTGACCTAAATCTCCATTTCTTCTTATAGAGGCTTTGTTTTGTGTTATGTCTGAGGTTACACACAAAAAAGGTACAAATAAGGAGTCAAAATTGTTTTTTGCCACTGCTGTTGCAGGTGCAAATATTTCCATAAAAGCATAATCCATTTGTATTGGATTTATGTAAGAAGATGGCATTTGAAAGCGAAACTTGTCTTTGGTGTCAAAACCTATTGAAACAAAGGAGGCATCGCTTGGTTTCTTCTTGTAAGAGTAAGAATAACTATCATCAATATTTCCGGAAAGCCAACGCTGAAAATCTTGTGAAAGAAAAAGCGTTTTCATTTCCGAAACAGTGTAACCAGATGCATAAAGAGCAGCAACTATAGCCCCCACAGAGGTTCCACAAACATAGTCTATTGGTATTTGAGCTTCTTCAAAAGCTTGCAAAGCTCCCACGTGAGCCAATCCTCTTGCTCCACCACCACTAAGCACCAAACCTACTTTTTGAACCCTTTGAGCAAAAAGCGATAATGATATAATGACCACAATTATGAACGACAAAATCTTCTTCATCTTCTAACATTATTTATAATACCATTTAAATGGTGGTGTGCAAAGATAGAAATATTTTTCTGATTTTGCTCTCTTAGATAACTGAAAAAGGCGATTTATCTGATTTTATTCAAAAAAAAATTGTAATTTTGCCTTCTATTTTTAGAGACATAAAAGAAAATACAAAGATAATATAGACAAATATGAGACCAAACTTTTCCAATATAGACATTTGGGCAGATGACCCGTCAAAAGCCTTGTGGCAAAGTGTTAGTAACAGAGATAAGAATTGGCTGACACCAGAGCAAATACCGGTGAAGGATATATATACTCCTTCTGACATTGATGGTATGGAACACTTAAACTATGCAGCAGGATTGGCTCCTTTTCTTAGAGGACCTTATTCTACAATGTATGTTATGCGTCCATGGACAATTCGTCAATATGCAGGTTTTTCAACAGCAGAAGAATCAAATGCTTTTTATCGTAGAAATATAGCAGCAGGACAAAAAGGATTGTCTGTTGCTTTTGACTTAGCTACTCACCGTGGATATGATTCTGATCACCCTCGTGTAGCAGGAGATGTTGGTAAAGCTGGTGTTGCAGTGGATAGTATTTTAGATATGAAGATACTTTTTAACCAAATTCCACTGGATAAAATGAGTGTCTCAATGACAATGAATGGTGCAGTGCTTCCTGTGCTTGCTTTCTATATTATTGCAGCAGAAGAGCAGGGCGTAAGTATGGATAAACTCAGCGGAACAATCCAAAATGATATTCTTAAAGAGTTTATGGTACGTAACACATATATTTACCCACCAAAACCTTCAATGAAGATTATTGCAGATATATTTGAATACACTTCAAAGAATATGCCTAAATTCAATTCTATATCAATCTCTGGTTACCACATGCAAGAAGCAGGAGCAACTTGTGATATAGAAATGGCTTACACTTTGGCTGATGGTTTGGAATATCTTAGAGCAGGAATCAATGCAGGAATGAGTGTTGATCAATTTGCTCCTCGTTTGTCTTTCTTCTGGGGAATGGGTATGAACCACTTTATGGAGATAGCAAAGATGAGGGCTGCAAGAATGCTTTGGGCAAAGATAGTTAATCAATTCAATCCTCAAAATCCAAAGTCTTTGGCTTTGAGAACACACTGCCAAACTTCTGGTTGGTCATTGACTGAACAAGACCCATTTAATAATGTAGGCAGAACTTGCATTGAGGCTATGGGTGCAGCACTTGGACACACACAATCATTGCATACAAACTCACTTGATGAGGCTATTGCATTGCCAACAGATTTCTCTGCACGTATTGCAAGAAACACTCAGATATATATTCAAAACGAGACAAATGTTTGCCGTACTGTTGACCCATGGGCTGGTTCTTATTATGTTGAGAGTCTTACTAATGACTTGGCTCATAAGGCTTGGGCACATATTCAAGAAGTTGAAAAACTTGGAGGTATGGCTTCTGCTATTGAGAGTGGAGTGCCTAAGATGAGAATTGAAGAGGCTTCTGCACGTAAGCAAGCTCGCATAGATTCAGGTAAAGATACTATTTTAGGAGTAAATAAATATCGTTTGGATAAAGAAGCTCCTATTGAAACCCTTGAAATAGACAATACAATGGTTAGAGATGCTCAAATAGCTCGTTTGAAAGAGTTGAAAGCCTCTCGTAATGAAGGCGATGTTCAGCAAGCTCTAAGAGAATTGAGTGAAGTAGCTTGCACAGGCAAGGGTAACTTGTTAGAGTATTCAATCATTGCAGCCAGAAAACGTGCTTCATTGGGAGAAATCTCAGATGCGTTAGAGAAACATTTTGGACGTTATAAAGCAAAAATAAATCTTATTTCAAACGTGTATAGTGCAGAAACAAAAGACTCTCCTTCATTTAAAAAGGCAGTTGAGTTAGCAAACAAGTTTGCAGAACAAGAAGGCAGAAGACCAAGAATAATGGTTGCAAAAATGGGACAAGATGGACACGACAGAGGTGCCAAAGTTGTAGCAACAGGTTATGCAGACATTGGCTTTGATGTTGATATGGGACCATTGTTCCAGACTCCAGAAGAAGCAGCAAAACAAGCTGTGGAGAATGATGTTCACATTATGGGAGTTTCTTCTTTAGCTGCAGGACACAAGACATTGGTCCCTCAAGTTATTGCAGAGTTAAAGAAGTTAGGTAGAGAAGATATTATGGTTATTGTGGGAGGAGTTATTCCACCACAAGACTACGATTTCTTGTACAAGAGTGGTGTTGCAGCTATCTTTGGACCTGGTTCAATCATCTCAGAGTGTGCTGTTACAATTCTTGACTTACTATTGAAAGCAAGAGATTAAAGAAATAACACAAATATCACAAAAGAGGTAATCCGTTAAGATTACCTCTTTTTTAGTATCACCTAAATAAAGAAAGAAAATACATTACATGAATACTAAAAATGTGCTTTGGGGAATAGGATTTATTGTTGCAGGAATCCTTACAATTATTTGGGTAATCAAAGATCCTCAATACAATAAAGATGATGATGACGGTTCAATAGAAAGTGGAGAATGGCAATGGATTAATAAGAATAAAGATCAAAAAGGTATTCTGGTTGGCAGTGCTTGTATTATTGGAGGGATAGTAGCATTAATTGCAGGAATTACAAACACAGACTTGTAACGATTATTTCTTTGTTTTTAGAAAACGGAAACACTGTTTTAGAAAACGCTTTCTTTGTTTTAGTAAATTATAACAGCGTTATATAATGTAGGGGCGTATTGCATACGCCCTCTATAAATAAACAAAATTATCTATTATTATTGGGCGTATGCAATACGCCCCTACAGGCAATATAACATTATTTGGGTAAAATATTTCTTTGTTTTAGCAGAGCCAAAGAAAGAGAAAAGACAATAAGAAAGAAATATTTTTGTTGGAGTAAAGAAATATTTTGTATCTTTGCACCTCAAAATTTATAAAACAAACAACAAAATAGGCTATTGAATTATGGCAGTAAAGATTAGATTACAACGTAGAGGTAAAAAAGGACAACCATTTTACCATATCGTAATTGCAGATGCTCGTGTAGCACGTGATGGAAAGTTTATTGATAAAATTGGTTCTTATAACCCATTGACAATTCCAGCAACTATTGAATTAGATGTTGATAAGGCAATGCAATGGTTAAAGAACGGAGCTCAGCCAACAGACACAGCAAGAGCTATTCTTTCTTACAAGGGAGTAATGCTTAAGAGACACCTACAAATAGGTGTTGATAAGGGTGCTATCTCTCAAGAAGTAGCAGACAACAAATACAATGCTTGGGTTTCAGAGAAAGAAGCTAAGATTGCAAAGATTGCAGAGCAAAAGTCTAATGAACGCAAGACAGCAGAAAAGAAAGCTTTTGATGCTGAGGTTGCAGTAAATAAGCAAAGAGCAGAAGCTATTGCAAAGAAAAGAGCTGAAATAGAAGAGGCTCAAAGAAAAGCAGCTCAAGAGGCTAAGCAAAAGGAAGAAGAGGCAAAGGCAGCTTTGGAGGCTAAGCCACAAGAGGCAAAGGCTGAAGAAATATCTGCAGAACCAGAAGCTCCAAAAGCTGAGTAAACAGATTAAGAATAAGATTCTTCATAATGATTGTATGGAACCGTTTTCTCCTTGTGAGTTAAACGGTTTTCTTTTTTTTCTAATATGTAATGGTTATGAATATAAGTGATTGTTTTTATTTGGGAAAGATAACAAAGTCTTTCGGTTTCAAAGGAGAGGTATGTCTTTTCTTAGATGTGAATAACATTGAGGAGTATGCAGAACTTGATGGAGTGTATATAGATATAAATTCTCATCTTGTGTTTTATGATATAGAGTCTTTGCGTTTTTCAGAAAACAAAGTTATTGTGCGTTTTTCAGATACTTCTTATGATGATACTCTTGCTTTGATTGGTAAGGAAATGTATTTGCCTCTGAGTATGTTACCAAAACTTGAAGGCAATAAATTCTATTTTCATGAAGTCATTGGTTTCAAAGTGATAGATACAGAAAAAGGAGAAATAGGCATATTAAAAGAGGTAATAGACTACCCCGCACAACCACTTTTGATTGTTTGGTTAGATGAAAAAGAAATTTTAATACCTTTGATAGATAAAATTATTGAAAAATTAGATAGAGAGCATAAAATTATGTATATCAATGCTCCAGCAGGATTGATAGACCTATACTTATCGTAAAAAGAAAAAAATATATCGTTTTATGATAAAAATATTTTGTCATTCGGAAAAAACATTATATCTTTGTCGCCGATTAGAATATGAAAATGGACACAGGTAAGAAAATATTAGCGCTAAGGTGCATAAGAGTAGGCTTTGATGTTGCAATAGTATTGCTGTCATTGTTTATTATTTTTATGGTGTCAATGACAGTATTTGATTTGTCATTAGATAGTGATTCTTCTATTGGGACTATTCTTGCAAAAACAGTGCCCGAGAAAACTAATATTAGTGTCAAGAATATGCCTTTGGTATCAAATAGAGCCAATATTACTTC
>Ga0183101_1000178_pt2 | contig 61866 bp, 70 predicted proteins | sample Biomet3_FD_127790 | JGI IMG/M metagenome (GOLD analysis project Ga0183101, IMG submission 127790) | Microbial communities from bioreactor (seeded with sewage sludge) at LBNL, California, USA - Biofuel metagenome 3 | ecosystem: Engineered > Bioreactor > Anaerobic > Unclassified ... | reverse complement strand
TATATCTTTCCTTCTATCCAAGCGTAGCTCAACATACACGCTTTGTTCTTCTGCACTGGCAACACCACTTCTTGAACAAATGTACTATCAGGAATCAAGCTCTTTCCTCCGCTCTGCAAGACGAGTATCCTACCTGCTCCTGCTGTTATATTCTTAATGCTCAAAAAGGTTTTCTCTGGCACTGTTGTGTCTAAGTCTATCACTCCATTTGTTGCCACCAAGTAGTCCAAGGTAAAGGTGTTTGTGGTCTTATCCAACACCAAAGGGGTGAACTCCCCGTTCACCTCTGCTATCATAGCGTTTATCTTTGCTCTTACCTCTGAGCCTTTTTCTCCATTTCTTATAGCCTCAATCATATCTTTTCTTTCTTTTTAATCTTGCCAATTTGCCCCATCGCACCACAGAGCCTCATCTCTCCACACTCCGCTCATTATCCAGAGCGTTGCAGCATCTATTATTCCGCTCACAGGCACAACTGTTGTAACATATCCGCTCACCTCAGGCACCATTATATCCCTCTGTGAGAGGAATGTATAGGTCAATTCCAAGTTGTTAGCCCGAGCAATATCCCACGCATAGGTTATCTCTCCGCAGTATTGCACTGCCACATCAAATAGGCTCTGCCGAGCCCTTGCTCTGAGTAGTCTCATCTCTCTTTATTCGCTTACCACAATCCTTTGTATTCTCTTCAATACCCTATCCGTTGGGCTGCCCGTTTTCACCAAGTAATATATATCCCACTCGTTAATATCCACATCCGTTGCCAAATCAGGTATCCAGCATTCGCTTTGGTAATGCACTGATACATTTTTCACTCCGTTTTTGTCTCTCACCGGTGAGGGTGCCACCGCGCTCAGCTCTTTCTTAAAGCAGTACTTGGCTGCAGAAGATGCCATTCCGTGTTGTTCTGTGGCGTCAAAATGGTATATTCTTTTCTTGTATAGCACCATACCTTCGCTTGTGCCGCTCTCGCTCATCTCCAAGCCCGATATGATTATGGGGTATTTGTCTCCCATATCCGCATTTGTTATTAATCCACTGCCCACCATCAAGGCCCATATCAGCTCCACTATCTGACTATCCGCCTCAGATAGAAAGCTAAAATCCGCAGGCACCACTTGTCTTGTTGGCTGTCCAATAATTCTGTTGTTTGTATTCATATCTCTTTCTTTTTAGCTAATCCTTACCACTGTGTAATTCACTCCATAAAACACGTATCTGTCCATTATCTCTCTCACTGCACTCTCTGCCACACTCTCAGGGACTCTCACCTCTAATGAGTGTTGCTCTGGAATCTCTTCCTCCACCCTCACAATGCGTATCTCTTCTTCTTCTCCGAAGCATTTCACCTGGTCCTCTTGACCCACCACCATCAGAGCCTCTTCCATCTCGGCGGCAAATGTTATGCGTCTTTGTGTGGGGTCCAATTTGTCGTTGAGCACCTTGAGCAGCAACTGCTCTTGTGAGACGTATTTCATTCTCTCAATCCATAAGTCTTTGTATGCTTCTTCACTGTTGTATCTATTCTGTGTGTAGTGTGTCAATGCTGACAGCAGGGCCTTGAGTAACAAGGCCTCTCTCAAAGAGCAAGGCAGCAATAGGTCTATCAGTCTTTCCCAGTTCATCATTTTCTCTTTTCTTTATTCATAGTATGGAGTTACCTTTATGTATTTCTGGCTCTCATCTATTGTGTAGTAACCGCTCTGTCCTTTTCCCTCTCTTTGCACCTGTGCAGAGCCAATCTTAACACTATTTAACACCACGTCCTTCACGCCCTCCACTTCTTGCAGGGCGTCTATCATGCGGTTACAATTCACCACGCCCCCAAATTTTATGTTGTTTATGTACTCTTTAATCTTTGTTTTTGCTTCCTCTATCACCGTAGAGGGTATCCTCTCTGGTGAGACATATAGCTCCACGCTCACACTCAACACATCAGCATCATAGCTCTGAGCAACCACGTTTATCCCTGCTGGCTTCACATTTTGCAGGTAAGCGTTAAAGGCGTCCAATTCTCCTGTGGTTAATTTCCCTAATGTTCCGCCGTCCTCTTTAGCCACCTTTATATATACAGTGTTGTTTTCCTGACTTATGGCAGCGTACTTTATTATTTGTTTTGTCTCGTCTTGTGTTTGGTATCCCACGCTCTGGTCATCTATCACCACGCTTTGGTCTCCCTTCTGCCATTCCAATGCCTTTTTCCACCACCACTCTTTTGTGCCGTAGCGTGTAGCCAGACCTGTAGCTTCCACGTCCTTCAGCCAGCTCTGCTGAGCCTTCTCTCTCAGCCATATCACGTAAGCCACTATGTAAAAGATTATGCTTTCAATACTTACTTTTGAGAATTGTTCCTCAAAAGTCTTTGATATGTCAAGACCATATTTATCTATCACTTTTTGTTGAGTGATATATTCTGAAGACAACTGCTTCTTTATCTCTTCAATAGTTTCCATACAATTATTACTATACCTCCAATTACTACTGTTACCATTACCAACCCACTAATATTGGCAAATTTATCCCAAAAAGTTTTCTTCTTTTGAACACTCTCCACTCTACTTTGATATATAGTATCTCTACTTATCACTGTGTCCTTATCTTTAGAATACTCTGTTAAATATCTATACTTTACATTGTTCACAAATACGGTGTCATTGTTACTACTGACAATGATACTATCTACATTATATATGTAGATGCTATCCCTCTGCAAAGCTATATTTCTATAGTTGGCAGCACTTCTGTTTTCTATTGCCTTCTGCGTTGTCTTGCAACCTAAGGCTAAAACCACCAAACTAATCCACAATATCAATCTTCTCATTTTTCGCCAATTTCTTAATCACTGCCGTAAGACTTGCTACCTTCTTTTCTAAGCCCTCAATCTTTGCATTCAAGTCAATTTTCTCTTGCAACAATGACTTATTCTCTTTTATCAAATCTAAGTTCTTGCTTTGTTCGCTTGCGAGAGCTTCAACCAAATCTTTATTTTGCTTAGTTAATTCTTGTATCCCTTGCAACAAGTCTGTTGTAGACTTGCTCACAAGTTCCAAATCGCTTTGTCGCTTCTCTCTTTTTGTCATCACTTTTGCAGAGAACCACCCTGCAACCGCTGTAACAATACAAATGATTATTTGCCATAAATATTCTGTCATTTCCTATAACCTCCTTCTATTTTTAATCCCTCTGTTGTTAGCTCCAACGATGCTAAAGACATTCCATCTTGTTCCATCATTGAAACAATCTCTTTCTTCCAATACTCTAATTCATTATCGTTAATTATACCATTGATACCTACACCAAATTTAGGATACTCTTTCAACTCGCCTTTTTCCATTATGAGTATTAAGGCTTGATTTTGTGGCACTATATTGCCAATTATCAGACCTTGTTCTATCAATCCTTCGCTATTTTTAACTAAAGAGAAGGCACACTCATAATTAGCAGTCTCTGAACTTATTTGTATACCTATGTCTTTACTCATTAGTGTAATATCTTTTTGTCTTCGTAATCATCTCTATTTAATGTATTAGGCACATCTAATGGTGATGGAACTGTTAATTTCCCTGTTGCTGCACCACCTGCAATAGTGCCACTAAAAGTAGCATTGCTATGTGTGTGATTCTTGCACCATGTAACTAACTCATTTAATTTGTTCGTTAATTCCTGTATCTTCACTAATCCACCTAAATCACCACCATTGATAACTATTTTGTCTATCTTGCTACATTTAACCACAACTAAGTCTCTGTACTCTCCTTTACTCATATCTGCAATTAATACTTGTGAGCCTATTTGTGGAACTATCTGCAAATTCATATCATCTTTATCAGCAATAGCACATATTTTCACTTCACTTAAAAGCAAATCACCTATCAACACATCACATTCTTGACCATTGACACTCTTGACCTGTCCACTAAGTAATCCTTGTGACTCTACGCAAGCTATCTCCTTTATTTTCTGTGCTATTCTGCTGTAATTATTCATTTATCTTCTTGCCTATGCTTATAATTCTTTCTCCACCTTGTGAGGAGAAATTTACTTCTGTTGATACTACATAATACACACCATTCTTATAAGGATATTCGCTATCTCTAAGAAGTATCTTATATGTGGGCTGGCAATATGGCACAAGCCACCCCGTAAAATTACCCTCAAAACCAGTGTAAACTATCTGCTGTAACTCTTGCTCACCTCTCTTTGTGAGAGATGCCTTATCTGTTATACCATAAACCTTTATAGACCTTCTTTCTCCACCTTGCTTACCCACTGTTACAACTATGCGTTTTCCATCTCTACCAACACTCTCTACCTCCACGAAATACTTCCTTTGGTCTGCTTTCTTATATTTTAGAGAAGACTTTTCTACATTGCGGGCAAAATCAAATGTTACTACTGCTGTATTAGCTATCTCTTTGTATTGAGGATGTACATGCAACGTTTTATCCTTAAAGTATATATTTGCCTTTGTCTCATCTTGCACTTTTTTCAATATATCCCAAGCATTCACATCTTTGATGACAAATTTATCATATTTAAAATCGTAATCGCAAGCAAGAATATAGCTTTTATCTATTTCACTAATCACATATTGCAGCAACGAAAGCAATGAGACATTCTTCATTTCCTTATTTCGTACTTCTTTACGAAAAAGATATATGTCATCTTCGCACTCTAACTTTACAGAACTATCATCTGTTGTAATGGTATTTAAATATCCATTAAACTCTGTTTGAAGATGGTCATCATAGCCCAACTCTATAGTTACAATATCACCTTCCTTTAACTTGCTCTCTATGTCTATACTCTTATTGATATATGTTGCAGGCAATACTATCTCAGCAGTGTCTGAAAGACTCTCTACACTCTTGCGTATTCGCACACTATCAACACAACCAAGCCTATATTTACCTATCTTTATTTTATACTCCATTGACATCATAAGCTAATCTCCCTCTATAATTAAGTTATCAGTATTATAGTCATCACTTACAGCTTTTATTGTAAACATTTGATTTACCATTCCCTTAGTGAAAGGAAACTCATAATCTTCAATGGCTATCTGCTTTATATTGAATATTGTGAATAAAGGACTGACGACATCCCACACCCTCCGAGCTTCACACATATTTCTAAGCCTCTGCAAAGCCTCTGAAGGCAATTCATTATCTTTATCTCCAATGATTAATCCTGCTATATTTATCTGATAATCGTCTTGCGTCCATAGTTCTTTGACACTTCCTCGTCTTATCATGTCGGCTACTCCTGCCTTCAAAACATTGCGTTTAACTATAATATTCTTGCCTGATATATTTACAACAGGTTCTATCGGCAAGAGCCAATAGTCTTTCTCAGAACTAAGTTTAACACTTAGGGGACAAGAGCAATTGACGTTCATCAACCCTTCAGACATTTTTGTGGAAGTGTCTATTTTCTTAACAACCTCTGGGTGATTGAGCCAATAAGGTGGAAACTTATATCCTGTTGCAAAATCTATATACATATCTTCGCCTCCTAACTTACAGAACTCTGTGCTATATTTAGCACTCTGAATAAAGCCTCAGCTACTTGATTCTCCACATCTGCTCTATTCTCCCCAAAGCCTCCGTTAAATGACATAGTCCCAATCAGGTTTTTGAAATCTATCTTTATATTTGTGCTTCTCTGTCCACCTTGTGTTATAGCTTCTTGTCCGCCTGCTCCCACATTACCGCCTGCTCCATTGCCTACATTATTACCGCCATTATCTATGCTTGTCTGCAACATTCTATTAGCACCTAAACCTAATTTATCTTTTAAGCCCTTTGTTACATTGCTTAACTTCTTACTATTGTCCAATTGTAAATTGATAGAGCTAAAGGAGTCTTTCGCTTTCTTAGCATCATCACCAACCTTTCTGCCAGCTGAAAGTATTGCTTGCTTTCTTGCTTGTGTATCTGCATTTATCTTATTGATAGCTGCCCTATTGGCTGAGCTATCTCCTAAGCCAACAGCTTCCTTAAACTTATACCAAGCAAATTTTATAGCATTTATTCCTATTAAAAAACTGTTAATCATAATACTGAATTTTAACTTAGCAACATCTACAAAAGACATAAGAACGTATTTCATTCCATTTACAACTCCATGCCACAGTGTTCCCCAACCTTTTATCTTTACTGCCAAAAATACTATCACTCCAATCAAAGCTATTATTCCTGCAATTATCAACCATACTGGACAGCCCCACAATGTCATATTGAGAAATTTCCAAACGATAGTAAGCCCCTTAACCACAAGAGAGAATACTTTTAAAACACTGCCCCAAATACTAATTGCTATTGTTTGTATTCTAACAATACTTGTACATACTAATATTACACCAGCAAGTCCTGCAACTGTTGCTGTAATAGCAATTATTAGTGGATTGCCTTTTCTGATTTCTCTAAAAAGCCAAGACAACTTATTTACTACATTATTGATAAAATCTAATGTCGGTTTTAGAATAGGAGATAATATATTGTCATAAAATTTAGATGCAATTTCTTGTAAAGAATCCATAAAATTAGACCATTTACCACTTAATGTTTCACTTGCTTTCTCTGCTCCTTGATAAAATAGCCCTTGTTTATCTGTTGCCCATTGAAAAGCTTGGCTTAACATCTCCGTTGATATTTTACCTTCACTCATTTTCTGTTTTAGAGATGCCATACTTTCACCTGTTCGCTCACTGATAACCTGTAAAGGATTAAAACCTGCATTAATCATCTGCAATAAGTCTTGTCCTTGCAATTTGCCAGCACTTGTTGCTTGTGAGAAAGCCAATGTAAGGCTCTCCATCTTTTGGCTATCACCCATTGATATGTCACCTATCTGTTTTAATGCTCCAAATGACTTCTCTGCACTTATTCCAAAGCTCATCATTGTCTTCTGCCCATCTATCAAGTCTGCTTTTTCATACGGTGTTCTTATAGCATATTGAGTAATCTTATTATAATATTCATCCGTAGCTTGTGCATCATTCTTAAATAATGTTTTAAGATTTGTCTTCTGCATCTCTTCTCCCATTCCTATCTTTATACTTTTTCCTATTCCATAAATAGCAGTAGTCATCGGATTAACAAAAGCCGGTATAGAACTTGTTATATCCCTCATCCACTTTTTTAATTTTCCTCCATCTAAATTATTGAGTTTCGTGATTTCCTTTTCAAGTCTCTGTATCTCGTGATTACTTGCTCGTATAGCTTCTTTATTGCTTGCTGGTATCCACTCTTTCTGTGCTTTTAAGGCTTCTATTCTTTTTGAAATACTACCAATAGACACTCCACAATTCTTCATAGTCATATCAGCACTACGAACACTTTTCTCTATCTTTGACCATGTGTTGAGTTGCTCATTATTGTTTATGCCTATCGCTTTTAATTTGGAAGATATATTTTCCCTCAAATTAAGAACGTATGTCAATGTATTTTCTGCCATTTTCCGTTTATTGTTATTTTTTTTGCTACTTTTGCAATTGGTATGTGGACGATAATTACAATAATTTTCTTATTCTATATAGCAACCGCACTTATGGGTTTGCTTGCTAAATTTTTTGGATTTATATTCCCTTATATATTTATTGTTATGATTTGTATAGCAATATTGCCTGTATTTCCTATATTTATGACTTGTATGACACGCAAGACACATCCTAAATACACAAAATATGGAATAGTTTTAAGTGTTGTCTGGGTATCTCTAATATGTCTCTTTATATTTGTTTAATTAGCCCCTTGAACCTTTTGCTTCTTGCTCTCTTATCCATTGCAGGTCTCTATACATCATAGCCCATTGTTCATCGGAGAGACTGTCTGGGTCGGGACAGTGCATGTAATATCTTAACAATGCATTACAAGCTCTTACACCTTTCCCGACACCCGCTCCAGAAGCCTCTATAATTTTTCCAGCTCAGCCTCCTTTGTCTCTATGATTTCACCCAACTTAGCAGAGGCTGATAGGAACAATGTATCATCAGTCTTTATTTCGTCATCTCCACCTAAGAAGCAATCTCGCATTATGACTTCATTAAACTTCAAAGGGTTGCTTTGTCCTGCCATTGAGGCAAAGCCTAAGGTCTTTCTTGAAGGCTTCTTAAAATAAGCCACCTTATCTTCAACTGTTATCTTGAAGATGTCTCCATGCTCTTTTTTCCAAGCATTGATTTGTTCTTTTGTTACTTCCATTGTCTTACTTTGTTACTTCTATTGATAGGGAGACAAAAGGCAGAGTTATCTCCATAAATTTGTCCCCCTGTTTGATTTCTTTACTCTCTTCTGTGAACTGTAGACCTTGTATGCTGTCATTTATCATAGCATCTCCCTTTGTTGGGTCTCCGTATGAGACAATGGCATCAAGGTTTAAACTTAAAACACTACCACCACCCAATGCTCTCAAGGTCTCATATTCACTCTGAGTAAGTGATATTTCACCGTCGCATTTTTCATTGCCTTTTTGAATGGAAAGAGCTTTATTGCCCTTTCCATATAAAGCCTCTTTTTCTTGAGATTTCTTATACTTTATGCCTCTAAAACCTGTAACATCTCTGCCACCAAGTATGAGAGTCATATCTTCAAATTCATATTCACGTCCGTTTACCATTTTTTACCTCCTTTTATTCATTTGTTACAATAAACCCAAGATTAACATTTATATACTTTGAATACCCGTAAGGCTTCACTTGTACAGCCATATCAAGCTGTGAAGTAGCCAAAACGTTTTGATTGTAATCAATAAAGCATTTAACACCTTTATCCGTAGTGTCTGACGTATCAACTCCCAATTCTCCTTGTGAAGTCATCTCATTATATATGCCTGATACTATCTCTTGTTGCCAACTCTTACACATAGCAGGCACAAGGGTTCCATCATTCTTCACTGGTATTTCATCATTGATATGATTAAGCATTATTCTATATGCAATTCTATAAGCCTTATCTATAGTTCTTCTACGTGCAATGCTTCTATAATCATCTGCAACTTCTGTTGCTAAACAGTCATCGGTGAAATAATATCCAACCTTGCCAGTGAAAGTTCTAAATGTTATGTATCCTTTATTATTCAGCGTTTCAACATCTGCAAAATAAGGGTCTTTGTCCCCTATAAATACTTCTGTGGCACTCAGTGCTCCATCCTTCACACGACCTATATGTCTTTGCACAGGTATAGAAGCCAATTTTCCTGCCAATATTCCTATTGCAGCCCCTTTACTTTGGGCAATAGTGTCTCCTATCAATACGCCAACACGATTATAAGACATCTTTGTTAAATCGGCAAGAGTTGCTATATTTGCATTGTCATACTCACGAGCTTCTATCATAGTAATTATCGGTGCATAAAGAGTATTAGTAGCCCATTCACCTAATAATTGAGCATTCTTCATCGCTACTTTGACATCCGCATCTAAACCATCTGTGATTGTTGAAGTGTATCCAGCTGATGGCGTGAATACAACATGCAAAAGTCTTATACGACCATTTGCTGAAAGAATGAGTTTCTTCGCCATATCTTGCTCCTTATCAACCAAATCACTTAATTTTGCTGTAGACGGAAAGACCATAAGCCATAACTCTGCTCCGTCTTCTGCCTGCTCATAAAAGTCTTTCACTGCCTTATGAAGTGAGGCATTTGCATCTGTGTCCAATGAACTTACACCTAAGTCTTCTAATTCTGATAATTTATGTATGATATAAGGTGAGGCAAGTGCTAACTTTCCACTCCCTGAAACAGCTACACCTGTGGCAACCATTCCTGTTACACAGTCGGCACTTGGGCTCACTGAGCCCAATGCACCATTACTGAAATTTATCTTTACACTTGATAACATATTATTGACGTGTTATTTCTTTTATATCTTTACTTTCTAAACTTGTACTATGGTTCATAGCATCACATCTCTCTAAAAAATACAGTCCGTCAGAAGTTTTATACAATATCTCACTACTCTTATATGTAGCAAAGATTTCTTCTGCTTTTTGGTCAATATCCTTTGATATTTCTTCCTCTACTTTGGCATTGGTAGTATCCAATGCTACTTTATTTTTTGTATCCATGTCTTTTATGAATTTATGTTACTTACTATTGCACCAATAGCCTCATTCCTCAAAGGTAAGGCAATGAAATAATGTCTATAAGAGACAATATTCTCTTGTGTGGTTGGCATTGAAGAAGCATCTTGCAGATAAGTCTTTGTCTCTCCCGTTGCTCTCATCATTCTTGGTGCGTAAAATGCTATTGATGCATTTCTTTCTGTGCTCGTAGCAACAGACCCATAAGCTAACTTCTTCAATGTTGAGACGGTGTAGGATGGAGTATCTACATACTCATATACTTCAAACCCATACATGTTTGCGATTTTTCCTGTTGTATAGTTGTTGTATTGCTGAGAAAAAACTCTATCTTCTTCCAACAAGTCAGACACATGCTCAGGAGATAAAACTAATACTCTACCAACCAATGGCACCTTTAATGTGTCAAACTTTTCTTTTAATTTCAAAACATCTATTGCTTTCATCTTCTTACGAGTACCATCAGCTGAAGCTAAGCCACTTGTCAGAACAACAGGTGTTGCATCTGTATTCTCTGAAGGAGCCAAAGAATGCAAGGCTTTTCTATATTTTGTTTCAGCAATGACATCACTATGTCTTTCAACCACACTACCTATCTTGTCATAGCCAAGCCCATGAAGTTCATCATCAGTTATCCTTGTTGGCTTTGTTTGATACTTATCTAACTGGATTGCCTTATTGGCATCAACCAAAGTCTCTATATCTAATGGATAGGTGGTATTATTGATGAGCACTGTGGGGTCACCACCTATGTCAACAAAGTTAATGACGTTATTTTTAGAATATTGGTCGTATGATTTTATCTTATCAAGCCACCCAACACTTTCCATAGAGGTGCGAAGAGCTTTTATAAGTTCACCTGTCCATATCTCAGGATATAGACCACTTCTCAATGCCCCTTTAGCACAACGTTGCAAAGGTAATAAAGCTATTGCATTTACTCCAAAAGCCCCCAAATAAGGAGACACTCCAATGATAGAGGCAATAAAGCCTCCAATAATGCAGTTTATTGCAACTGCCATAATAATTTTAAATACTGTTTTCATCGTTTTACTCGTTTTTATTCCATTTCTAATTCAACACCATATTCCGCTTTGTACAGACGTCCATACTCTGCTTTATCTTTCTCTTTGAGAGCAATCATTTGCTCCTGAGTCATATCACTCAGTTTTTCCACTCTCTTTTCCCTGCTTTTACCTATTACTTCTGAAGGCTTACTCATCTGTGTCATATCTTCAAATAGTGCCTTCAACTCTACAGCTCCGATTTTCTTGCCCAGAGCTATAAAATGCTCTTTCTTATCTTCTGTTACCTTGTGAAGATTGATAGCATTTTTAATCTCTGCCTCTATGGCATTGCTTTCTTGCTGTTCAATTTTAAACTCCAAACTCTGAACCTTATCGGCTTTCATCTGAAGTTCACTTACTTTTGTCAAAACTTCGGCTTCTGAGGCTGTCTCGCTCAGTCCGAGTTTTAGTGCGATTTCTTTCATCTTACTTTCCTTTTGATTATTATCCTTATTTAATTTTATGCGTGGTACTTGGCAATCTTCTCCATATACCAACTTTAATTTATTATGATTTTCATCATAAAGCACCAATGCATCATCATTAGCTCCAATATCTACTATTGACACTTCTGTAAGTTTGGAGCGAGTAACAGTACTTCTTATCTGTCCTTGAACTAAAACCTCTGGACTATCGCTTTGCTCTATTAGGTCTATTCCCATACTTACCATTTTTAGCGTACCATTTTCCCACTTCGCTTTTATCCTCTGAGCAAAATCATCACTCTCATCAAATACAGGAGTTCCTATCAAACTATCACCATCAACTCTAAGGTTGTCTATTCTTCCAATAGGTAATACTTCTTCTTTAATCCCTCTATCTGCCCTATGATGCATCCAGAGGAGTATAGGGTTACGTTGATATTGTGTTGTATCAATACCCTCTGTCATAACTCTAAATCCATAAGAATTAAGAGATGAATTGCTAATTACTACTTCTTTCGCCATTTCTATCACTAATTTTCGGCAAAGGTACTCACACTATATAGCTCAACAAAGAAACAGTCCAAGGGTTGGACTAAATAGTCTAACCCTTGGACTAAAATTATATCAATAGACAAACAGAGAGTATTTTTGCCCCAAAATAGAAAGAAATGGCGAAGATTGACGAAAAGACAAAAGAACTTGCAAGGCTGTATTTCTTGCAAGGTAAAACCCAAAAAGAAATATCTGAAATAATAAAGGTCTCTAAACAGACTATGAATAAATGGGTTAACGACGGTAAGTGGAATGAAAAAAGAGCAGCAAGTAGTATTACTCGTACAGAACTTGTAAATAAACTGCTTTTTACTATAGACAAGCTAATAGAAAGTGTCAACGAAAGTGATGACCCCACATTGATTGCAGGCTTGGGAGACAAACTCAGCAAACTATCTGCAACAATAGAGAAGTTGGACAAGAAAGCCAGTGTTGTAGATGCTATTGAGGTGTTTATGGCATTTGGAAAATGGTTACAATACCGTGCTTCTTTTGACACGGAACTGATAGCCTTACTGAAGGCTATCAATAAATATCAAGACCTATACATTTCGGAGGTTATAGGTGCAAAAGATAAATAAAGAAAGATGCATCCTAAAAATTATACAGAGTGGAAAGAATGGTGCAATGTTGTACAGTCTCAAACTGTATTGCATTGTATAGAGACCCCAGAAAATAAACAGAAGCGAATAAATCATCTTTTGAAAAATTACTCCGACTTTGTAGATTATTACTTTCCACATTATTGTACCAATAATAAGACTGGCATAAAGATTTCTTCTGCACCATTCCATATTAAGGCAGCCAAGAAGATTATTTCATCTCCTAACATTAAAGCTGTATTTGAATGGGCACGCGGACACGCCAAAAGCACACACATGGACATATTTATTCCAATGTGGTTAAAAGCTCAAAAACATAGAGAACTTAATGTTATGGTTCTCGTCGGCAAAAGTCAAGAGAATGCCAACACACTGCTGGCTGATATACAAGCAGAGCTACAATACAATCAAAGATATATAGCTGACTATGGTGAGCAATATTCCATTGGATATTGGACAGACGGAGAATTTGTAACACAAGATGGTTGTGCTTTCTTCGCTCGTGGAAGGGGGCAAAGTCCTCGTGGCTTACGTTACCGCAATAATCGTCCCGACTACATAGTGATTGATGACTTAGATGATGATGAACTATGTCTCAATGATAACCGCATACGTAAGATGACTGATTGGGTGAAAGAAGCCCTTTTTGGTGCATTAGACGGTGGTCGTGGCAGGTTTATAATGGTTGGCAATCTTATATCTCGCAATAGCGTGCTTTACAATTTATCTCAAACTGCTGGCATTTTTTTCTCTAAGGTCAATGTCTATGACAACATTGGCAATGTCTCTTGGGCAGAGAAATGGACAAAGGAAGAGGTGCAAGCTATGGAGGCATTCATGGGCTATAGGTCTTTTCAAAAAGAGATGATGAATAATCCTATAACAGAAGGTGCTGTCTTTAGAAGCGATTGGATACAGTGGAAGAAGCCACTTGCCTTGCATAGATATGACCAGATAGTTGCTTATTGCGACCCATCGTTTAAAGGGTCTTCAAAGAACGATTATAAAGCTATTAAAGTATGGGGGAAGGTTGGCACAGAGCTTCATCAACTATTTGCCTTCGTACGTCAATGTTCCCTAAGCGAAATGATACGTTGGTTCTACGACATGCACGAGAAGATGACACAGGCTAATGCAATATGTCAATACTATATAGAAGCTAATTTCTTGCAAGATACTATTCTTGACGAATTTACTACAGAGGGCAACCTAAGAGGCTATCAATTACCTATACATGGCGACAAACGTAAGAAACCAGACAAGTTTCAACGAATAGAAGCTATCTCTCCTCTGTGGGAGAGGGGCTTTGTCTATTATAATGAAAATATGATGAAAGACAGAGACACACTGACTGGCATGGAGCAAACACTTTCCTTTGAGAAAGGTATGCATTCTCATGATGATGCCCCTGATGCTGATGAAGGAGCGATTTATATCTTACAAAAGAATACTCGTTTAGGAGAGTTCCCTGCACGAATAGGTCGCATAAAATCTAATACAATATGGTAATACGAATTATTAAAAACGCTATTTATCAACATAAGGTAAAGCAAGACTTAAAATTTTTAGTATCAACTCGCAAATTCCGCAAAGGTATAGGCATTACTGACCTTGAACGAATTGCCATATACACCACAATATGAAGTTTTTAATTAAAGAAGATTTTAATTCCGTGTGCGACAGTAATACGCTTTCAGTAATTGACCAAGCTGATGAGAATAACCTGACTACTGCAGAGCTTTATGCAATAGAAGAGATTAGCTCTTATCTTCGCAGTCGCTATAATGTTACAGAGGTATTCTCTCAAAGTGGAGAAAACCGCAATAGTCAAATCGTAATGATATGTTGCGATGTAGCCTTATATCACCTTATTGCTTGGCTACCAAAGCGTATAGGATTTGAAATAAGAGAAATAAGATACAAAAGAGCCATTGAATGGTTAGAGAGTGTGCAAGCCGCTAAGGCTTCACCTGATTTGCCTTGCCTTAAAGATAACAAAGGTGAAGACATCTTACCTATAAGGAATGGCTCTTGGGATAAGAACATTTATGAATATTAGATTATGGACATCAAAAAAATCTTTACACGAAAGCAAAGTGATGCTTTTCTTTCAAAGAATGTGATTAGCAGAGATACAGTTAAACAAACAATGCTCTCCTTAGCAATGAGAACAGATTATTTAACAAAGAAAGATATTTCTTCTTGGCGAAGGGCTTGGCAAAGAGCTATAGACGTTTGCCACCCTAATAGGTGTGAGCTTTACGATATTTATACAGACACAATGATAGACCTGCATCTTAGTGGTGCTGTGGAGCAAAGGAAGAATATGGTACTAAAAAAGGCTTTTCGTCTTGTAGGTAAAGATGGAAAAGAAGACCGTAATATCTCTGAGCTATTTGAGAAAGAGTGGTTCAAAGACTTTATGAATTTAGTCTTAGACTCTCGTTATTGGGGACACTCATTGATTGAGTTAGGAGACAAGATAGGGGATAAATTCGCCTCTGCAACATTAGTGCCACGTAAGCATGTGGTACCTGAATATGGTGTTATTATTAAAGATGTGAATGACAACCCTTCACAAGGTATAAAATATCGTGATACAGACCTTGCTATGTGGTGTATTGAAGCAGGGAACCTATACGATTTGGGGCTATTGCTCAAATGTGCTCCACAAGCAATAAGCAAGCGGCATATGCTTTCTTTTTGGGACGGATTTGGGGAAATATTCGGTGCTCCTGTAAGAATAGCTAAGACAACATCTCGCGACCAAGCACAGCAAGACAAGATAGAGGATATGTTGGTAAAAATGGGAGCTATGTCTTGGGGTGTTTTCCCAGAAGGTACAGAAGTGGAGTTTTTAGAAACTACACGTGGTGATGCCTTCAATGTCTATGATAAACGTATTGACAGAGCCAATTCAGAAATGAGCAAAGGCATATTAAATCAAACAATGACCATTGATTCAGGCTCTTCACTCTCTCAGAGTCAGGTACATTTAGAGGTATTTGAAAATGTTGTAGAGAAAGATGCTGACTTTTTGCGAGATGTCATTAACGACAAACTTATTCCTCTTATGATTAAGCACGGTTTTGCTGTGGAGAACTATCGTTTTGATTGGGACGATGCCGTAGATTATACCCCACAAGAGATGCAGAATATTGAACAGATGCTTATCAATGCAGGATTTGAAATTCAACCAGAGTATTTCATTGATAAATATAACATACCAATAATAGGTAAGAAACAACAAGAAGATTTTTTCGCCTAAGCCCCGAACATTTTGCGGGGCTACACAAAGCACTTGCCTCTTTATATAAAGAAAGTAGCATTATAAAATTAGTCGCAGAAGACAATCTTCATTTTGACCACTCTTTGTTTGACACAGTAGTACAATACATATATGACTCCAAGGCTTTCTCTGCTGATATGCTCAAGGATAAAAGAGTTCAAGACTTGCTCAACCAAACAAATACAATCTTACAAACAGCACTTAACAAAGGGATAACTCACAAGGTGCCTATGGAGTTTTCCTTAGCCCTAAACCAAAACATTTTCCTCTTCTCAGGATTCAAGACTTACCAAGAACTCAATGAGGTATCCTCTCTGCTGAAAGGCGAGGACGGAGGTTTCAAATCCTTTGAGAAATTTCATGAAGATGTATTACGAATAGATAACACATACAATGGAAACTACCTGCAAGCAGAATATAACTTTGCAGTGCAATCTACTCAAATGGCTGTCAAGTGGCACGACTTTCAAGAGGACGCAGACCGCTATGATTTACAGTATCGCACAGCAGGTGATGACAAGGTGAGAGAGGAACATAAGGCATTAGACGGTACAACACTGCCAGTGAATGATAGTTTCTGGGACTCCTATCTGCCTCCTTTAGATTGGAATTGCCGTTGTACAACAGTTCAAGTTCTCAAAGATAAATACCCTCTCAGCGATAGCAAGGAAGCCATAACCAAAGGCAATACCGCCACAGCTAAACCTAAGCAAAAGATTTTTCGCTTCAACAGTGGAAAGATTATGAGGATATTCCCTGATAAGCACCCTTACTACAAAAGTCCAGAAAAGGGGTTAATAATCAAAATAATAGACCAGCTAAAACCTGAACAATTTGATATTATTCCAACAGATAAAGGTGAAGTATTTATAAGTAACAAACAGCAGAAACAAGAAAGGCAAGAAAATATTGATATTGCCACTTATTTAGCTAATAAGTACAATTATTCACTCAGATTATTAGGTGTTCTCAGAGACAAAAAAACACCCGATAGTTTCAATAAGACATTGGGTATTTTTCAAGAGTATAAAGTATCTAAAGCTAACTCCAAAACTTCTATTGATACATTATTAAGAAGTGGCTATCATCAAGCCGATAATATTGTCTTAAAGATTAGTGATAAAATAGATAAAGGAATCCTGACAGATGCTATCAAGAGTAGAATATGCAGAACTGATAATGCACAAACATTACACCTTATTATAGGGAATACAGATATACGATATACAAGAGAAGAAATATTGAACAAAGGCTTTAAAATACAATAGGAGTAAATATATACTAATACTCACTCCTAAGGCTGGGTAGATGACGTATCATCTTCCAATTGCAAAGATACAAAAAGAATTTAATACACAATCAAAATGAGCAAAAATATTTTTATACAAAGACTTCTAAACGATATAAGAGTTGACCTATCCGATGAATTTGACCTTAGTTTCTCACGCAAGGCTTTCTTCAAAGAGAAGTGGCAAGAGCGTAAGAGTGATGGCAAAGGCTCTCTGTTATTAGTCAGCGGTAAGTTACGCCGTAGTATCAGAGCAAAAGTAGTCAATGACAGCATCGTATGGTCAAGCAGCGAAATATACGCTTTAATACATAATGAGGGTGGAGACATAACAGTAACTAAGGGTCTAAAAGCTCATTTTTGGAAGAAATATTACTCAGTGGCAGGAAAGGTAAGATACAGCAAAGACTCAACGCATAGCAAGACTAATGATAAACTGTCTAGCTTGGCTGGATTCTATAAAGCTATGGCTTTGATGAAAATCGGTAGTAAAATACACGTTCCAAAGAGGCAATTCATAGGCTTCAGCCCAGAGGTAAAGAAGAGAATTGAAATAGTGTTTAGTCGCTCTTTAAAAGAGCTTGATACACAAGTGAAGGATATATTAAAACCTAAGAAGATATGAGAAAGAAATTATATTTACTCATCAAGGAGGCTTTGCTTTCTTTGACGGAAAATAACACAACTCTAATTAAAGATGTGAATTATTGGAACGAACAGATTATGTATGCTATGGAAGAACAACCATTTTCTACACCTTCCGTGTTTTTGGAGTTTAACACTATAAATTGGACACACCAACTTCAAGGCGTAAAAGAGGCAGATATTGAGATAAGACTGCATGTCATCACGCCCAGCCGTGTGGGTGATTGGCAAGAGGCAATAAATAACTTAGACATTGCAGATAAGATAAACCAAAGCCTAACAGGCTTATGCACTGATAATATCAGTGCCTTACAACTCTTACGTAGCGAGACAGACCACAATTTTGATGAGTTACAAGACAACGTTGAAATTTACAGCACACACGTAACAGATTTTGTTGCTTATAGTAAACACAACAATGTTAAGGTTATTCCTATGAAAAATAATGAATAAAAAAGAGCGAAGTTTGTCGCCTCGCTCTTAAAAAACACTGTTAATTGTGATTATTATTCTTCCAAATATTTCTGATAGTCTATACAGAGGTATTGGTAAAAAGTACTTCTTGATATATGAAAAGTATCTCGTACATATTTGTTATATATATACTCATTGCTTAGTCCTTGTGAAGATAAATTCTCGTATAATTCGTTTATCTCTTTTACTCTTATAAAAAAATACTTCTTTGTATATGCCATACCTTACATTTTTTTGTTATCTTTGCACTTACTATTTGGTGCAAGGCTTCAACGACTGTAAGGTTTTTGGAGTCTTTTTTTATTTGTATGCAGCTATTATCTTGCTCATCACCTCTCCAATCATTATTCTGTTCGCCTCATCATAATATTCGTTGCAAAATCTACTTCCGAGACATATGAGCAAGCAAAAAAACATTTTATCCACAGATAGCCCAATTTTTGCCGTGCTTGTTTTTGCCTTGTTATTGGCGAGCCTCTCATCTATATTTTCAATCTCTTGCTGCAATAAATCTATAAAACATTTTTCTACAATCTCATCTATATAGCTCTGTTGCTTAGTATTCTCAGTAGCTTCTTTCATGTCAGCCATTAGTCCTACTAACAGTTGCATATCTCTTTTCTCTAATCTTACTTTTATGTTTTTCATCTCTTTGTTTTATTCCTATTCTCTATTTTTCTTCTCTACTTTCAGTTGTTCCATAGCTCCGCGTTCAGATAAGTCTCAGCGTACTTCTTCCTGGTGCCGTAAGGTATCATGGCAAAGTACTTTTGTATGTACCTAAAGGCTTTTTCTCTCTCCTCTGTGCTCATCTTGTCCCATTTCTGACGGGTGCGTTTCTTGCTGCTGCTTAACTTATCGTCGTATTTTTGCCAGAAAGCCTCAAAATCCACCTTCGCCTCTTTTATGCACAGGTTTCTTTTTTCTTGTATCCACCTTTTCAATCCGTCTGTTGTCTTGGGCAGATATGCCACAAGCCAGCGGTGTTGTGCCACGCTCAGAGTAGCAGGGGCAAGGTCGTAGCTCACCAATAGCCCCTGACTATCATAGTTCGCCACCACTTGCCCTGCAAAGCTCTCTGAGGTGATTATGTACGTTGTTGTCTCTTCTTGTCTCTTGTCCATCGTCCATTGTTTATTTGTTGTTTTTACGCCTCCGTCATTCCCAACGGTATATTCACCCACTCACCTTTGTCGTCTTTCCTCTCTGCTCTTATGAACTGCTTGCTTCTCTCTGGCTTATAGGCTTTCTTTATGATGTCCACCCCTTCTTTGAAGAGCTCATCGCCGTATTTGTCCGCAAGGTTGTTCAGCATCACCACCTTGCTGGGTTTTATGTTGCCTTTCTTGTCTTTGCTCAGCAGTTGCATCACTGTCTCTATCAGGTGTTGTGTCTTCTCACCCTCTGCCAAGGAGTATAGGTACTCTCTCACTTTCTCAATCCCTTCATTTACTGTGTCATCGTAGTCGTCTCTTATGCAAGAGCCTAAGGTTATTCTCTTGTTCCCCTCCACGTTCATGAAGGTATTGTTGTTCTGTCCTTCCTTCACTTTGAAGAGTTCTTTCTTCAGCTCTATGGCTGTGCGAAACTCCGAGTATATCTCGCCTTTGCATTTTGCCAACTCACAGCTTACGCCTGTGAGCTTTGTAAAACTCTCCTCCACCATCTCGCCTATCATTTTTTTGTAGTTCTCTTTCTCTTGCAGAGCAGAGGCTTTCTCTGCCTGCTCTTGTTCTCTAATCTCGTTTTTCAACGCCTCCCTTTGCTCATAGCTCAGGGCTTTTAAATCTACACTTGTCATTTTCTTGTTGTTTTTATTTGTTATTTATTTGTTGTTGTTTTCTTTTGTCTTATCCTTATCTCGTCCATTTCCTCATATATTGTTATCTTCACGCTTGCTATAGTGCTATCTCTTCTCAGAAATGCCTTCGCCTCCTCTCTCACAAGGTCAATGTCTTCTTTCTCTCCATATATGCCCCTTAACTCTTGCCCCTTGTTATCCATCATCACCATTTTATATGTCATCTTCTTTGTATTGTTTATTTGTGTACTCCTCCATCACGCTCTGGTGAATCTCTCTGCACATCTCCACCAACTCAGAGCGACTTATTTTCTCCGCCTCTCTCATCACCTTAGCCTGTTTGCTAAAGCCAAAGTATAAGCCTCTCAACTTATCTATCGGTATGCGGTTAAAGTCCCCGCACTCCGTAGCTCTCAGAGCTATGGCTTTTATGATATTGATGTTGCCCTCTTTTCCCCCTGCTGCCAAGAAGCCTCCTATTGCAGCAATTGCTCTCTTTCTCCACTTGTCCGCCTCATTAAGCAAGGGGTTTCTCGCTCCTTCCAATCTTCCACACACCTCTCTTAGCTCTTCAAGAGAGAGCTTATTAGAGCTCTCTACTCCATATTCTGCGAGCAAAGCTTTCTTGTCCTGGGCATCAAATCCCAATTCATGCATAAGTATATGCACCCACCTTATCATCTCTGCCTTTGTCTTCTGTCTTTTCATCTTGTATTGTTTTTATATGTTGTCTGTCCAATTCCAAAAAATTTCTTCTGTTATAAGCCATTTTACATATTTTATTTATTGGTGTCTCCCCAGATTATCTCACACTTATTCTCATCAACCTCTATCTCTCCACCTTGAGAGAACCTACTCGTTACGCTTGCTTTTAATCCAACCACATGAAAAATCACTTTAGCTAATTTAGCAGCCAATCTCGCAGATGCAGGATATGGTTCTTTTCTTTCTTCGTGTGCCAAAAGGATAAATAATTTGTTGGGTAATTTATCTAATAGTGCCTTCTTAATATTCTCCTGTTTCAATTCATCATTATATATTGTGAGATTGTCTATAAATATCACATCTGGACTTTTATGTTTTTTAAATTTCTCAACAAGATCTTCAATGCTTAAATATTCATTCCAATTAGCCTTGTCTGACACCTTTATTCCAGCTCTTTTCATTGCCAAAATAAAGGCATCATCTAAACCCTCCTCAGCAGATATATAGCTTACTCTTTCAGTCTTAATCATATCTCTTACTAATTGCAATGCAAGTGAAGTTTTTCCCTGTTTTTCCTTTCCGTAAATAAGCCAACAACCTTTTCTGTTTGCCTCACCAACCACCTCACCCAACACCTGTGATTGAAACTTTATCTTGTAATAATGTTTTTTCTCTAAAACATTCCTTGTTGTAAGACTTCTCATCCTTTCCTATTGATTTAATATCAGCAAGCTCTCAGCTCTTCTTAAACCTCCAATATGCCCTTGTTCGTCAGCAGTCAAACACCTTAAAACTATCTTATTCATTAAATCCTTATCATCCATATTGACAGATAGAACATCAGTTATTAACTTCCTGTAAAAACTTATTTTATCGTTTCTTTCAGCAGGAACAATATTCCCATATCTTTCACTATACCTTGAAAAAATTTCAGCAAATCCAACTTTCTTATTTCTTATGCCTCTTTCCATTTTTTCTCTCAATCCATCAGCACCCATTAGATACCATCCACAATATCCATCAGTAGCATTCCAATATTCTTTAAGCTCTAAAAAAGCCCCATAATCCAAATCTCCAGCCTCATCCATTATAATGATTGGTTTAGGTAGCAATCTTAGGTAATATTTTGTATTTGCTTTAATCTCCGATAACTTACCCTTGTCATCCACACCAATTGCCTTAGCTAAGGTTCTTATCAGTTCTCTCTTACTCTTAGCCTGAGAACAATCAACATAAAAGCAGTTTTTTAGTGAATTTGACAGATATTTTGCTGTATATGATTTGCCTATACCGCAATCATCAACGAATATTCTACTTTTAGAAAACTCTTTGCAAAAAATCACTTCCTCCTCAATAACCTTAAATACTTCTGTCTTTGCAGTATTCCACTTTCTTTCCGATAGGCTTATTCCAAGTTCTCTGCCTATACTTAACCACTTTGCCTCTGCAAGCAACTTTTCTCTTTCTCCCTTTTTTATTCTATTAAAGATTGCTTGATTAATGCCCAGACTTCGAGCAAAGTCGCTATCACTTCCTGAGTAATTGTCTCTTTTAGCTAAAATTCCTTCAGCTACCTTATTAATGAAATCTTGTGTAATTTGTAACATAGTATATGTTTATTTGGTTATTAAAATCTATCAGCTAAAGCCACTCTATTTTCGTTTTCAAAGGCATTTAAATCATAATTAAATCCTGTTTCAATAGCAGGGAGAACCTCCACCTCTATATCATTATTAATTGCCTCAAATCTCTTGAAATTTCCACCAATCGAAAAACTATTGCTTATAGTTCTTGGTCTGTTATCAACGACAAGGAGTTTTTCTCTCCTTTCTCTACTTTTCTTTGCATAGCCCTCAATTGTCGCAACATACTTACTCATCAATTCTCGTTTAATGAGGTCTTGCTCGGTCATTTCTATGCTTGCTCTTGAATAAACTGGTTTAGAAACTAACTCACATACTGCCTGACCATTACTAACAACGTAAGCTTTCAAAAGCCTACCCTCATTATCATCAAGCCACCTAACGCTTACGCTTCTTCCCTCAATCCTGCACATATAATCTATAAGCTCATCTCCAAAAGCAATGTTTCCATTACTACCAAGCAAAAACTCTTCATTATTAAGTCTTACTATACCTGTTCTGCAACTTGTAGTTGTTTCATAGCCTAAATAAGGAATTATTGCTTCATAATTAGTTGGTCTTACATTAGGATTTTGCATTGTCATAAATACTTCCCAACGACTTTTGCCCTTAATTTTAGAATGTTCAGAATTATTCCACACTTCAATATCACTCAAACATTGAGAAACTAAAATATCGTAAGGAACTATTGGGGTTTTTTCGTTGTTTTTTTGGTTTCTTTCTGCAAGAGCAAATGGTCTTGCAAGCCAGCCGTCGTGCCTTTTTTCGTAATCGTATCTAAGATTGCCATAATATCTCTCAATTCTCTTTCCCCTTGCATTATTAGCCTCTATTCTTACATACTCAAACATATTACCCTCTTTTAGAAAGGTGTTTTTAAAGCTGCTGTTCAAGCTGCTCTCAGCTTCTATTTCTGCAGGAAGACTCAAACCCCATCCGTGATAATTTCTAACTAATTGACGATAAAAATCAATTATCAATCCTTGTTTTGACAGTCCATAAACCCAACAAGTAAAAGCCTCACTGCCTAAGTCAATGGCATTATAAAACCACATACGTTTTCCCTTAGCATATTCAAATACAGGTTGTCTATCATCAACAGAAATTATACTATTAGCTTGTGAAGGTTGTAAAAGAGAATGGTAAGGTTTAAACTTAGCCATTAATTTTTGCCTGTCGGCACTTCTAATACTCAAAGTTCCTATTTCATTCTCCCACTTACTTAAATATGATTTAACAGTACTTGTGCTTATTTTCTTAACCTCCTTAGGTTGGTAAGCTTCGCCTGTTTCTGAATTAATCACCTCTACATATCCATCAACAAAAGCTTCATAAAGCTCAGCCACTTCTGTTTGGCTTGGTTTATGTTTTAATGAAATAAATAAATCATTAAGAAAGTCCTCTGTATCATTATCAACAACTCTTGCATTATTGTTGCCAAGTCTTCCACTCAATAGACTGTCGTACCCCTCGTTCTTATACTTGTTGTATTTCCTTGCAAAATATACTTCATTCGCACAAGGTATGGTATGAGGCTGTACCAATCTGAACTTTTCTGTTTCTTCCATAACTGATTGCCATGTACCCATAAGTCCTATCTTTAATCTTTTTCTCTCCTTAACCCTTGCCCTGTAAACTCTGCCAATAGTGTTCATAACACTTGCATTTAAAGTATACTCATCTATTTTTTCATTGCTTAATCTTTCTCCATCAACTTTAAGTTTACTATAATACCTGTATGCATCCAAATCCTTTTCGTATTGACTTTCAAAAAAAGTTTCTTTAATCTTTCCCTTTGGTTCGCCGAAAGCCTCCACCAACATATCCTGCCACCTATCAGGTAAAGAAGCAAACTCCAACAACATCGGAGTACCAGGAGCATTTTTCCTTAGTCGGTTAATTGTTTTTCGACTTATCTGTTGAGCCAGTGCATTATATCCAATAATACATAAACTTTTAGGATGAGCAGCCTTTGTTTTATAACTTGAAAACAAAAACCAAGCCTGAACCCCCAAGACATCTTCGTAATACTCGTATGGATTATTATCACTTATCATTCTAATTTTTCCTTTTTCAGCAATTTATTTACTCTGTTTTTCTGCTCCTCCAAGTTCTAAAGCTATCGTTCTAATTATCCTGTATCTGTCCTCCATTGCCTTAATTGTCTTCATTCCCTTCAATGCTTTGCGTATTGTCGGGCGAGAAGTCTTAATATTCAGACTGATTAACTTCTTTTCAATTAGAGTAATACCATCATGTGGCATTATTATCACGCTATTATCCATTTCTATATATTTTTTAATCTTTGTTCCAGTGCGGGAGTCGAACCCGCTCAAGGCATGAAAAATTACCAAAAAACAAACCTTGCACCCTTCTGAAATTTTTGCTTACTTTTGTATCTTCAAACTAACCCTTTAAATTGTAAGCAAAATGAATAATGATGAATTTAGCACTACTATTGATAACATTCTTTATCAGGTAGCAGAACAAACCGTTAAATTAAATCTACTAACCGCTTTAACACTTGGTTAGTTCCAGAATGCTCTTGGTTAATTAATTTGAATGATAAACTCAAAGCTGCTTTTTCATTCCCTTGTTTTACCAATTTAAAGAATGCTAATTGAAGCAATTCTTTTCTACTCACTTGCTTTGTCTTGTTTTGTGTTTCCATTTTTATAATTATTAGGTTGTTAAAGTTTATTTTTGTACTTTTGTCGCCTCTTTTCCTTTTGGAAAGACTTGGCAAAGATATATCAAAATTTCGTTATAATGCAAGAAAGAGAACAAAATTTCGCTATAATAAAAAGTAGAATTATGCAAATACCTGATTTATTAGGTATTACAAAGTCAGAATTTTATAAAAAAATCGGAGTTTCTTCATCTAATTATAATGGAAAGAGTCGTTATTCAGAAATTACGGCAGATATTTTATACAAAATCTCTACAGTGTATAGCGAAATTTCAATAGAATGGCTTGTAACAGGTAAAGGGGAGATGCTAAGGAGTAATGCTACTAATGAAATCAAAGTAAACGAGGTTCCTTGCAAAGAAGATTACAAAGAGAAATACATCAATATAATAGAGGAGAATAGAGAATTAAGAATAGATATAATAAATAAGGAAAAGCAGATACAAGAACTGAAAGAAACAACAGAAAAACTAAAAGAAAAGATTGATTTATTCCAAAAAGAAGCAATCAAATCGAAAGAATTAAAAAATAGGAGTAAAGTGCCTCCTGTCAAACTGCCCAATAGCCCTGAATGCGTACAATAACAACAAATAAATAACAACATGAGTAGAATTGATGACTTAAAAGAGCAGCTGGAATATATCTATGCTCTCCCTTGTCCAACCTGTGGGAGACAATGGAAATATCAAATCACATCAGATAAAGGATGGAAGGAAATACATACATGTGGATGTCCAGCGTATTACAAATTGATTGAAGAAAGAGAAGCTAATTTTTATTTGTCAAAACGCCAAGAGAACCAATAAAGTTAACCCTTTCAAAAATAACATTATCAGGATACTTACATAATATCTCTTCTAACTTCTTTCTAACATCCTCTTTGGAGAGATCATGACCTTTAATCTCTTCTTTGGAGAAATCAGCTGTGCTTAATTCTTTTTTATCTAACATAAAACTTCCTTTTTAACATTATTTTCCGCAAATATACAACCTTACGCACACATAATAACAAAAAAATAAAAATAATTCTTTGATAATCAGCCATAAACCTATCAAACAACATGCAAATATCGTGGAATATCGGTAGGGTAATAATTTTCTATATTTTATAACGCTCAAAATGTCAACGAACTAAAATAATACAAAAATCAACAATTTAGCCTCAAACCCTTTTCAACTCAACAAAAAAAATCCCTGAAATGTACACCTGTTGTACACCTGTTAGTACGCCTGTTGCTTTTTTTACCCCCTAAAAGCAATGTTTAAATGGAATAATGGGAGTTGGTGTAATGGGGTAAAAAAAATTAACTCTGAATTAACCCTAAATTAACCCTAATGTACTTTTCGTTTTAAATTAAAAATCGGCAAAAATATATAAATCAGCAAATTAATAATTACATTCTTAAACATCTCGTTTTATCCCCCATATGTTTCTGTTATACAGTACTTTACGCTTGTTTTTTACGCTCTTTTTTGCTCTTTTTGGTGGCATTAAAGGGTATTTAAAGAGCGAGAAACGCCCTTTTCAAAATAATTTTGTACCATTTAGCCCCTTGTTCAGAGCGTTAAAAAACTCTAAAATGAATATCCAACTGAATATCCAACTGAATATCCAACTTTTTTTGCCTCTTTTTTTCCACCCTTCAGCACAAAAGAAAAACGGCACTAAATCCAATCAATTTAGTGCCGTTTCAGCCATTTATTTACTAACCTTAGCAAACTGTTCAATCCCTTGTATTATCAAGCGTTAAAGCCATTTCACAAGTATTTATTCACCACATTCAAGTATGATGTAACTCCGATTAAACTAATATTCATTTTCCGCCCCATTTTCGGTCTAAAAGTTAAAGCAAAATTCAAGTAAATGTACATTTCGTTTTGAAATTCCCAACCTGCACAAAATAATAAAATAGGCAAAAATATAAATTCTAACTAATTGAAATACAAATAATATAATAGCCGACCCAAACAAAGAAAAAATAAAAATAGGCAAAAATATATTAGTACATTTGGATTACCCCCTTATATTTGAAAAACAAAATTGTTTCTTTGATACAAATTTTTCTTTCTTGATTTTACTGCTGCGCTTTCTTTGTTTGCTAAAAATGTTTCTTGATTATAATTTCTTGGTTTTATAAATACGCTATTAGAGAAAAGATTTTTATCTTTGCAAATTGACTACTCGTGTTCTTTTTAGCTGTCATGAAGAGTTAGTAAACTATAAAAATTTGGAGTAAAAGGAGCTAAAATACTTGTAAAATAAATATATATAATATGAATATAGATAAAGAAGATATACAAAAGGGGCAGGAGAATACCTCTGAGAATGAAGATAATTTTGATGTGCAATTAGAGGAGATAGTTCCAATTCAGAAGGTGGATAAAAATATTCTGTCAGCTGATGAGGAGAAAGAAATTATACAAGCAGAGCAATTTACACACCCTTACTATGATGAAGACCCTAAGGTCTTTAAGCCTCAATATAGTGCGCCTACAATGATTACAAGAGGTTTTACTTCTATGCCACAGTCTTACGTTCCAGTTGATAAAGGCGAAATGGAGAGAAATGCTAAGCTTACAATACATGATTGGATGAGCAAGATTAAGCCTCCATTTGTTGAGAATACATTTGATTGTGTTGAGGTGAGACTGAAAAATTCCAGAAAAGACTTCTATCGTATGCCTGAGGGATTAGAAATAGAAGAGGGAGATATAGTGGCTGTTGAGGGCTCTCCGGGACATGATATAGGTATTATTACCTTAATTGGAGAGTTATGTAGGGTGCAAATGAAGAGAAAAAAAATAGATTCTACTTCTGAGACAATCAAAAAGTTGTATAGACGTGCAAAAGCCACAGATATAGAGAAATGGATACAAGCCATATCAAGAGAAGACCAAACATTGTTTCGCACTCGTCAGATAGTAAATCACTATGGACTTGATATGAAAATAAATGATATAGAGTATCAAGGAGACAACACAAAAGCTATTTTTTATTACACAGCAGATGATAGAGTAGATTTTCGTCAGCTCATAAAATCTTTGGCAGAGGAGTTTAGGGTTCGTATAGAAATGAAACAGATAGGAGCAAGGCAAGAGGCTTCTCGCTTGGGTGGTATAGGAACTTGTGGTAGGGAGCTTTGCTGTTCTACTTGGCTCAATACTTTTAACTCCGTATCTACAAGTGTTGCAAGAACACAACAGATATTTCCTAACCCTCAGAAATTGGCAGGTCAATGTGGTAAGCTCAAATGTTGTTTAAACTTTGAGTATGATGTTTATGTAGATGAGTTAAAGTCTTTCCCAGAGATAGGAGTGCCACTTTATACAAAGAAAGGTAAAGCCAATTATATCAAAACAGATGTATTGCGCCATTTGATGTGGTATGTGTATGAAGATGGAGGGGAATTTATGGTTTTGAATACTGATGGAGTTAAAGAAATTATAGCAATGAATCGCAAACGTCAGCAACCCGATAGTCTTGAACAATATCAAGTGAAGATAGAATCTAAACATAACAATGAAGAGCAATAAAACTATGAGAAAGATATTATTTATAATGGGATTGAGTCTTATTTGCTTTTTGGGCAGTTGTAATAGTGATATAGTTTATGACAATACCCAGACTGTAAATGAAAAAGCTTGGAAACGAAAAGATAAATTGGAGTTTGTAGTTAATATAACTGATACACATTCTTTTTATGATTTTGCTCTCAATGTGCGCAATACAACAGATTATCCTTATTGTAATATATATTTCTTTGTTAAGACTACATTCCCTGATGGTTCTGTCAGAATGCAAGACACTGTTGAGTGCTATGTTGCTTATTTAGACGGAGGTTGGAACGGTAATGGTAGTGGACACATAAAGGATAATCGTTTCTGGTTTACTCAGAAAGTTGCTTTTCCTCAAAAGGGGAAATATCGTTTTGAAATCACTCAAGCAACACGAGATACATCTTTGCTTGGTATTAAGGATGTAGGCTTGCACATAGAATATCACACTGAAAAAAATAATAAGTAATGGCTCAAAACAAAACAAATCAAAAGAGTGTTGTCAAAGATGATATGCATTACGTTAAGTTAATGTGGAAAATTTTTGGTGGAGTGCTATTGTTTTTGGTAGCGTTTTTCTTTTTCTTGTCAATAGGTTGGCTTGGGTTTATGCCTTCTTTTGAAGAGTTGGAAAACCCTAATGCTAATCAAGCCTCGGAAGTCTATGCTGCAGACGGAGAACTTCTAGGGTATATTGGAGTACAAAATCGTTCAGATGTACAGTACAAAGACTTGCCACCACATTTGGTTCATGCTCTTGTGGCAACGGAAGATGCTCGTTTCTATGATCACTCTGGTGTTGATATGCGTTCATTATTTAGAGTTTTAGGCAAGACACTTATTGCAGGTAACAGAGATTCAGGAGGAGGTAGTACACTGACTCAGCAGTTGGCTAAGAATCTTTTCCCTCGCGACAGAAAGAGCCGTTTGGGATTAGTTTATTCAAAACTAAAAGAATGGGTTGTTGCTATTAAATTGGAAAGAAACTACACAAAAGATGAAATATTGAAAATGTATTTGAATACTGTTGATTTTGGTTCTAATGCTTTTGGAATAAAAACAGCAGCAAAGACTTTCTTTGATAAGGAACCTTCACAATTAAGTGTTGAAGAAGCAGCTACTTTGGTTGGAGTACTTAAAGGACCTTCTTTATATAGTCCAGTATATAATCATGATAACTCTATGGCAAGACGTAATGTTGTTTTGGCTCAAATGAACAAGTATGGCTATTTGACAAAGGAAACAATGATGCAAGACCAATCAAAACCTTTGGATATGAGTCATTATTCTCCTCAATCACATGATGAAGGTACAGCAACATATTTCCGTGAATACATACGTGCATATATGAAAGAGTGGGGCAAAACTCATACTAAAGAGAATGGAGATCCTTATAATGTTGAACGTGATGGTTTGAAGATATATACAACTATAGATTCAAGAATGCAAAAGTATGCTGAGGAGGCAGTTTTGGAACATTTAGGAAAATCACTTCAACCTCAGTTCGTCTCTTCTATGAGAGGAGTTAAAGATGCTCCTTTCACGGGAATGTCCAGTGTTGATATTCATAAGATGTATCTTCAAGCCATGAAGAATTCTGACCGCTACCAGCAAATGAAAGAAGATGGTTATTCAGATAGTGAGATAGAAACAGAGTTTCATAAAAAAGTTGGTATGCGTGTCTTTACATGGAATGGAGACAGAGACACAGTAATGAGTCCATGGGATTCATTGCAATACTATAAATATTTCCTTAACACTGGTATGATTTCTATTGAACCACAAACTGGTTATGTTCGTGTATATGTTGGAGGAATAAACTTCAAGTATTTCAAATACGACTTTGCAACCATGGGACACAGACAAGTTGGTTCTACATTTAAACCATTTGTTTATGCCTCTGCAATGCAGGATAACAATCTTTCTCCTTGTTTTCAGTTGCCAAATATACCGGTAACATTTGAAGACTTCAAAGTAAATGGTAAGCCATGGTGTCCAAACAACTCAAACTCTCGTCGTAATGGAGAAATGATTACATTAAAGTGGGCTTTGGCTAACTCTGTTAATTATATATCTGCAAAACTTATAAAAGATTACACAACTCCTTCGGCAGTGGTGTCCTTGGTTCATCGTATGGGTATAAAATCAGCTATTCCTAATGTCCCATCTATTTGTTTGGGTACATGTGACCTGACAGTCTTAGAGATGTCTCAAGCAATGGCTACATTTGCTAATCGTGGTACTCACATGGAACCAATATTCATAACAAAGATAACAGATAACAAAGGGCTTGTTCTTGATGTTGCTAAACAGAAATCAAACCAAGTGCTTGACGAAAAGACTTCTTATCTTGTGCTTGATCTGATGAAAGGTGTTGTTGATGGAGGTACGGGCGGCAGATTGCGTTATGTCTATGGTGTAAAGAGCATTGTTGCAGGTAAAACAGGAACAACAGATAACAACTCTGATGGTTGGTTTATAGGTATCAATCCTCGTTTAGCCACAGCTGTGTGGGTTGGCGGTGAGGTGCGTTCAATTCACTTCCGTTCTACATACTTGGGTCAAGGAGCTTCAATGGCACTACCTATATATGGAAAGTTCTTAGAAAAATGTGAGAGAGACAAGAACCTCCATTTTTATGAGGGAGACTTCTATAAACCGGCAGACTTGCAAGTTGATCAATGTGACAAATATATCCAAGAAATTCAGGGCGATAAAAAACCAACCGAAAGCACAACCACAGTTATTCAAGAGCCTGGAGGTGAATCGGAATACGATCAAGGTTGGTAACTTTATGGTTGAAAAGTTTCAGCAAAATAAAACTTTGTTTGGGTAAAATAAAACAAAGAAAGCGTGCGCTGAAACAAAGAAATAATTTACTAAAACGCCGCTTTATTTTATTAAAGCGGCGTTTTAGTTTTCTACTGTGAAACAGAATTCAAAAGGCTTGTTATATTCAAAGTCATTACTTAAACTATAATAATAATGAGCCTATTTTTGGTAATACTCAATGACTGATTTAGAATCACCAATGACTGATTGGGCGCGCGCAATGACTGATTTAGAATTTCCAATGACTAATTTAATAATCTAAATTATTGATCAAAGGCTTTGTGAAAGACAAAGGATATGTTTAATCTATTTGTTTTTATTATGGGTAAGAGTAAATTAATGTTTATTTGTAGGCAATGTGTCTAAATTTAGTGCTTGGGGCTAACACATATTCTAATGCCCCCATTGAAGGAGTGGAGGAACGTTGTATGCCTTCAATATCAAATGGTGCATAGTAAGAAGCCCATGTGTAAGAACCATTATATTTTGCAGGAGAAGACTCTAAAAGATGCAAATCTCCCTGCTCGCTGTTCTTAAACATTGGGTTTTGATTGAAAATACAATCACTGACATTTGCACTATTGGCAGAGAGTAACTTGGTTTTCAAAAGACAATTCTCAAAATGGTAATTCATAACTCCTGCATCGGCTTTGTCTATTGCTATCTCTTCTTCTGAGAGTGAGCCATAAATGATAGTGTTGTAAAAATTGCAAGAGCTCATATTCCTTAATTGAGTATTGTTATTGACATCAATATAATAATTATTTAAAGTCAGAGTTGGGGCTGTGCGTTTTGAATTGTACCACCAATAGTTTGCAAAGGTGCAATTCACAAATCTATATTCTCCACCCATTGTTAGGGCAACAGTTTCTTGACCAGTGTTCTGAACAATCATATTGGCTGCATTTATGTGTCCTCCTCTTGAATACAAACCATAGTAATACATATTCTCTATACGAGTGTTGTTTATATCTACAGTAGGAGAGGAAGTCGTGACGCAACTATCAACCATCATACCAATATTCCCGTTTTTAATCACTACATTGTTTAGAGTATTGTCCTTGCTTGCAGCCCAAAACCAAAGCTTTCCCCATTGTCCGGGCAAGGTTGCATAATAGCTGTCTTCTCTCATACCTTGAAATACAATAGGATTTTGCACTGAGCCGTTGGCTTTAAGAGTGCCACCACTATAAACCCAGAAATCAGAGTTGTGATTTAAGTATATTTGTGTACCTTCTTCAATGTTGAGAGTATAACCATCATCTACAGCAAGAGTTCCAAAGATTACATGAGGTTTATCGTTTTTCCATTCAAGCGTTTTTCCATTGACAATACATCCTCTTTTCTCTGCGCCTTCTTGAGCCAAGGAATACAGAATACCACTTGCGACTAATGTGTCTGTTGGTAAGTGATAATATGCGTCTTGTCCAAAGGCTTGCAATTGAATGTACTGATTATGATTATTGAAAGAAAATATAATAGAGTCTCTTACCAAAAGAGGATTGCTTTGTTTATTTGGGTCAATGGTAACTTTGGCAAAGATGAACATACTGTCTTTGGCTGCAATCTCAATATTGCTAACCACTTTTGAGGTGTCTCCATCTACATTGAGTCTAAAAAAAGAAGCAGAGCCACCACCAAGACTTATACGATCAATTTTCAAAGGCTTGGTTTCTTTATTGTAAATCATGATAGTTTTTGTTACAGAACCGAGTGTGGTAAAAACGGTATCAAAACGCAGAGTGTCTGTTGAACATTTTAGTTCTATGCCACTATCGGTTGCATAGTCTTCTTCGCTTATGCAAGAGGTGTTTATGGTACATACATAAATGATTAAAACTACTACTATGCAAAAACTTATGCTTATTTTCTTGAACATGTTTTCTTTCTTTTGATCAATAAAATTATAAACGACAAAGATAAGCATAATATTTTTGTTTCAGTGTAACAAAACAAAGGAACAATGTTCTTCTTTTCAGAAAAGGAGAAAATATATCTTGATTTGGTTAATTTATATCTTTGTTTTGAGTGAAAAGCATTATCTTTGCAATCACTTGCATTTTATTATAGTGTGAGGGTAAAGATTTATATATAAACATAAGTAATAAACAAGATAAAAAACATAATGAAGACTTTGCTTGTATGTGACAGCGGTAGCACAAAAGCTGATTGGTGTATGATAAATAAGAATGAGAAGAGAACTTATTTTACAACGTGTGGAATGAATCCTTACAATATAAGTCATGAGGCTATATGTGAGGAGATTGAATCAGTACTTTGTTCTGCTATAGACCCCAAAGAAGTTGAGGATTTTGTGTTCTATGGCACCGGTTGTGGTTCTCAGGCTAAGTGTGATGAATTAAAAGATTTGTTTTCTACATATTTTACCTGTGCAAGTGTGAATATAGAGCATGATTTAATGGGTGCTGCAAGAGCATTATGTGGAAATAAGGCTGGATTGTGTGCAATATTAGGTACGGGTTCAAACTCTTGTTTGTATGATGGCAAAAATATTACTCACAATGTGCCTTCTTTAGGCTATGTTCTTTGTGATGAGGGGGCAGGCACGAATATTGGTAAGCTAATTCTTAGAAACTATTTGCGCCATTTGTTGCCAGAGGATTTAGATAAAGAGTTTAAGGCTTTGCATCCTGGAGCAGAGTCAGATTTTTTAAATCGTCTTTACAAGGGAACAAGACCTAATAATTATTTGGCTTCATTTGCAAAATTTGTTACAGATCGTCAAGACAATGAGTATTGTAGAGATTTGATAGCTCAGGCGTTCTCTTCCTTTTTTGAGTATCAAATAAAGTCTTATCCTAACTATGAAAAATACAAGGTTAATGTTGTGGGAAGCGTGGGCTATTATTGTAAATATGTTTTCAAACAAGTAGCTGAACAATATGGATTAGAGCCTGGGAAATTTATTAAAGCACCTCTTGAAAGTCTTATCCAATACCATTTTTCTTTTGAATAATATGTCTGCATTGGAAAATAAATTGTATCTTCGCACTTCCAAAAGTGTGCTCAATGGCTTTGTGATAATTAAATAGAAATAGGCCAAAGGAGTTATTTTGTTCTTTTGGAGAGTATTACTATAAAGAAATAACACAATATATACATAACAAGATAATGAACAAGGTAGATGTTTTACTTGGCTTGCAATGGGGAGATGAGGGCAAGGGGAAAATAGTAGATGTATTGACTCCAAAATATGATATAATAGCACGTTTTCAAGGAGGTCCAAATGCTGGACACACTTTAGAGTTTAACGGTATCAAACATGTGCTAAACATAATTCCTTCAGGTATTTTTCACCAAGAAAAGCAAAATATAATTGGTAATGGCGTGCTTGTAGAACCAGTGATATTGGAAAGAGAAATCGGAGCTTTGAAAGAAAAGGGTGTAGATGCAACTCTAAATCTTTTTGTTTCAAGAAAAACTCATTTAATTTTGCCAACTCACCGTTTGCTTGACGCTGCTAATGAAAGAAGCAAGGGTAAAGAGAAAATAGGTTCAACTCTTAAGGGCATTGGACCAGCATACACAGATAAGATTGCACGCACAGGTTTTCGCGTGGGCAACATACAGCAGAGTGATTGGAAAGAAAAATATGAGGCTCTTAAAGCAACACATGTTCGCATGCTTGCTTCATTGGGTTGCGATTTAAATACATTCAAAATAGACGATATGTCTTTTGCTGATTATGAGCAAAAGTGGTTTAAATCTTTGGATACTCTGAAAAAGCTTACATTTATAGATAGTGAATACTTTATAAATAACGCTCTTAAATCAGGAAAGAAAGTTCTGGCTGAAGGAGCTCAGGGCTCAATGCTTGATGTAGATTTTGGCTCTTATCCATTTGTTACTTCATCTAACACAATTACAGCTGGAGTTTGCTCTGGTTTAGGTGTGGCACCTTCAAATATTGGAAGAGTTTTTGGACTTTGCAAGGCTTATTGTACAAGAGTTGGAGCAGGACCTTTCCCAACAGAATTGGAAAATGAGATAGGTGAGACTCTTCGCCAGCAAGGACGTGAATTTGGCTCTACAACAGGCAGAGCAAGAAGATGTGGCTGGTTAGATATTGTTGCTTTAAACTATGCTTGCATGCTTAACGGAGTAACGGATCTTGCTGTTATGAAGATAGATGTTTTGAATGATTTTGAAACAATAAATATGTGTACTTCTTATAAAGTAGAAGGTAAAGAGTCTTTACAAGTTCCTTATGATCTTAGTTGTAGAATAGAACCACAATTAACAGCAAGTCGTGGTTGGAAAAGAAACTTAAGCGGAATTTCTTCGTATAATGATTTGCCAGAAGAATTAAAGTCTTATGTGTCTGCAATAGAGCAAAGGACAGGAGTTAAGGTATCTATAGTTTCTACCTCACCAGACAGACAAGACACAATATTCAAAGAAGAGATATAAATAATAAAACTGAAATAAAAAGATATGAAGAGGTTTTTTTTAGCATTGCTCCTTATGGCTTGTGCCTTTGGAGTTCAGGGGCAAAAGTTAAGACTTAGCGATGTGCCACAAGAGGTTAGAATGGGTTTGGAAAATACTTATAGTGATTACAAACTTATTGCTTGGACATTTGAAACAGGACAATATGTGGCAGAAATAAACATTGACAATCAAAATGGCAAGGCTTATTTTACAGCTAATGGAAATTGGCAATTCACAATCTTTAATGTTGAAGAAAAAGAACTTCCAACACTTGTGGATAATTATTTCATAAATAACTATCCTGGCTATAGAATTAAGAAATCAGAATATGTAGAAGATATTTCTGGAGACAACTATTATCGTTTAATCATTGCAATGAAAGGAGTTGGGCAAACAGAGTATGAAATGATTTTTAATCCAAAGGGTAAAATGATAAAGACAAATGCTCCTGACCCAGACTATGTAAAGAAAGACTACATTGCACGTTTGAATCCAGAAGATATAGAACGACAACAAAAGAAAATGGCTGACCGTACATCTTTAGCAGGTAGTGGTTTGGAAGTCGGAAGCGATGAATACGTAAAGACAAACAAAGATCCAAAGAAGAGCGGTAAAGAAGGAAGAAAAGTAGATATTGAAACTCCAGAGGCAAAAGAAGAAGTTAAAATACCAGATGCAATCACTAAGGCTTTTGGTAAGAAATATCCAAGAATAGACGTTAATCAATGGAAGCAAGAAGATACTTGCTATAGGGCTTATTTCAAGAATCGTCAAGGAGTAGATGTTCAAACGCTTTTTAAACCAGATGGTAGCATTGTTTCAATGACTACAGAGGTTAATAAAGATCGTTACCCTCGTCAGATACAAAAAGATCTCAAAGAACGTTATCCAAAAGCTAATGTAAAGACTTTCCAAAAAGTTGAATATGATGCAAAGTATCGCCGTAGTGTTACAGATAGGAAACTTGAACAATATTTTTACATTGAATTAACTGAAAAGATAAAGGGTAGAAGAGATGTAAAAACAATAAAACTTCTCTATGACAAGTCCTTTAAGTATCAAGGCTTAGCCTCATCAGGAGATGACTACGATAATCAAGAAGAAGAGTAGCCATATTATTACAAACAGAAGATTTTTTTCAACAATAACATTTGTAATTTGTTTTTGTTTTGTTGGTCTTGGACAAACAAAGATAAATTACAAATGTGCTTTTAGTCAAATGCGTCCTTCTTTGCCTGACCAAATAATTATGACAGGCAATGTACTTTTTATTCACGAAGGTATGAAAATGCACTGTGATTCGGCTATATTTAATGAGAAAGAAAATTGGTTTAACGCTTTTGGACACATACATATTGAACAAGGAGATACTCTGCATGTTTGGGGTGATGAACTTTACTATGTTGGAGCCTCAAAGATAGCAGAAATGTTTTCTTCTCCTGGTAAGCTGGTTACAATGAAAGACCGTAAGACCATATTGAAAACAACATATCTTGTACTTGAAAGAGAACCTAAGACAGTTAGTTACACTCGTTGGGCAGATATAAATGATGATAAATCTACTCTTCGTTCCCGTTTTGGAGTATATCATTTAGATAGCAAGGATATAGATTTTCTAACCAATGTGGTTATTCATTCTGATAGCTCTTCGGTGTTTAGTGATACTCTTACTTATAATACAAAAACAGATTTGGCTACTTTTCATGGACCAACCAATATTATTTCCAAAGATAGCACTTTTATATATACAGAAGAAGGCTTTTATAATACTAAAACAGAGGAAAGCCATTCTTTTAAACAAAGTCAGATGCTTAACAGAGAAAGACTTTTGCAAGCAGATACTCTATTTTATAGTTCTGTAACAAAAATAGGAGAGGGCTTTCACAATATATATATGGAAGATACTTTGCAAAAAATTGTTGCAACAGGTCATAGGGCTTACATAAACAATAATGATACTTCGGCATATACATTTTTGACCAATATGGCGCAAATACGGCAAGTGGATAAAGAAGATACTTTGTATTTGCATAGCGATACAATTTGGATAAATCACGACACAGCAATGAATATTAAAAGTGCTTTGGCTTTTTCACACACAAAATTTTTCCGTCCAGACTTTCAAGGTGCAGCAGATACGATATTTTATTTAATGGAAGACTCAACTGTTACAATGATAGGTAGACCTATTATCTTTAATGATGGAAATCAGCTAACGGCAGATACTATTGTTTTGTCTATTGGTAAGCATTCAATTTATAGTGCACTAATGTATCCCAATCCTTTAGTGGTACAGAATGCAGATACATTGACTCAAGGTCGTTATAATCAAGTTTCAGGTAGGAGAATGAAGGGTTTCTTTGATAATCATAACAATCTTTATTTGGTGGAAGTTCATGGTAATGCACAAAGTATATATTATCTTTGGGACGAAAAAAAGAATAAACCAAAGGAATTAATGGGATTGAATGTTGGACAAGGCTCTGATATGCGTATTTATGTTGAGAATAAGAAGATAAAGAAAATAACAACTATAACAAATCCAGTATTCTTTGCTGATGATGAGCAAAGAGTGTCAAAAGATGAAAAGTTTTTGAAAGGCTTTGAGTGGAGAGATAAAGAAAGACCAAAAACTAAAGAAGATGTTTTTATTCAAAGATGACAAACTGTCATTGATTAGTAAAGGGAACAGAAATTGAACACAGAAAAGGTATGAAACTAAAAATTAAAAGAAAGATGGACCAAAATCAAAACAAAGAGATAGAAAATCAAAACAAAGAAACATCGACTTGTAATCAAGATACAGAAAATCAAAACAAAGAAACAGAAACTTGTAATCAAGACTCAGAAAAGGTAGAAAAAATAGAGGATAAAAAAGAACAGACTACAGAGGATAAGATTGAGGCTCTTGGTAACAAATTGGCAGAAATGAATGACAAATATCTTCGTTTATATTCAGAGTTTGAAAATTATAGAAAACGCACATCAAAAGAGAAACTAGATACTTTGCGTTTTGCTGCTGAAGATACGATTAAGGATATTTTGCCTATTGTTGATGACTATGACAGAGCTATTGAAGACTTGAATAAACAAGGGGCAATACTTCAAGAGAGCAAAGAAGGATTGCTTTTGGTTTACAATAAGCTAAATACTTTCCTTACTAATAAGGGCGTTAAACCCATAGAGGCAAAAGGACAAAAGTTTGATGAGGCACTTCATGAGGCTACAGCACAGGTGCCAGCCCAAAGTCCAGAACAGAAAGGTATAATTATAGATGAGATAACTAAGGGCTATTGTATGTATGACAAAGTTATTCGTTTTGCAAAGGTGGTGGTAGCTATATAATACAAACAAACAAGAAAAAGAAATAAGTTAGCAAAGAAAATATTGCACTATGGCAGAGAAAAGAGACTATTATGAAGTTTTAGGGGTTAGCAAAACTGCAACCGATGATGAACTGAAAAAGGCATATAGAAAGCTTGCCCTGAAATATCATCCAGACCGCAATCCCGGAGACAAAGAGGCAGAAGAAAAATTTAAGGAAGCAGCAGAGGCTTATCAAGTACTTTCAGACAAAGATAAGAGAGCTCGTTATGACCAGTTTGGAATGGCAGGAGTAGATGGGCAGAGCTTTGCAGGAGGTTCTGGTGCAGGAATGAACATGGATGATATTTTCTCTATGTTTGGAGATATTTTTGGTGGCAGAGGAGGTTTCTCATCTGGTAGTTTTGGAGGCTTTGGTGGTTTTTCTTCTCGTTCTTCAAGAGGAGGTAGAAGAGTAAATAAAGGTTCATCATTACGTATAAAAGTAAAGCTTTCTTTGGAAGATATTGCAAAGGGAGTGGAAAAGAAGATAAAGGTCAATAAGTATGTTCCTTGTAATACTTGTCATGGTTCTGGTGCAAAAGCTGGCAGTGAAAAAATAACTTGTACTCAGTGTGGTGGTAGAGGTTATGTAACAACTATTCAACGCACGATTCTTGGTCAAATGCAAACTCAAAGTGTTTGTCCAACTTGTAATGGGGAAGGAAGTATAATCAAAGATAAATGTCCAGATTGTAATGGAGATGGAATTGTTCGTTCAGAAGAAGTGATTACATTCAAAATACCTGCAGGGGTTAGTGATGGAATGCAACTTTCTTTTGAAGGCTTAGGAAATGCAGGAGCAAGAAATGGTGTCAATGGAGATTTGATTGTTGGTATAGAAGAATTGTCTCATAGTGATTTTGAAAGAGACGGAGATAATATTTGCCATCAAACATACATAACAGTTTCAGAGGCTATCATGGGTACAACAATAGAGGTTCCAACCTTGGGTGGTAAAGTTAAATTCAAGATAGAGCAAGGTATGCCAAGTGGAAAGGTATATCGTTTGCGTGGTAAAGGACTTCCAGATATGAATGGTTACGGTAAGGGTGATGAGTTAGTAAGAGTTGATGTGTGGATACCAAAGACATTTAATAAAGACGAAAAGAAAATTTTAGAACAGTTAGAAAAAAGCGAGAACTTTAAACCTAATCCAACAGAGAAAGATCGTTCATTTTTTGATAAAATGAAGTCAATGTTCCAGTAAAAAGATTGCAATTACAGCACTATAATGGTTGCTTTACAATATCAAAAGACAATGATTTATTGTTAGTTGAAATTGTAAAGCAATTTTTTTTTCAATTTTTTTGTTTGTGATATTGTTTTTTTACTACTTTTGCCGCCCAATTTAAATGAATAATTAGTAAAATGAAACAAGAAAACAAAGTAAAATCATTCTTATTAAAGTTTGATTTAGAAAGACTTTTAACCTTTGGTTATGTGTCTAAACTACCGCAGAGAAATCTTCTCATGGGCTATTTTTCTTACATAGTATTTGGACTTATTTTTTTAATGATGCCTTTTTCTCAGAGAGTACCAATATCTATTGTGGATAATTTATTTAATGTTACCTCAGCTATATCTACTACTGGTCTTGCAACAGTTAATCTATGTACAGATTACACATATTTTGGACAGTTTATAATGCTTTTGCTTATTCAATTAGGAGGTATTGGTTATATGACCCTTTCTTCTTACATACTTTACAGAATGACTCACCATTTTATGCGAATTAAAAATGGAGTAATGAGAACTTCTTTTACTTTACCTGCAGAGTTTAATATGCAAGAGTTAGTTAGAGATGTGGTTAAATTTACTTTTTTCATAGAACTTGTTGGTGCAATTTTATTATGGATTCTATTTGCTGATAAAGGCACTGTTTTACCTTTATGGAATGGTATATTTATTTCTATTTCGTCTTTTTGTACTGCTGGATTTAGTTTATTCAATAATTCATTGACTATTTTTGACACAAATATTGGTGTTAATATTGTTGTTTCTATACTTTCTATTATAGGAGCTATGGGATTTATTTTTATAAGAGACGTAATGAATAAAATAAGAAATATACACTACAGTATAACATTTACAACAAAGGTTATTTGTAGCATAAGTTTAGTGTTAACAATAGTTGGTACCTTACAAATATTTTTCTTTGAACCATCAATTGCACATTATAATATAGGAAATAGATTGATGATTGGTTTTTTCCATACAGTTGCTGCTTGGTCTACATCTGGATTCAATACTGTTAATCTTGGGGCATTTAATATTGGTTCATTGTCAACTTTATCTGCATTGATGTTTATTGGATCTTCTCCTTCAGGAACAGGAGGTGGTGTTAAATCTACAACACTTTCTGCTGTACTTGCTTTTGTATTTTGTAAACTTGGTGATAAACGTGATATTAGGATAGGTAAACATCGTATTCCGACTTACAGAGTAGATTCAGCTTTAACAGATATAATTTTTTATGGTTTAATACTCTTTATTGGTACTTATATATTGACTTATACTGAGAATTTCTCTTTCACACAGATACTTGTAGAGACAACCTCTGCTCTTGGAACAGTTGGTCTGACAACAGGAATTACTGCTAATTTGTCTGACGCTGGTAAGATTATTCTTACTATTCTTATGTACATTGGTCGTGTGGGAGTGCTTACATTTGGAAATGCTATGTTAATACGTATGAGTAACAAAGAGAAGAATACAGTAAATGCAGATATTGCAATTTAACTTACAATGAAAAAAGCTATACTCTAAGCGTGTGAGACAAAAAATTATCTATATATGCCCTTAACTTTGATACTTTATCACGACTGATTATTACTGGGTCATTATTATATCCTTTTAGTCTTAATGCAAGTCGTCCGTTAAAATAATTATATATGTAGAGTATTCTATATGAATATATGTACGGGTGGCTAGTACAAAAGAAAATATCGGGATTGAGATGAGATTTTATTTCGTCCATAAATAATGATATATGTGTAAAGGTGCCGTCATTAATAAAAATGTTTACTACTGTCTCACATATTACAATATGGTTGATGTCTTTTACCATTATGTTGCAGAAATAGTCAAGATACAGAAGAAGAAATTGTTCACGATATTTAAGTTATAGAAGCTATCTAATAATTGCCTTTTGTAACAGTTTTAGTTAAACAAAATTCAGGTGTAACAGCTTATGGCTTTATAGAAAAGCATTTGATAGGAGAAACATTGAGAGAGTTGAGAGAAACAGACAAAAGCATAGTTCAAATTGCAGAAGAATACAATTTTGCAGACCCTGCAACATTCACAAAGTTCTTTAAAAGGAACATTAAGATTACTCCAAGTGCTTATCGTAATATAAGCACTAACCAAAAGCTTTAATTACAAAAGACATATTGCACAATATTTGCTCCCATACGTAAAGCTTGTAGGTGTTTTTCTTGAGTGTCACCATGAACACTTGTGTCTTCCCAACCGTCTCCTAAGTCGCACTCCCAAGAGAAAAAACAAACCATTCTGCCTTGCCAAAACAGAGCATAACCTTTTGGTGGTTTTCCATCATGTTCGTGAATCTTTGGCAAACCATTGGGAAAGGCAAATTTTTGGTGGTAAATAGGGTGAGAGAAAGGCACAACTACAAAATCTAATTCTGGAAAAACTTTTTTCATTTGTGGAACTATGTATTGTTTTAGTCCATAATTGTCATCAATATGTAAAAACCCTCCACCAATAAGATACTTTCTAAGGTTTTGAGCTTCGCTATCAGAGAATACAACATTACCATGACCAGTCATGTGTAGCATTGGATAAAGAAAAATCTTTTCACTGCCCACATCTACTTCTGGATATGAGTTATTTAGTGAGGTGCCAAGCTCGTGATTGCAGAAATTTATCAGGTTTGTCAGTGAAGTGGGGTTAGCATACCAATCTCCACCGCCATTATATTTCAATAAGGCTATGCTATTACTTTGTGAGTAAAGGTTAAAGGCAAAGAAAACTGTGGCTAAAAGGGCTATTGTTTTTCTCATGGCACTAATCGTTATTGAGAAAATGAATTGAAGCAACGGCATATATTGCTGCTGTTTCTGTGCGTAGTCTTTCGGAGCCAAAAGTCAAAGGCTTGAATTTGTTTTCCATTGCAAGAGCAATCTCTTCTTTTGCAAAATCACCCTCAGGACCAATAAGTATTATTATGCTTTGACCTTTGGTGTAGCTTTTTTTGAGAGTTGTGTATTGAATATCTTGTGCACAATAGGCTATATATAACTCTTGTTCTTTTGTTTTTGTGACAAGAGAGTCAAAGGCAGTTTCTTCATTTATTTTGGGTAGATAACATTTAAGGCTTTGTTTGGCTGCTGCAATAGCTATCTTTTCCCAACGCTCTGTTTTTATACTTGTGCGTTGGGAATGCTGACAAATCAAAGGAGTGATTTCATCTACACCCATTTCAACAGCCTTTTCAATAAACCATTCCATACGTGAGGGGTTTTTTGTCGGTGCAATTGCAATGTGAATGTAGTAATCTCTTTTCTGATAATCTGTTTGCTCTGAAGTGAGAGTAACTAAACACTCATCTTTGTGACAAGAAGAAATAGTGCCTTCAAATAGTGAGCCTTTTCCATTGGTGAGAAAAATAGTGTCTCCTTCTTTCAGGCGTAGTACTTTGGTGCAATGCAGAGCTTCTTCTCTGGAAAGAGCTGTTATTTGATTTAAAGCAATATCTTCTTTATAAAATAGCCACATTGTTTCTTTGGTATCTATGATATGAATAAATGAATTGCAAAGATACAACTTTACTTCCAATGAAAGCAATAATAATTAAATCAATTATCAGTACTATTTATATTAAAGATTGTTTGCTTTTTTGATTTTTGAAAGATATATTTCTGCTATGGAATGATTTTCTAATTCTAATTTTCTTTGCTTACTCATTTCTAAAAACTCAGTTTCTTTTTCTATTCCCAAAAAGCGTCTGTTTAATAAATTTGCGGCAATTCCAGTTGTACCACTTCCACAGAAAGGATCAAGTATCCATTCATCTTCTTTACTGCTTGCAAGAATTATTCTGCATAAAAGACTAAGAGGCTTTTGTGTTGGGTGTTTTCCACAAGACTTTTCCCAAGGAGAAATTGCAGATATAAACCAAATATCTCTCATTTGTGTGCCTCCATTTATTTGTTTCATTAACTCATAATTGAAATAATGGCTTACATCCTTGCTTTTCCTTGCCCATAATATATACTCTGTAGAGTGTGTAAAGTATTTGCAAGCTATTCAACAACTCTATAATATTTGATGTTGTATTCAGAAAATTGATTTTCTTTTATAAATGGATTATTAGCAAAGAGCTTTTTGTATGCATCTTCTAAAGAATAGGATTCCTCTATTCCTAAAATCTGTAAATTATCTAACTGTTTACCATTTGGTGCAATTGTGTATCCGTCAAAAGTGTAAAAAATATATTTTTCCATTATTGATTTTTGATTATTTTGTAATTTCCTTTTGTTGTGAACTCTAAAAATCCGATATCTCTTAATTTTTGTAACTGCTGTCTTATTTTATCTTTTATGTGGTTATTATTTGGATGTTGTGTCTTTAAGATATTTTCAAAGGCATACATTTGATTTAAAGAAAAATTATCTTCTTGAATTTTGTCAATGCATTTTAAAATATCCATAATCCACTTGCGAGTTTTTAAATCATTTGTATGTAGTGTTTCTACTTTTTTATAGTTAGTTATTACTATGTTGTGGTCAATTTCTTTATTGTTTTTTACAATATAAATTTTGCCACTTTCAGGAATATCAGATATGTTTATATTGCAGCCTATCCAACCTGCTCTGCGAGCTTCAGAAGATAACGGTTTCCTTTTCTCAATAATAGATGTTGTAAAGAAGTGATTAGGTATCAATATGAAATTATTGACGGAGTTGTTGCAATATGTCATAAAAAAGAAGTTTGGATTTTGTATTGATGTAATGCGTTCAATCATTGTGTTGTAAGCTCCATCTAATATCTTCTTCTCCAAAAAATTTTTAGAACTCTCTTTACTTTTTAGTTCATAATCTGCTTTGCAATTATTACAATAAAAGTCAGCGACTGGGCGATTCGCTTTATAATGTTGCAATATTGGATTACCACATATTGGACAAAATAGGTTTTTTGCTACCCAATCCTCACTTAGAATTCTTATTTTTTGGCTATTACTTTTGTAACTTGTCGCAAGTTTCGTATTAAAATGTAAATTCATTCTACCGTATTGTTTTTATTTTGGTATTGAATGCGCTATTTGATAAAGCAGTTGTGTCTTTCCACCAACCCACTTTACAAAAGGTTTTGCACGTTTTTGTGTATATGTGTTATGTGTTAGCATACTATTAGTTGAGAAAATTTGTTATGTGATTTTTCATTTGCAAATATAAACAATTATATCTTCTTATTGACATTAGATGTGAATAAACTCGTTACTATCTTTTTTTATGATGTTTATATACAACTCTTTGCTGGAAAAATCTTATTTTTGCAAGCAGAAAATCATCAATATTATGATTACAAATCAACTAATACATTTTTTCTCTCTGCAGTTATTTGTTGCTTTTGTGCTTTTTTTTAGCGTAGACTTGCAAGCTCAAGACTATGATTTGCCTTCTTTTCTTAGTGGCACTTCGGGCATTATCTCTTATAATGGAAATCTAATAACAATGAATGACCACTCTGATAGCAATTTGTATGTTATTGATACACTTGGTAATGGCTTGAGAAGCATAAATACCCATTTGGCTTTTGTGGATTGTGAGGAGATAAGCCAAGATATTCTCTATATTTATTTAGGTGATTTTGGTAATAACAGCTCTGGCAATAGGCAAAATCTTAGGATTTTTCGTATTCCCAAGGCAGAAATTGATGCAAATAATGTGACAAATGTTGATACAATTACTTTTTCTTATTCCAATCAAAGCGATTTTGCGCCTTTGCAAGTAAATCAAACAGATTTTGATTGTGAGGCAATGATAGTTACAGACAGTAGTATTTACTTATTTTCAAAGCAATGGCACAGCAAACAAACTGCTCTTTATCGTTTGGATAAGCAAGTGGGTGCTCATGTGGCAGAATTTATGGACCAGTATAATATTGCAGGACTTGTTACCGGTGCAACGTATTTGCAAGAGCAAGGAGAAGTTTTTTTGGTGGGCTATTCCACTCTGTTAGAGCCGTTTTATGTACGTTTGTCATCTTTTGTTACTGATAGTTTCTTTAGTGGTAGTGTTGAAAAATGCTCAATTGCTTTGCCTTTTTGTCAAATGGAAGCAATTGCTCGCCAAAATGGTTATGTGTTTTATACTACTAATGAGAATGTTAGTCGTAATGGCGTAAATGTGCCACAAAGACTTCACCGTATGGATTTGTCTTTTTATTCTGCTAATTCAATTATTGAGAATATAAATGAAAATGTTTATATCTATCCAGTGCCAATAAAAAATTATATGATTATTAGAGGTTTAGGAATTACAAATATAAGACTCTATAATGTAAATGGTAGGCAAGTATATTACTCTATGTTGACAAAAGGGGCTTATGAGCATAGATTAGATGTGCATTTTCTGACAAAGGGAGAGTATTTTGTTGTATTTGAGACAGAAAAAGGGGACTTTTTTACTCAAAATATTACTATTGTACCCTAAAACACTCATTTATTTTAGCGAAATAGTCATTTGTTGAATGCAATCAGTCATTGCGTACTCTGAATCAGTCATTGCGTGCCACCAATGACTGATTGGGGAAATTAAAACAGTCATTGAGAAAACTAAAACAAAGAATCAATCGCTCAACATGCCATCTTGTTTCACTCAAACAAAGAAATAAAAAATTAAAACAAAGATCCGTTTGAATAAAACAAAGATTCGTTTTCACCAAACAAAGAAAATGTAAGCATCAAATCAAGTAATAAAAAAGTGGCTCTATTTCTAAAGCCACTTTTCGTATTATGTAATAAATCTAAACTCGCTGTTTTGCGTTTATTTTCTTTGTTTTCGGTATTTATAGGCTATAAGCCATTCCTATGGATATAGAAAGATTCTTCATAGGTGAAGTTTTAATTTCTCCAACTGGTGCAGAATACACATCATTTCTGCTTTCTGTAGAACCTGTCAAGCCATCGTAGCTGTAATAGAAAGGAGAAACAGCATCAAACTTATATCCAAATGTGTAGTCATAACCAATCTGAGCTCTTAGTCTGAAGTCCTGGTTTAGTTCGTACATTGCGCCAATGTATATCTTGCCAGAAGGAAGGAAACGTGTTATTTTTAAATCGTTATCTTCGTTATAGAAATGAATCATTTCCTCTTGTTTGTAGTCTCTTTCTTTGAGCATCATCTTTGCGCCAGCGTCTATGCCAACGAAATAATGGAATTTTTTGTGTGTAAGATAGACATTGTATGACAACATCATTGGAATAAGAGCAAAATCCTCATATTTAGAGAAATCATATACATAAGAAGTACCGAAACTATTGTTGTTAACATTCTTTCCGTGATAAAAAGTCAAACCAAGGTAGCCTCCAAATCCTTGAGCTAAGGAATAGTTGCCCGGTTTTCTTTTTGTTTTGAATTGATAATTTACAGTAAATCCATAGCCATAAGGATTTAAATCAGAGCAATCGCCCATCATCATTTCGCCCACAGCATTGACTGAAATAAAATTTTCAGTTGGATTGCGCATATAGGAAGCGTCTCTCCAATCTTGAGAGAAAGCACTAATTGCAAGTAAATTAGCAACAAAGAATATCAAAGTTCTCTTCATTATATTTTTGTTTTTAAGTTTATACTACTTATGTTTCAGGTGCCAAAATTACAAATAATATTTCTTAGGTGCAAATTTTCTTGTATTTTTGCGTCAAATAGAATGGATTTTGCTCCATTTGGAATGTATTAAATTAAAGAATCACTAAATATTTAAAAGTAATATGCAAGCTGATTTTGTTTTTGAATGTTCATGGGAAGTATGTAATAAGGTGGGTGGAATACATACGGTGGTTTCTACCAAAGCCAAAACAATGGTTGAAAAATATAATGATAACTATATAGTTCTTGGACCTGATATTATAAAAGACAAAGGCGCAATTAGTGAGTTTGAAGAAGACCCATACATACTCAAAAACCTTAAAGGTTACATTGAAAGTAAGGGTTTAAGAATACGTATTGGTCGTTGGCGCATACAAGGAGAGCCAATAGCTATATTAGTAGATTTTACTCCTTTTATATCTGAAAAGGATAAAATTCTGACTGATTTTTGGAAACAATATAATCTTGATAGTATAACAGGAGGTTGGGATTACATAGAACCAGTGCTCTTTGGCTATGCTTGTGCAAAAGTAATTGAGGGTTACTATGAATATTATCTTGCTTGCACAGACAAAATCATAACACAATGGCATGAATGGATGACAGCCTCAGGACTATTGTACTTAAAAAAGAATTGTCCTCAAATAGCAACCGTCTTCACAACTCATGCCACAGTATTGGGACGCTGTATTGCAGGCAATAATCTGCCGTTATATTCAGACCTTCAGCATTATGATGCAGACAATGTAGCCAATCAATTCAATGTTAGAGCCAAATACTCAATGGAAAAGATTGCAGCATACGAAGCAGATAGTTTTACAACAGTTTCAGAATTGACAAATAAAGAATGCAAGCAGTTCCTTCATAAAGCAGTTGATGTTGTTACTCCTAACGGATTTGAACCTACATTTGTACCAGAGAAAGAGGAATTTGAAAGCAAAAGACTTTTGGCTCGCAAAAAGATAATTGACATAGCTCGAGGGCTGACACACCAAAGGATTTCTCAAGATGCAACTCTTATCATAAATAGCGGAAGATATGAATTTAAGAACAAAGGTATAGATGTATTCATTAACTCAATGGGGTTTCTCAATAAGCAAAATATAGACAAGGATATAGTGGCTGTTATTGCTGTTCCGGCTGCAAATGTTGATATTTATAAATCTTTGATTCAAGCTATGCAAGAAGAAAACTTTGATTCTCCAACTCCAGACCAATTTTTAACTCATCATCTTGCAGATCCAGAGAATGACCCTATATTAAGAGCTATTAAAAATAATGATTTACACAACTCTCCTTCTGATAGAGTTAAGATAATATTTATACCTTCTTATTTGAATGGTGATGATTATGTGGTAAATTTGTCTTACTTTGACTTTTTGATAGGTTTTGATATTTCAGTCTTTCCGTCTTATTATGAACCTTGGGGATACACACCAATGGAATCAATGGCTTTTCATATACCTTCAATAACTACAACGCTGGCAGGTTTTGGTTTGTGGATAAAAGATAGCATTCACTCTTCAAAAGGAGCATTGGCTGTGGTGCAAAGAGAAGATGGTCAAACAGAGCAAACAGAGCAAACCATAGTTCAAAAAATAGTAGAGAGCCTTGCTCTAACCCCTCAGGAAACTCAGAGCTTGAAAGATGAGGCTTTTGAAATCTCCAAAACAACACTTTGGCAAAACCTAATACAATACTATCAGCAGGCTTATGATATAGCACTTCAAAAAGCTGACGGTAGAAAAGATTGCTACATTCAAAAGCAACCAATGAATGAGAAATTAGAAATGGATACTAATTGGGGCATAAAGCCAGTATGGAAGAAAGTTTTGGTTGATCAAGTTTTGCCTGAGCGTTTATCTTTTTTGGTAAAGTTAAGTCAAAATCTTTGGTGGAGTTGGAACAATGATGCTTATGATTTGTTTTATAGCATAAATCCACAACGATTTGACTCTTTTGACCGTTCGCCTATTCATTTGTTGGAGTCTTTAACAAAGAGTGAAATTGACTCTCTTTTGCATAACCAGTACTTTCTTGACAAAATGGACTCTGTTGCCCAAAGATTTGAGACCTATATGCAAGAAGGACAAAACAATAAACAAGAGGCGCAAATTGCATATTTCTCTATGGAGTTTGGTATCAGCGATACTCTTAAGATATTTTCAGGAGGTTTGGGTATGTTAGCTGGAGACTATTTGAAAGAAGCCTCAGACAGCAATCATAATATAATAGGTGTAGGTTTGCTTTATCGTTATGGTTATTTCAATCAAAAAATCACAAAGCAAGGAGAACAAATTAGCCAAATGTATCCTCAAAAATTCTCTCACTTGCCGATGAAAGCTGTTAGAGATAGTGAAGGTAAATGGAAGAAAATATCAGTTAATTTCCCAGGGAGAGAGGTCTGGGCAAAGATATGGCGTTGTGATGTTGGTAGAGTGCCGCTTTATTTACTTGATACAGATATTGAGCAGAATAATGAACAAGATCGTTTGATTACAGCTCAGCTCTATGGTGGTGATTGGGAAATGAGACTTAAGCAAGAGATACTCTTGGGTATTGGAGGTGTGAGAATGCTAAGAGAATTTGGTCAAAAACCACTAATATATCACTCAAATGAAGGTCATAGTGCTTTTAACTCTTTGGAGAGAATGCGAATGTTGATGCAGGAATCAAAGTTGTCTTACTCTCAAGCCAAAGAAATAGTGCGCTCTTCCACTCTTTTCACAACTCATACACCTGTTGCCGCAGGACATGATGCTTTTTCAGAAGACTTGATGCGAATATATTTTTCTCACTTTTCTCAAATTCTGTCTTTGGAATGGGAAGATTTTATGGCTCTTGGCAGAATGAATAAAGAGAATACAGAAGAAAAATTCTCTATGAGTGTGCTTGCTATGAATTTCTCACAAGAAGTCAATGGTGTTAGCAAAATACATGGACGAGTTACAAAGGAAATGTTTGCTCCGATGTATAAGGGATATTTCGCACGTGAGCTTTACATTGACTATGTTACTAATGGAGTCCATTTTCCTACTTGGGTAGATAGACGTTGGAGAGCTTTGTATGAGAAAACATTTGGAAAGGAATTCCTTTCTGACCAATCAAATTACAAGTATTGGAAAAAGATTTATTCAGTCAGCGACAAAGACATTTGGAGCGTTCATCAAAGCGCAAAGGAAAGTCTTGTTAGATTTATGTTCTCAAGACTTCAAGACGAGTTGTGCCAAAGGGCAGAAGATCCAAACCTTTTCCATAAGATAAAAGAAAGATTTGACCCAAAAGCTCTCACTATTGGTTTTGCAAGACGTTTTGCTACATACAAGAGAGCTTGTTTGCTCTTTACAGATTTGAAAAGGTTAGAGAAAATAGTAAATAATCCAACAAGACCTGTGCAATTCATATTTGCTGGCAAGGCTCATCCAGCAGACAAAGCAGGACAAAACTTGATTAAAAGGATAATAGAAATCTCTAAAATGCCACAATTTATAGGCAAAATCATCTTTATAGATAATTATGATATGTTTGTAGCTAAGTATTTGGTTAGAGGAGTTGATGTTTGGCTCAATACGCCAACACGACCATTGGAGGCTTCTGGCACTTCTGGAGAAAAGGCTGCAATGAATGGAGTTTTAAATTTCTCTGTGCTTGACGGCTGGTGGGCAGAGGGCTACAAAGAAGGAGCTGGTTGGGCATTAGATGAGAAACCTCTTTATATAAATAATGATTATCAAAACATTTTTGATGCTCAAATGATATATGAACTTTTGGAATTACAGATAGTTCCGCTCTATTATAAACAAGACTCAGAGGGAATAAGTTCTGATTGGGTTAAAGGCATAAAAAATACAATCTGTCAAATAGCTCCGCATTTCACAATGAAAAGACAGATAGATGATTACTACACAAAATTCTATTCAAAACTCATAGACAGAAGTAAGCTTTTGCAAGCCAATGAAGGGAAATTGGCAAGAGAGTATGCTTCATGGAAACACCATATACGTAGAGTATTTAATAATATTGAGGTTGTTGATTTTTCTTTTCCTGATACAAATAATAAACGTGCTGTAATGGGTAAACAAATGGAAGGAAAGATAACTCTACATCTTGGAGACATAGACTCAGAGCAAATAGGTGTAGAAGTTGTTGTGGTAAGAAAAGAAAATGACCAAATAAATGACTATTACGACATAATACCAATGCAAGAAACTGCCTTTTCTCACAGTAGAGCAACTTATTCTCTTTCATATACTCCAAAGCAAGCAGGAGTCTATGATTGGGCAATAAGAATATACCCAAAACATATACTGATGCCACATCGTCAAGACTTTCCTTTACTAAAATGGATATAAAATTATCTCAGTTACATAAAAAACTCTTATTTTTGCATTCACAAACCAATAAACTGAAATGAAAAGAGCCTTGTCTTTATCAACAACTGCTGTAGTTTTATGCTCTATACTGTTTATTTGTTGCTCTAAAACTGACCAACAAGTGCAAGTAAATAAAAAAGTAGATGAATTTTACCGTTATTTCAATCAAAGAAATTTTGCCAAAATGAAAGCAATTTCCACACCAAGAGTTGCCACGCTAATAGATTTCTTTGAAATGATTGGGCAAGACCTTATGCAAATTGACTCAACACAGATTATATCTACAGACGTAACTAATGACCATGCTAAAGTTCAAGTAAGAGTTTGGGATACATACGGGAAAATGTTCTATCATGAGATCTTGTTACAGAAAAATAGGCAATGGATAATCACAAATGTTGATGGATTTATGCCTTCTGCTTCACCAAATAAGTCAACTCAAACAAACACAAATCAATAAACATACAATATAATGACAAAGACAATTTTCCACATCATTAACATTTTGTTTTGCTTGCTTTTGCTTACTATTTATGGCGTAGCTTTTATTTCTCCTGACACTTTTCCAACGCTTTCACTATTAGAGTTCCTTTATCCTGTAGTGTTATGTGTGAATGTGCTTTTTATACTAATATGGGCTTTTGTGAAATGGAGATATATGATTTTTCCATTGGTTTGTATTATGATAAGAGTGGATTATATTCCAACATTTTTTAATCTTGGTGGTGCCCAGCATAGTCAAGTGAAAGCACAATTGAGAGATGATGACTTCAAAGTGCTGACATACAACATTGGTTCTGTTAGTTATGGACTTAATCAAAAGGCTGAGTGGAGAGATAATCGCGCAGCATCTGACAAAAAAATAGATTCACTGTTTGATTATATAAAAGAATTGCGACCAGCAGTAATTGCGTTTCAAGAGTATTATAGTTCACGTAAAGACTCTCATTCTTTACACAACAGATTATTAAATGTAGGTTATTCTTATTTTTATTCTCCATTAAATAGTAAAACACCATATATCACAAATAGTGTGATATATTCCAAGTATCCTATTGTTAAAGCCGGCACTTTGCTTGCAGATGGGGAGGATAACATAAATGATATTATCTATGCTGATATAGAGGTGCAGAAAGCTCATGTGGTAAGAATATGCAACTTTCATTTGGCTTCATTTCACTTAGAGAAAAGAGAGGGTGAGGTTTTTACTAAACTCAAAGAGGCAGATCTTTCTATTGATGAAAAAGCAAAGGCTTCAATAATAGAAAAATTGAAATTCGCAAACCGCGTTAGATCAACAGAAATAAATTATGTGCTGCCAGAGTTAAAAGAATCTTATTTGCCAACATTGGTTTTGGGAGATTTTAACGACACTCCATATTCTTATACTTATCGTCAAATGCGTAAGAGTTTTTCTGATGCTTTTGTTGCTCAGGGAAAGGGGTTCGGAACAACATATAATGGAGATTTTCCTCCTTTCCGTATAGACTATATCTTCTATAACAAAGATCAATTCCAAATTCTATCTTACCAAAAAGACGAAATAAAAGTGTCCGACCATTATCCTGTTTCTTGTCTTGTAAGAGTTAAAAAGATATGACAAAGAAAGAACGTTACAAAATAGTATTGGACTATTTCCAAAAGACTATGGGACCAAAGAGTAGTGAGCTTTCTTATTACTCACCTTTTCAGTTGGTAGTTGCTGTTATGCTTTCTGCTCAATGTACAGATAAAAGGGTTAATATGACAACTCCTGCATTTTTTGCAGCTTTTCATTCACCAAAGGAACTCTCACAAGCATCTTTTGAACAAGTATATAATCTTATCAAGAGTATATCTTATCCCAATAACAAAGCTAAACATCTAATTGCAATGGCAAAAAGAATTATGAGCGATTTTGATGGCGTTGTACCCTCTACAGTAGAGAATTTGATGAAACTTGAAGGCGTGGGTCGCAAAACAGCAAATGTTGTAACGTTGGAACTGTTTGGTCAGCCCAATATGGCAGTTGATACTCATGTTTTCAGAGTTAGCAATCGTATAGGTCTCACAAAAAGCAGCAATGTCTTGCAATGTCAAAAACAATTAGAGGCTAACATACCCAAAGATTTAATTCCCAATGCACATCATTGGATTTTGTTTCATGGACGTTATGTTTGCAAGGCACGCCGTCCTTTATGTGAGGAGTGTGGTTTGAAAAGTTGCTGTATATATTTTTCTTTACATTTATTTGGTGGGGAAGAAAAATAGTATTACTTTTGCACTCGCAAACAAAAAGGTTTCGTAGCTTAACTGAATAGAGCATCTGACTACGGATCAGAAGGTTGGGGGTTTGAATCCCCCCGAGATCACATTTAGAACTTGTACATCGTTTAATTAATGCAAGTTGGCTGTAGCAGAAAAAGTGTTTGCACAATTTCTGTACAAATTTTAAAAAGAAGAATGACTATAAAGGTTGTTCTTCTTTTTTGTTTTGGAAAATTATTTCTTCATTTTAGCTGAATATTTCTTCGTTTTTTTCTACGCAATGACTGTTTTAATTTTCTCAATCAGTCATTCATAGTGCGCAATGACTGATTCAGAGAAAAATATTATCTTTGCATATTAAGAGTACAACAAGACATAAGATTTAAACATACAATATGAGAATAGATCATTTAGCACTGTGGTGTGATGATATAGAAGCAATGAGAGCGTTCTATATAAAATATTTTGGTTGCAAAAGTAATGCAAAGTATAGTGATCCTACAAAAGGTTTTACTTCTTATTTTCTATCATTTCCTGATGGCAATACAAGAATAGAGCTAATGAATAAATCAGAAATAAGCCAAGAGGCAAAGCTAAGATGTTTTTCTAAAGGTATCGCTCATTGTGATATAGAAGTGGGAGACGAGTTAGCGGTGGATTTTTTGGCAACGCAACTTAAAAATGATGGTTATATTATAGCAAGTCCAACGTGTCATACAGGAGACGGCTATTATGAGGTTGCAATTCTTGACCCTGAAGGCAATTATGTGGAACTATCAGCAAGTAAGAAGTAAAATCTAATCATAGTATGAAAAAAATATTATTTTTGTTTTCATTACTGGTTTGTGCTAATTGCCTTTATGCTCAAACAGATAGCATAAAAGCTTCTTCAAATGCTCAAGCAGTGTTTGAAAATGCAAAACAGTATTACTATTTTAAAGATATTGCTATTTCAAATTATTATATATGTATTGATACTTTAAAGATTAATTTGAATGACGATGATGTTGATGATTATCTGTTGATACTTTCTCCTTATGTGTTGGAGAATCCGGAGAGTTTCTTGCTTGACAGCAATGCAAAAGAACTTTTGGTTTCCATTGTTTCTTCTTCGCCAGAGTGTGGTAAGTTTAAAATAAGCCAAGTCTATTCTAATGTTATTCCTTCTGAGGCTTGTACTCTTTCATCTTTTAATGGAATTAAATTAACAAATAAGGGCTTTTGTCTGACTCTTTCTAAGGGAATGGCGTATGTATATCACTATGTTTTCTATTTTGAGAGGATAGATTATGATTTTTGTTTGTCTAAGGTAAAAAGAATATGTGACTTTAGAGGGAAGGAGAAAAAACGTTGGCTAAAAACGAAGAAAATAAGAATAGAAGATTTCAACTCTGAAGACTTTATTGATAGCTGTAATTGTGAAAAAGATTGGTCAGTACTTGAAAATTCCACTTCAAGAAGAGAAAAGTAGAAGAAAACAGGTCAAAAAAGGTAGCAAAGAGTATTAAGTAGCGAGAGAAGTAGTAAAAAAAGTTGATTAAGTAAGATAGTGTAATAAAGCAAGTTGAGAGATTGGAGTAAAAAAAAGTGAAAAAAAAGAATAGAAAAAGTTTGGTAATAAAGAAAAAGGTTGTACTTTTGCACTCCCGTTTGGGAATAACGAAAGAGGGAGAGAGAAAGGATAGGGAGTTAGGAACAGAAAGGGGAGAGAAGATAATTGAAAATAAAAGGAAACCAAAAATAAAGGTAGCGAAGTCTAAGTAAAGACAGTTGGGGAACCGACGTCAAGAAAAGAGGAGTCAGAGAGGGAGAGAGAGATTATACAATGAAGAGTTTGATCCTGGCTCAGGATGAACGCTAGCGGCAGGCTTAACACATGCAAGTCGAGGGGTAACATGCGTAAGTAGCAATACTTAGGTGATGACGACCGGCGGACGGGTGCGTAACGCGTATGTAACCTACCATATACAGGGGGATAAGCTTTCGAAAGGGAGTGTAAAACCGCATAATATTATTAGGAGGCATCTTTTGATAATTAAATATTTATAGGTATATGATGGACATGCGTATGATTAGTTAGTTGGTAAGGTAGCGGCTTACCAAGGCGACGATCATTAGGGGTTCTGAGAGGAAGGTCCCCCACATTGGTACTGAGATACGGACCAAACTCCTACGGGAGGCAGCAGTGAGGAATATTGGTCAATGGGCGAAAGCCTGAACCAGCCATGCCGCGTGCAGGAAGAAGTTCTTATGGGATGTAAACTGCTTTTGTATAGGGATAAAGATATTTCTGCGGAAGTATTTGAAGGTACTATACGAATAAGGATCGGCTAACTCCGTGCCAGCAGCCGCGGTAATACGGAGGATTCGAGCGTTATCCGGATTTATTGGGTTTAAAGGGTGCGTAGGCGGATGAATAAGTCAGAGGTGAAATACATATGCTCAACATATGAATTGCCTTTGAAACTGTTCGACTAGGATACAAATGGAGCAGGCGGAATGAACTGTGTAGAGGTGACATTCATAGATATAGTTCAGAACATCGATCGCGAAGGCAGCTTGCTAAGATGTGATTGACGCTGAGGCACGAAAGCGAGGGGAGCGAACAGGATTAGATACCCTGGTAGTCCTTGCAGTAAACGATGATAACTCGTTGTTGGCGATAGACAGTCAGTAACTAAGCGAAAGCGATAAGTTATCCACCTGGGGAGTACGATCGCAAGGTTGAAACTCAAAGGAATTGACGGGGGCCCGCACAAGCGGAGGAGCATGTGGTTTAATTCGATGATACGCGAGGAACCTTACCTAGACTTGAACGCAGCAGTAATAATGAAGAGATTTGTTAGCTAGAAATAGATTGTTGCGAGGTGCTGCATGGTTGTCGTCAGCTCGTGCCGTGAGGTGTCAGGTTAAGTCCTATAACGAGCGCAACCCCTGCGGATAGTTGCCAGCACGTAAAGGTGGGGACTCTATTCGGACTGCCAGCGCAAGCTGAGAGGAAGGAGGGGATGACGTCAAATCAGCACGGCCCTTACGTCTAGGGCGACACACGTGCTACAATGGCAGGTACAGAGGGGAGCAAGCCAGTGATGGTAAGCGAATCTCTAAAGCCTGTCTCAGTTCGGATCGGAGTCTGCAACCCGACTCCGTGAAGTTGGATTCGCTAGTAATCGCAGATCAGCCATGCTGCGGTGAATACGTTCCCGGGCCTTGTACACACCGCCCGTCAAGCCATGGAAGCTGGGGGTACCTGAAGGACGTGACCGCAAGGAGCGTTTAAGGGCAAAACTAGTAACTGGGGCTAAGTCGTAACAAGGTAGCCGTACCGGAAGGTGTGGCTGGAATACCTCCTTTCTAGAGATAGAAAAGAATAGAAGAAGAGTAGAGAGAGACTTAAATAGTAGAGATACTACTTTGCTACCTGAAAATGGTTTTCAATTATATAAAGAGTTAGTCTTGTAGCTCAGTTGGTTAGAGCACTACACTGATAATGTAGGGGTCGGCAGTCCGAGTCTGCCCAAGACTACCAACGTTGTGATAACGTTATGTTTTCATAATTGTGGATTAAGGGGTAATTCTTAACGAGTTACCCCTTTTCTTTTTGTTCTAAAAATGATTTTTAGAAAGCTATTTTCTTACTCGTTGTTACCACTGTTGTTACCACCTTTGGGAAATTGTATAAAAAAGGCAGTCAAATTATTCATTTAACTGTCTTCCTTTATCAAATATTTAGTGAGAATGTTTTTGTGTTATCAAAATGCAAAGATACAACTTTTGATTTAATAGGCTAAAGGTATAAAGAAATCTACTTTTTTTGAAGTAACTTTATTTTTATTTGTGATTTTCTATTCATAGAATAGTGTTACAAAAAAAAAGAGGAAAATTGAAACAGCAGAGTCATTGAGTATAGATAGTGAGAACTATTTGTTTGATTTGTTAAAGAATGAATACGAGAAAGACTTCCCTAACATAATAAACAGAAGGAGCTATAATGATAGGAAAAAGGTATTAGATGTGTTAACAGATAAAATAAGAACAAGAATGTCAGATAAGATAGAGATACTTGTATATAGATTCAAAGTCATAAGATTAGAAGTATCACACAGAAATAATCAAACACAGTTATGTCCAGTAGATAAATATTCAGGAAGGATAAGGAATAGAGATCGTGTTTTCACAGTTATCAGACCAATTCATGTTCATTAGAAATTATGCCAAAGGAGCTACAGGCTTCTTTACAAGAATACTATCAAAGATTACAGCCTTTACTGTATCTCAATACTTCAACTTCATCAATCACAAACATATTGACCAAGTTAAATGTGCTATCTAATTCCGTCAACGGATTATCTATATTTGTATGGAAAAGGAGGTATGAATTGCTTCAAAATTGAGACAATAGCAAAACGGAATAGATGGTCTTATAATCCGTTCTAAATAAAAGTTATTATATTAGAAAAAGGGGTTATTGGCACAAATAGTAATTATTACTAGAAATCTAATAGAGACAAATAAAAGATAGCAGAGAGGGTAAATAAAAAACCTTGAATCCATTGTTTGATTATAATAAAACAAAACTTTGTTTTCGTTTACTGAAACGAAGAAATAATTTACTAAAACAAAGCTTTAGCAGAATAAAACAAAGAAATAATTTGGCGTTTCTTTGTTTTATTTTTTACTCTGTTATATTTGTAGTGTCTATTGGTGGCAAGCCTTGCTCATAGCGATAAAACACTTGCTTGAAATCTTCGCTTATTTCCATAGACTTGTTTGTGCTGCGGTCAAATCCGGAGAGAATTGCAATGCATGTTGATTTTACTTCACCTGTTGTCTTATCTACTAAGCGTTGAATAGTGTGCATGCTCTTTTTGCCAAATTTTGTAAGTTTGGTTTCCACATATATGTTGTCGTTTTGGTGAATAGGGGCAAGGAAATCTGTTTCTAAATGCACAATAACAACAACAACTTGTGTCCAATCTAACCTGCGACCAAAGGCAGCAGAGAAATAGTTTATTCTTCCTAAGTCATAGTACTGAGCAATAAAGCCATTATTAACGTGATCAAGGGCATCAAGGTCGCTAAATCTTATTTGCACTTTAAGAGAGTGTCTGAAAGTATCTTTTGTATTTGTTTTATCATTCATGGGTGCAAAATTACTACAATTAGAGATATTTTTAGTACTTTTGTTTGCTAAAAACGAAGTGATGGATAAGGTTTTTAAACAAGATGAAGAGTATTTTATGCGTCAAGCTCTGTGTGAGGCTCAGCAAGCTTTTGATATTGACGAAGTACCAGTTGGTTGTGTGGTTGAGTGTAAGGGCAAGATTATAGCTCGTGGGCATAATATGAGTGAGCATTTAAATGATGCCACCTCTCATGCAGAGATGCAAGCTCTGACTGCTGCGCAAACGGCTTTGGGTGGTAAAATTTTGTCTGATTGTACTTTGTATGTAACTCTTGAACCTTGTGTTATGTGTGCCGGAGCTTGTGCTTGGACACAGATAGGCAGGGTTGTGTATGGAGCAAAAGATGAAAAAATGGGAGCTTCTTTGGTCGGCAAGAGCCTTTATCGTCCAAAGACAAAAGTAAAAGGGGGAGTATTAGAAAAACAAGCAAAGGATTTGTTACAAGAGTTTTTTAAAGCAAAACGTAAATAAAAACTATAGAAAATGAAAGAAGATATATGTATATAATTAATGAAGAATTAGAGCGTAAAGAGATATTAAAGAGATATAAATATTTGTTTGGCTTGATTTCTAAGACAGCAACAAGAGAGCAAAAAAGACAAGTTAGAAAAGCTTTTATGGTTGCGGTCAAGGCTCATAATGGAGTCAGGCGCAAAACCGGTGAGCCATATATCTATCACCCAATAGAGGTGGCACGTATTGCAGCAGAAGACTTGGGCTTGGGACCAACAGCTATTGTTTGCGCTCTTTTGCATGATGTTGTTGAAGACACGGACTACACACTTGATGATATACGTACTATTTTTGATGATAAGGTGGCAAAAATTATTGATGGACTTACTAAAATTGAAGGTGTGTTTGATTATGCCACTAATTCCATTCAGGCAGAGAATTTTAAAAAACTCTTAACAGCAATGGGTGATGACGTGAGAGTAATATTGCTCAAGTTGTGTGACCGTTTGCACAATATGAGAACTCTTTCTTCTATGTCAGAGGACAAGCAACTCAAAATTGCTTCAGAGACTCAGATGCTTTATGTGCCATTAGCTCATCGTTTGGGTTTGTATCAAATCAAGAGTGAGTTGGAAGATTTGGCTACAAAATACATTAACCCAAAGGGCTATCAAGATATAGTGGATAAACTGAAAGATAGTGAAGAGGAAAGACAAGCCTTTATTAAAGATTTCTGCGCTCCAATAGAAGAACTATTGACACAAAAAGGCTATAACTATACTCTGTCTGCTAGGGTTAAATCTATCACTTCTATTTTAGGAAAGATAGAAAAGAAAGGTGTTGAATTCAATGAGATATATGATATTTTTGCCATAAGGGTTGTGCTTGATGTGCCTTTCGATGTGGAAAAAGAAAGTTGTTTTTCAGTGTATAACAAAATCAATACCATATACAATGTGCAGAAGTCAGGACGTTTGCGTGATTGGCTTAACCACCCAAAGTCTAATGGCTATGAAGCTCTGCATTTTACAGTGCAAGCAAATAATGGTAAGTGGGTAGAGATACAAATTCGTAGCAAGCGAATGGACGAGATAGCCGAAAAAGGTTTGGCTGCTCACTATAAATACAAAGAAGTTAAAGAAGGAGAGCTTGATGATAGTCTTGACACTTGGTTAGGAAAGGTTAGAGAGTTGTTAGATAGTCAAAGCAGCAATGCTATTGATTTTGTGAATGGTTTTCAGTTGGATTTGGTAACAGATGAGATAACAACTTTCACTCCAAAGGGTAAATCAATCACTCT
>Ga0183101_1000016_pt4 | contig 61943 bp, 41 predicted proteins | sample Biomet3_FD_127790 | JGI IMG/M metagenome (GOLD analysis project Ga0183101, IMG submission 127790) | Microbial communities from bioreactor (seeded with sewage sludge) at LBNL, California, USA - Biofuel metagenome 3 | ecosystem: Engineered > Bioreactor > Anaerobic > Unclassified ... | reverse complement strand
ATTAATGTATTATATTATACAAAAAACTTGAAGAAGTTTTGTTTTATCAGAGTTCTTTAGGAACTATAACGATACGTCCTTTCAACTAAATTGCAAAAGAACCACCATAGTCAGGTTAATACATTGCCGGAAACATATTAGTCATTTATTGGTGAATAGTCAATCCAATCATGTACATGTTTGGTTGAAAACAAACTGAGTAACGGACTAATTTATTTCCGGAAATTTTATAACGAGTGCCGGAAAAAGAAATAGCCTGAATAGTTTACCGCTATTCAGGCTATTTACATTTATTTATTGACGTAGCTTTGTTATTTATTTAGCTCAATATCAAAGCTCATTCCATCGTGACAATTAAACAGCAATACAGTTTCTTTCTTTGTTGCAGATATTAGTTTGCAATCGGCTGTTTCTTTCAGGTTCCACTTACCTTCAAGTGTTACTCTTACCGGAATAGTTCCGCTTACATTGTCTATCCATGGACGAGAATAAATGCTTCGTTCTACCCTTTTGCCATCCTTATCATACAGTTCGTCGGAAGGACCGGAATACAAATTCAAATCAGGATTGCAGACTGTAAGTACAAGCTGCTTTTTCTGTTCCTTAACCATTACCAGACAAGCTGTATCTACTTTCTGCAGGATTCCTTCCGGCAATTTTTTCGGAGTTTCAAACAACACATAAGAGGTAATTCCCGTTGGAATATCTTTCACGATGTGCGCATTTCTATCTTTTTGCAAAACAACATAAACCGGCTTCTTAGCGAAATCAGCAAGTTTACTCTCTGTTGTCTGTGGAAAAATGGCATATTCATAACTTCCAAACTTAGGAGCTTTCCCGTGATTGACCACCAATGAAACAAAATCTCCTTTCGTCTCTTTCTGAGTATTCTGTGCTAAAGACATTTGAGGAAAATTCTTTTCGAACTTCAATAGATTTTCTCTCTTATTTTCAGGTACGTAATAACCAGTTCCCATCGGATCAATCCAGATATTGTTTTTAGAAACATAATTGTTCCAGTACTCTTTATCAGTATCTTTTGGAGCAGCCAGCTGGAAAATTGTTGTTTCTGTATCGTAATCCGCATTTACATTTTCTACATCGCTACCTAAACAAACGATTCTGTTTTCAAAGAAATGGTATGATTTACGGGCACGCATAGAACCATTGTATTTATCGTGCTCGTGAAGTTTCATTCCAAATGCCCCGTTGGTATGTTGTTGTGAAATTCCTCCGGCAAAAGCCTCATCAGAGTAAAGCATCTCTTCAATACCGGAATAAATATCCACATTCAGGATATTTGCCTTTAACTGAGCAACTGGTAAATGAATGGCTGTTGTTCCCGGAATACGTCCCCAATCAAAACCGTCATGTTGCCATCCGCTGGTTGCAGGATTTACGCTATCCTGTGGATTGGTTGCAGTAAGAATCTGAAGACTGCCATGCGCCAGGTAACGACCATACCAGTTAGCGCCCAAGTAATGCTCGGCAGCCCATAAATAACGGGAATGTCCACGTGCAACAGCCGACCAGTTACAGCGACGCTGCACTGAAATGCAACCATATCCCAAAGCAATATTTCCCTGAGGATTTTCTTCTGCTTTAAATCCCTTCTTTGTAAAGAAGTTAATCCATTTAATATCTGATTTTTTTTCAGCTGAAGCCAGTCGTAAATAAGCAGAAGCCATCTCAGGATCGATAGCTTGAGTTTCATCCGGAGTTCCTGCCTTTGCCATAATAGCATATTGATTAGGAATCAAGGTTCCTTTACCATTCGGATGACGACCGGACATTGAAAGAGGAAAATAGATTTTATTACAGTAAAAACGCATGGTAAGCAACACATTCTTCACAGTTTTGTGTCCCAGTTCCGATACACGAAAAGAGGTTCTGCTTAAAAGGTAAATCATATTCGATGCTCCATCTAACCCTCCTACAGCGTATGCCGGATAGTTATTTCTGTGATGGAAAGCTCCTCCGTCCTTTTTAAATGCGTCAGCCAGACCATTGGCTGGAAGACATCCGTTATTAATCCAGCGGGAAAAAGATTTCAGGTATTGCACTTTCTCAGGAGAATCTTCCATAATGAGAATACTGGCAATACGTCCTGTAGTCATGGTGTTGAAAGAGTCCATATCCATTCCCGGAGCAGTTGGATTAATATATACTTCGTTAGTCATGGCATACCATTGCATAGCCTTACGTGCCTCTTCGAGCTTACCGGCTTCAATTAAAACATCCTTCATTAAAAAATAAGCAGTATAGAAACCACGGAAGCTATATCCATAATGAGTAAAATTGCCCAGACAGCTTCCATAAGCAATCCCCTGATCAGCGGCATACTGATACATCAAAAGGAACATGGACTTAAGTTCATCTTTCCACGTTTGATTTTCTGCATTATTATATGCTATGGCAATACTGTTCATCACATCAAAATAGGCTTTTATCTCCATTCCCTGATTGGTATAAAGATCCTTATCCCAATTCGGTAGAAAACGTTCATACGCTTCTGCAGCACGGGCAAAATAAATTGGTTTTCCGGTAATTACGCCATCTTTCAAGACTATATTATAATTCTGAAATTTAGATCGCAATGACTGCATTGTTTGCTCTGTCAGTTTTCCGGGAGTATAAATCAATTCCTTAAAACGCTTCTCAATTAGCTTCATATCTTTTTGCTCTGAAACAGATACAGATTTTTCCAGTGCAATATCAGGTTTCAAAAATGATCTATTCAATACTACTAGCCAGTGACTATCTGTTTCTGCATTCACAAATGGCACCTGAAGATCTGCTGTTTGATGACGATGATCGGTTTTTGAAGCTAACACCATCTGGTCAAAACAAAGAGTTCCAGCCGATGAAGGAGCTGTGATACGAAGTGCATTCATCCCAGGTTCTGGTTTCCCTATCATATCTCTTTCAAAACAAACCCAGGCAGCTCGCCAACCTTTAAAGTTGATATTAAACGGAAATGAACAACATTCTTTATTGTCTTTATAAAAAGCAAAACGAATTTGTTCATCTTTCGGTTTATCGTTATAAACCCAAACAACAAAAGTAGAAAGATAGGTATCTTTTCCTGTCGGGTCCTTAGGTTCAAAATCAATTGCCTGCTTAAAGCTTAATGTTGCCCCTTTTGTATAATTCCACTGCAATGAATGTTGCCCGTCACGGTGATACTTGTCTGAAAGAACCAATTCACTCCCCTTGGAAGTCGAAAAATCAGAAGATAGTTTACCATCTTCAAACGATACTATTTTAGGATGCTTTACTTCCTGCGCATTAACAGGAGCCAAACAACCCAAAAATAAAGCAATAAGCAAAATATATAAACTTAATTGTCTCATAGAATTTTAATAGTAGTAATATCTTATCAACAAATTAAATGCTTATTAATTTAAAAGATGAATAAATCCATCTGTTTTTTAAGATAAAACTGATTTGTTATTTAGCTAAAAGGGAATAACCTTTTGTGGTTATTCCCTTCAACTCTCAATACTTAAAACGAAATTATTCTATAGTGAATGTTACTTCTTTCACTACAGTTTTCTCACCTTCATAATTTGTATTACCAGCCACAAAAGTTACTACATAAGTGCCCGGTTTAGTAAATTTATAGGTATAAGTGGGCAGAGCATTAGAGATATTCTTGATTGCTACTCCACCTGAAGGATACACAAATCCTTCTTCACCGGAATAAAAAGTAATCCAGTTTGGATTTCCTTCAATATTAAATGTAATATCGGAACCCGCTGTATAGACATTTGACCCATCTAATGTAACATTGAAATGCACATCTTCTAGCACATCATCACAAGCAGTAAGTCCAATGAACATCATCATCAATACGAATATATATTTTAGTTTCATATTTATCTAACTTTAAAGATAAGAAATTATTATTACCACAAAGGATTTTGAACTAATGCCTTATTCAAACCAAGTTCTTTTGATGGAATAGGAAGAAACTCATGTTTCTTTTCTGTTCTGTTTGCATAGTAAGCAACAAATCCCTTAGCTGTTTGCCAACGACTTGTATTAGCAACAGCAGCACCGAGTTTGTCATGAACCGCTGTCACATATTCTCCCCAACGAACCAGGTCATATTTGCGAGTGCCCTCAAAGCAAAGCTCTCTGCCTCGTTCATCTTTTACTTCCTGTTTAAATTGTTCATAAGACAAACCATTCAAAGGTAACACCCCTGCTCTCTCTCTAACTTTATTAATACATTCATAAGCTAATAGAGTTGGTCCGTTATTTACTTCATTTTCAGATTCTGCCAGCATTAATAACACATCAGCATATCGAAGAATAGGGAAATTGTCAGGAGTCCTGTTTTTATCTTTTGGAAATAAGACTTCCCATTCACGACGGAATTTACCACAGTTTCTCTGTACAATATTGGTTGCCGACCAATTTGCTTTCACCCCTTTTTTATATTGGTATGGAGCCATAGACAAATCACGACGTGAATCAGGCGTTGTAACGTTCTGAGTTTTCAGATAAAGATCCCAAAGGATTGTTGTACCAGAAAAGAATCCATAACTATATCCATCACCTGTAGCAATATTCGGATCAGCATTATTTAAAATTCCATTCACATTACCAATACGTCCGGCAGAATAATGACCTTCAGTACGGTTACCCAGGAATTCTGCTTCCCACATAGATTCATTGTATTGTGTATCAACATTATCACTTGCCATATTTTTAAACAATGCGTAGACATCTGGATTTAAATCATGCTTGCCTGATTTCTTCACTTCGTTAGCCCAATATGCTGCTTTCTCATAAAAAGGTTTTCCACCATTTGAAGGATATCCTGCACGAGTAAGACATACACGAGCCAATATTCCTTCCACCACAGTCTTCTTCACATGTGAAACAGATAAATCGTATGTTGAATTATCTACCATATCGACACATGCTTCCATTTCACTAATTACGAAATCAAGAACGTCAGCCTGAGATGTTTTCGGTGCGTTAACACTAGCAACATCTTTCTGAGATTCGGTTTTAACAGGCACATCTCCCCATGCCTGAGCCAGAAGAAAATGATAATAAGCTCTTAAGAAACGAGCCTCTCCTTTATATTTTGTACGGAGATTCTCATCCATATCAGCACCATCTATCTTTTCCAATAGAAGGTTTGCATTATTTATTCCAGCATATAGAGCTGTCCAAGTATCAAGCAAAATAGTATTGCCAGGAGTATGGTCATTAACATAAATCTCGCCTGAAATATTACTTCTGTCATAATAGCTAAGATCATCAACTCCGGAAATCATGCAAGAATAGTTATTACCATACATCGTTTCAAGATGAATAGTATTATATACACCTGTCAAAGCTGATAATATTTCATCAGCATTAGAATAATAGGTTTCCGGAGCCACAAAATCAGAAGGCTCTGTCTCCAGAAAATTATTGCAGGATGAAACTACAGTAGTTAAAGCTGCAGCCATTAAAATTGATTTTATTCTAAATTTTGTATACATATTAGTTTAGTTTTTAAGGTTATAATGACAAATTCAAGCCAAAAGAGAAACTTCTTGAACGAGGATAAGCCGAATAATCAAATCCCGGAGTCAATGCAGAATGTCTGACAGATACTTCTGGATCAAAACCAGAATAATTAGTTATAGTAAACAGATTTTCTGCAGATAAAGTAAATTTTGCACTTTTTATACCAAACCTCTTTAGTAAATCTGACGGAACTGTATAACCCAATGATACACTCTTCAAGCGAAGGAATGAACCATCTTCTACATATAAAGAAGAGTACTGTTGTGACCCCTGTGCATCTGAACGAGGCATATTACTTGTTGGGTTCTCTGGAGTCCATCGATTAACGTAAGAAGCATACATATTTGTATTTTTTCTATTAGCAGGATTTTCAAAAATCATACGGTTAGCATTGTGTATATCATTTCCATAACTCCATTGAAAGAAAATATTCAAATCAAAATTCTTGTAGGTGAAAGTATTTGAAAAACCACCAGTATGAATTGCCTGTCCACGTCCAATAATTGTACGGTCATTATCATTTATAATACCATCACCATTTATATCTTTATATTTAGGATCTCCTGGTTGGATAACCTGTCGGCTTGCTGTATTATTAGGTATACCAGATTTTAATACGTAAGTTCCAGCTTCTGTTACATCAAAGTCATCATATTTATATGTTCCGTCATATAGAAAACCATACATCATTCCAGAAGGACGACCCAACATGGAAATATATGCATATTGGCTATTGTACTTAGTATCAAATGTAACAGAATTCAACATTGATTCCTGGTTACGAGTAAGTTCTTCAATTGTTCCTAAGTTAAAGGCAATATTAAAATTACTTGTCCATTGGAAATTTTTATTCTTGATATTTTCAGTTTCTAAAGTAAATTCTATACCATCATTACGCATGCGTCCGATATTCATATATGTTGAAGAAAAGCCAGAAGTTGGAGGTAGATCTGCATTTAAAAGAAGATCATAAGTATTCTTACGGTAAATATCTGTTGTCAGACGAATACGATCATTAAAGAATCCCAGATCTAAACCAAGGTCAAATTGTTCAGTTGTTTCCCATTTAAGCTGTTCATTTGCCATTGATGAAAGTACATAACCGGCAGAATAGCTGTTATCATACACATATTCTGAAGTAATTCCAGTATATAGTTTTGCCAAAGAAGCAAAATCAGAAACACGATTATTACCTGTTTTACCCCAACTAAATCTTAATTTACCATTTGACAACCAATTCAAATTTTTCATTATTTCTTCACGACTAAAGTTCCATGCTACCGAACCTGAAGGGAAATATCCCCAACGGTTACTTTCAGGAAATTTAGAGGAAGCATCAGCTCTATATGATAGAGTTAAATAATATTTTGATTTGTAATTGTAATTTAAACGGGCCAGATAAGACATCATTGTATTTTCACTAAGAGATGAATTTACAACTGGTGCATCACCTTTTCCAAGACCTGCCATTCCAAATGAAGCATTTGTGATATGATTAACTGTGATATCATTACTTGAAAAATTATATCCCTGGAAAGTAACACCAGCCAGCGCATTGAAATTATGATTTTTCTTCGAGTATGAATATGTTAATACATTCTCATTCAACCATGTACGAGCCTGACTCTGGAAAAGGTATGCATTGTTACCTTTACTCTGAGTATTCTTCGGATTCGTATTACCTGTACGTGTAAGCGGCCCATTGAACTCTTCATCTCTGTAATCGTTCAGATTATAACCACCAGAGACCTTTAGTTTCAGGTTTTTAATAAATTCATATTGCAAAGATAGATTTGCAGTAAGAACATCATTTATTTTTTTACGATATTCATTCTTTGCTGACAATACAGGATTAAATCGATAATCTTCTGCCATATTAATATCTGGATCTACAAGTTCGTCTACTAAATCACTTCCTGTTGGAGAAACTGGTCTATATCCCCATACACTATACATGAGGTTGTTTGTAGCACTCCATGAAGAAGTAGAAGGAGTAGAACCATTTGTTATAGATCTTGCATAATTCGCATTCATTGAAACAGAAAGTTTGTCATTAACTTTCTGGTCAAGGTTTAGTCTACCCTGATAACGGTTAAAATCTGAAGCAATAATTACACCTTTTTGATTTGTAGCAGACAAGGAAGCTGCATATTTAAGCTCATCCTTTTTCCCTGTAAGAGAAACGTAATGGTTATTTGTGATAGCAGTACGGAATATTTCATCCTGCCAGTCATATGATTGCACATCACGATATGATTCCAGAGTACGGCCATCCTGGTAATAAGAAGAAGCCATATCTTCAGGAAGTGTGATCTCATCCTGCAATTTCACAAATTCATAACCATTCATTAAATCAATTGTCTTTGAAACCTTAGACATTGTCACACTTCCATTATAAGTGACAACAGGACGTCCTTCTTTTCCGCTCTTAGTTGTAATAATCACAACACCATTTGCACCACGTGCACCATAAATAGCAGTTGCTGAAGCATCCTTTAATATGTCTATTGACTCAATATCATTTGGATTAAGAGAACTGGCATTAGACTCTTCCATAGGGAATCCATCAATTACATACAAAGGAGCACTACTCTGAGTAAGCGAGTTATTACCACGAATTACAATATTCATGGAAGAACCTGGTATACCATCATTTGAAGAAACCTGTACACCTGAAATTCGTCCTCCTAAAGCTTGATCAATAGAAGTTACAGGTGCTTTCATCATTTCAGAAATATTAGCTTTCGCAACGGAACCTGTAAGGTCTTTGCGCTTTACATCTCCGTACCCAACAGCTACTACTACAACTTCTTCTATACTTACTGCATTTTCCTCAAGTATTACATTAATTACACGTTTATTTCCTACTTCAACCTCTTGATTTTTGTAGCCAATAAAGGAAAATTTAAGAACATCTTTAGAAGAAGCTTGAATTGAGAATTCACCATTCATGTCGGTTACCGTACCAGAAGTCCGACCTTTTACAAGCACATTTACACCAGGCAATCCGTCGCCTGCTTTGTCTTTCACACTACCACTAACTTTCACCTGTGCATACATTGGTACTACTGCTAATGCAAAGAAAAGAAAGAAAGCAATAAACAATTTAAAATTAGATTTTATCATAAAATAAAAGATTAAAGGATCCTTGATTAAAAATATCCTCAGGCGAAAAATCGCACAAAAAACATCTTAACAAAAGAACAATTTAAAATTACAGAACGAATTTTTAATATTTAGTTAAAGTAAATTCAACAGATCTGCCATCAACACAATTTATTTTCAAGATGGTATGATTTTCATTTGGTGAAGGAATAACTGTTACATTATCCTTTTCCGATGCTATTTTCCAGTTTCCTCTTATCATTATCGTTTGTACAACAGCTTTACTTGGCTCTCTTGTTGTATATGTCTTCTGACTAATATTCAGATCGGGCATACAAACACTCATCGTTTTTTTGTTTTGATCCTCAGGCTGGCTCATAACTAACAACTCTTTTTCACATTCCAAAATTTCCGAAGAATTGTCATTAGCTTTATACTCTTCAAAAAAGACATATCCAGTAATATTAGTTTTTCTATCATACACGGCATGTAATCTATTATCCTTAGAGAGTACTGAATAAGATTCTCCGCTTATCTCCTTTAATTCTTTGTTTTCAGGCTGAATCAGAATCATATACTCATACCCTTGATTAGCGGGAGCTTTACCATGCATTATATAAGCAGAAACGAAATCACCTTCTGTATGTTTCTTATTTCTATTTTCAAGAGAATACTGATGTTGCCTCAATACCTTTACATTACCAGAATTTTTCACGAAATAATAATTTCCTTTTGTATCTCTGCAAACAAAACTATTTAAAGTGTTATACTCTTTGCTAAAAGGAAAATCATATATTTCATTGTTATTTATTGATATACTTTCGTTTTTATCTTTTAAAGCAACCTGAAAAAGAGTTGTTTCAGTAGGATATTTCTCATTATTATTGGATATGCCTGAACCCAGACATATAATTCTGTTATCAAAACAAAATGCAGATTTTCTGGCACTGAATCCCGGAGTAAAATTAGGTATGTCACGTTCCAATAGTTTTATGGCAAACACACCATTTTTTCCTTTAAAGGAAGAAGCACCTGCAAAATGTTCCGGAGAATGTTCCATTTCTGTTCCTTTAAATGGAGATTCTAATAAATCGAAAGGTAAATGTATTGTTGTTGTTCCCGGAAGTCGGTTCCAATCCCATCCATTTTCTACAAAACCACTTTCTTTTTGAGAAACAGGATTACCACTACCTATTATCTGTACAGAACCATAGCTCTGGTATCTTCCAAAACGATTATCCTTTGCATATATCTCCGAGTTCCAGACGTCGGTATTGTATCCTTTCAATATCACCATCCAATTCTTCCGACGATGAATTCCAAGAGCACCATAATTATATTCCCAAAATCCTTGCGGACTTTGAGCTTCCAGAACCCCTTTTTTACTAAATGATTTTACTATTGAGTTGTTTCCTATTCCAAAACGAAGAAAGTCGGATGCCAATTCTTTATCAAAAGCATTTCCATTTTCAGTTAAATCACCTGCAAGTGCAAGATAAGCAAATGCATTCACATCTTCATCTGGGATATTTCCACTGAATGGATGTCTTCCACATATTCCAATTCCCCAGTCAGTAAGATTTGTATAATTGCGCATTGACTGCAAAGCCAATTTCAGATTCATACGAGATTCTTTAGAAATCTCAAATGGAGTATTATTTGTTACCATTAAATAATTTCCCAACGCTGCAAACGCTCCAACTGAATAAGCCGGATAAAATCCTCCGTGATGAAAGGTAGTTCCGTCCACTTTAATACCACCTATTGTTCCTGGTGTAAAAGCCATTGAACCGGATATCCATCTTGATAATGCATGCATTGCCCGACAACGTTCTTTTTCATCCTCGAACATCATTGCACAAATCAATTTTGGCATTAACAATGTATGCCAGGTATCCAATAATTCATCTCTACCATATTGATAAGGAATGCGTGATTCCTGCAAGCCACTCCAATAACAAAGCACCTTATGATAATCATCTGCATTTTTTGAATTTAAGATTTCATTCTTCATTATCCATGCAGATGTAAAAACATCCCTAATCTGGTATCCGTAATGATGATTAGTTCCCATGCCACTACCAAAGGCCATTCCTTGTTCTATTGAATAATCAAATACTTCAAAATAGTGTTTTAGAGATTCTTTACTTTTATTGATTACCCAGTCCTGAGCAAATGCAATCATCATATCATTCACATCAGTAAGGCTTAAATCGCCAGAATCTCTATTAAGTTCATCATTAGAAACCAAAGGCTTACCTAGCACATGATCACCTATCTTGATAATGCCAGCTTCAGCAAAGATCTTCATGCCTTTGTCAATCAAACTCCGATTTGCCTTTTTAGGAAATACAGCATTAGTAATTCTTTTCCCAATTTCAATAAGAGAAGTTGTTTCTTCATTTGAAACAGATAAAGGAAGAGATAAATCATACTTATACTGTTCCCATTCCCAAAGCCGACACCAATGCCATAAATCTCTGTTTTGTATTTTATTGTTATCCTGAAGTTGCATATCAGGAGTTATTCTATCACTTAAAGGCTTAGAAGATATGCTCATTCTATCCAGAAAAACAGAACCTTTAGCAATACTCTTAGGAGGATATATCAACATTTTTATGATATTGCCTGATACAAGATCATTTTTATTCATATCACTGAATTTCACCCAACATGCACGCCATCCTTTATAAGAAAGATTAAAATTAAAAGAGTACGTTTTATCTCCTTTAGCTGTTTCAAAAGTAAATTGGAGCATATCGGCAATCGGTTTCTCATTATAGATCCAAAGAGTGATTCCTCCTTTAGACGAACTGGCAGCTTTATTAAGTGTTAAATCAGACACAGACAATGGAGATGAAGAAATCCAGGTCCATTTCAAAGATTTCTTTCCATCTTTAAAATAGATATCCGACAATGACAAATCACTCCCTTTTACAACTGAAAATGTATTCGGAACTTTATCCTCAAATCTGTAATCAGAAGCATTCAGGCTAATGGTAAATGCCATTGATAAGATAGAAATTAATATTTTCTTCATGGTATTGTTATTCGTTCAATTAATAACGCAAGTTTGCTTTTGGAGCTAAAAACATTGTATATATCTGATTCACAGAGACAAAAATAAGTCTATAAATAATGTAAAACCGTCATAAATCGTACAAAAATAAGCAAAAATAATACATCAAACTAAAACACTGAAATACAACAAGATAAAATATATTTCATACAATTTAATACGCATTTTTATACTCAAATAGGCTCTCATTTTGCTATTCAATTTATATTTGTTGTAATCTTTAATACAAGCTATATAATTTATTATATACTTTATAATTTTCTAATTAACTATACACAGAAATGGAAAAAACATTTTTAGCAGGTATTGCAGGGATAGCATACAAGTCTCCTTTAATTCAAGAATAGGGATAAAAAGAATGACAAGCTCCAATCGAAATTGCATATCTTCCCCTTTTATACCTGAAATAAAAAAAGCATTGCTTAAAACAAGAGTTTATCAATGCTTTTTTATTAATTTCCATTTTTAAACGGAAATACTAATAGATCAAAATACAAGTTGGCTAATAGAAGCTTCCCCTTCTGTAATGACAATACGTAAATCACTAGCTACAGTTATTTTAAACTTATAATTTACTGATTTATTTCCGGCTTCTACTTTTCCGCTGTATACAGTAAGAAATTGTCCACCACCACTGGAAAGTTGAATATCAAAAGATGTAGGTTTCTTAATATCACTCCATTCTATAGTAACATTATCGGGTTTAGCTCCATTCTCCAAAGAAGTGGTGAAATACTCTCCAGTCTTCCCTTTTCAGATAGAATTTAACGTTTCCCCGGATAACGATTTAGTTACACCAGCATTACCCAGATATGCTTTATCTTCGTAAGACATTACAGACAATATATCTTTCAGCCTGATATTTTCAGACGAAGCACCGATCATGATTTGGAAATCTCCTGGTTCAACTACCCATTTATTGTCTGCGTTAAGTAGTTCCAGATCACGAGGATATATTTTAAAAGTTACATCCTTTGTTTCCCCCGGATTAAGGTGAATTCTTTCAAAACCACGAAGATTCTTTTCATAAGTTGTAACAGAGCTAAGCAAATCGCGTGTGTAAAGCTGCACAACCTCATCACCTGCATACGATCCTGTATTTTTTATTCGGCAACGAACTACAGCTTCCTGATTAGGAGTTATCAACTTGGGTGAAACAGATAGATTGCTATATTCAAAAGTTGTATAGCTAAGGCCATATCCGAAAGGATAAAGCGGACCATTGATTCGACTCATATTCCCTTTCAATCCCGGAGTCGTACCTCCATCAATCTGGGAAGAGGGCTTGGCTGGGAAATTAAATGGAATTTGCCCCACAGTCTTCGGGAAAGTAACAGTCAGCTTACCTCCGGGATTATAATCACCAAACAGCACATCTGAAACGGCTGTTCCTCCCTGTGAGCCCGGATACCATGCTTCTAGTATAGAAGGAACAAACTTGTCGGCCCAGTTTATAGAAAGTGGCCTTCCGTTGATCAGTACAAGCACAACAGGTTTACCGGTCGCCTGCAAAGCCTGTAACAATGCAAGCTGACGTCCAGGAAGATCCAGACTGGAACGAGATCTGTTTTCACCGCAAGTACGACTATTCCCTCCAAGTACAGCAATTGTAACATCGCTATTCCTAGTATTTTCCACAGCCTTGTCAATCTCGGTCTGTTCATCCGCCGTAAGAGGGTAACTGATTATTTCCGATTCCGGCCAATTAGCATCAACCAGATCGCATCCTTTTGTATAAAGCACTTCAGCCTTTCCGGCCAGTTTATTTTCTATTCCTTTCAGTACAGTAGTTACTTCCACAGCCAAAGAACCATAATGAGTAAGAGCATATGAAGAGTCGTCTGCATTTGGTCCGCAAACAGCAATACGTTTAATGCTACTTTTGTCAAGCGGAAGCAACTGATTGGCATTTTTAAGCAGAACTAGAGATTCACGTGAAGCCTGCAATGCCACTTCCTGATTTTCAGAGCTATTAACCTCTTTATCAACAGCCTGTAAATCCTGTTGATAAGGAGCATCGAACAATCCTGTGAGGAACTTTACCCGAAGCACATCACGTATCCTATCATTGATAGTGTTCATAGAAATTGCTCCTTCGGCAATAAGTTCGCGTAATGGAAGCACAAAAGAGTCTGGTGAACGAAAAGTACAACGCACGTTCAATCCTGCTGCAACAGATTGCAACACAGCCTCTTTCATATCCTTAGCCGTACCATGCTTGGAGAAAAGATACTCTACTGCATCACTATCAGACACAACATACCCTCGGAAACCAAATTCCTGACGAAGGCGTGTCATCAACCAATAGTAACTACTCTGAATAGGAAAACCATCATAGTCATTATAGGCACTCATGGCACCTAAAATGCCCGCCTCCTTTATCACTCTTTTCCAAGGATAAACATGAATATTCTCCACTTCACGGGGAGACATTTGAGGATCCACGCGGGAAAGTCCTTCACGACCGCCTTTGTTATTACTATAAGCAATATAATGTTTAGCTGTAGCGGCGACCTGATTATTACGTTGGATTCCTTTCACCATTGATATTCCAAGTTCGGCTACCAAGAATGGTGACTCACCATAAACTTCCTCATAGCGTCCCCAACGCTGATCGCGACCAACATCCAGTATCGGAGCATAGACATTAGTGTAGCCCAACAGCCGAGCTTCATGACCGGTTATATATCCCATTTTATTAATCAGATCACGATTCCAGGTATGTCCCATTCCCAGCTGAATTGGGAAATTTGTAGCTTTAAAACTCTCCACTCCTCTAATACCTTCATTTGTGAAATCGACAGGAATTCCCAATCGTGTATCCTCAATAAAGAAACGTTGTACCTCATTCAATGCCCATGCATGGCGGGATGCCGGCCAAACATAAGGATTATCAGAAGGAGGAAGTCCCCATTGCTGAAATCCATTCAGATGTTCATCAATAGCTCCTACCCCATCTTTCCAAAGTTTATTCTTCCATTCGGGAGTTGGCAAATCATCTGGCAACACTCGTTTATAACCATAAAGTGTAACCATCTGACATGTCTTCTCTTCAATTGTCATTTGATTGAGCAAATCTTCAATACGATCATCAATCGGTGCAGAAGGATCTTCGTAAACATCCTTCTTTCCATTCTTATTGAAGTCAATCCAGCCTTTCTTATAGATATAGTTTTTACGTAGCTTATATATTTTCGGATTCTTATCAGTGGTGGCATGGAAATTTGCTGCCAATACACCATTAGCTATAAACAGAGAAAAGCAAAGGATAATTATTTGTCTCATTTCCAAATTGTTTTATGATCTATAAGATAGAGAATCGTTTTATTTCGCCTCCAGATCCATTTTCCTTTTCAAAGCTTCAAGGAAGTAGTAATCGGCATAATTAAGCGGAACATCAATTTCATTATTATGAGGGATGCTGCCTACTGAATGCATCAATAAGAAATTTCCGTTTTTACCCAATTCGGCGCGGTAAGCAGGAGTTGCCAATGAATCCATGATTTTATCTGCATATGTTTTATATGATTCAGCGTTAGGAATATCAAATGTACTTATCATGTATAATGCAGAAGCAATACAAGAAGCAGATGAAACATCTCTCGGTTCGTTTGGAATTTTAGGAGCATCCATATCCCAAAAAGGAATTAAATCCTTAGGCATATGAGGATGGTTCTTCATAAAATTAAATGTCTTTAATGCCTGATCTAAGTAAGCACGATTACCCGTTTCACGATAGCAAACAGCAAACCCATAGATAGCCCAAGCCTGACCTCTTGACCAAGCTGATTCGTCTGCATATCCCTGAGCCGTTTGACGAAGCCTTACTGAACCGTCTTTCAAGCTATAATCAATTACATGATAACAACTTCCATCCTTACGGAAATGCTCAGCCATTGTTCTGTCAGCGTGACTAACAGCAATCTTATAGAAAGTAGAATCACCAGATAATTTAGTTGCATTAAACATTAGTTCAAGATTCATCATGTTATCAATGATAACCGGACATTCCCAACCTCGCTGAGACTGCCACCCTTTGTCTACATTCCATGATTGAATAATACCTGCATTCTTACGAAATCTTGTTGATAACGATTTTGCAGTCTGAATAATAACATCCTTATAATTAGGATCTTTCGTTGATTTATAACCATTTCCAAAACTACATTCAACAATAAAGCCCACATCGTGATGCCATGTCAGATTCTTGGCCTCTTCTATAGCTTGAGTATATTTCTTAGCCAATGGCAAATAAGTACTGTCGCCGGTTAACTGGTACAAGTACCAAACCGATCCTGGAAAAAATCCACTTCTCCAGTCATCAAATTCGCAATAAAACACTGTACCATCGTTTTTTAAAGTAACTGGATTCAAACATTTACCGCTTTTTTCAATAATTGCAATCTCTTTACCTATCTGTTCTTTGGAAAAGTCTATATTATTTTTTAAAAAGTTTTTCGATTCCAAAGGTTTGGCAGCACACGAGGTTAACGCAACTACAGCCGCCACACTTAATAATTCAACCAATTTCATATTTTACTGTTTTATAATTTCAAATTTGTAATTTCCTTTTGTTACGACACTCTTAGCCAGCAGAGATACGCGATAGATTTCTTTTCCCCAAACATTGAAAAGTCGTGGATCATCTAATTTAATGGTTTCTATAGATGAGTTGAACACATTCTTATCATAAATAAGGGCTACTTTTTCTCCCTGAACCTCTATTAAAATTTTGCCTGGAACAGATATATCGATTTTACCCCAGGTCATGAAATTTATCTGATTTTTCTGTTTTGCATTTTTTAAATCAAAGGCATCCGAGATCTTTAGTGTGCCTTTACTCAAAACATACGTACGTACCCAGCTTTTCACTTCAGCCTCAGCAGGATAAGCCTTAGCAATATTCAGAGAAAAAGTCTTTTCCTTTGGTTTAAACGATACATTTGAAGCTTTATACTCTGCTCCGAATTTCTGAGGCACGCCATTAATCATTGGCAGATTGTGATAATTACTTTGCATGCTCCAGATATTATATCGCTCACTACTAAAAGTTTGTCTTGTATAAGTTCCAACCCCGGCATCAATAAACACCGGTACAGTATTCAGATAAAGAGAGAAAGTTCCTACATCGTTGTGATTATGACTCTCGTTATTGAAACCGCCTTTAGAAGCAAAAAAGAAACCACTCTTATCATTCATGTAACAGAACTGAGTATCCATATACCAGGTATAAGGAGCTGTTTTATGATAAGGGGTAATGGTAGCTAATTCCTTTTTATACAGAATAGTCTGCAATCCTCTGAACATATCAGTACCAAAAGAAATATTAGCCCTCTTTAGCTTTGCCGAATCAACCCTGCTGTTCAGATAAGCTGCATAATGCATCATTTCATCACTATTGACAGCTTTACCATAACGATATATAATGGGGGCAAAATCACCACCTTTGGAAGAAGCATCCGCAAAGTTTACCACCCAATTGTTACCTACATAAGAACGAGATATATACTCTCCCAGATTTCTTATTATAGGTTCATTGAAAATGGATACTTTTCCGCTTGTTCCATCATTAAGCATTTGCAGATAGTCATACAGCTTTCCAGCTGCATGCCCCCAATAAGAAGGACCCTCCTCGCAAGCTCCGTCAAAATTCACATAATTAATGAACTTATCTACAGATGTAATTGTGCGGTAAACAGCTTTTGCCAGTTTCTCCTTATCATTCTCCAATAAGAAAAAGCACTGTAACACATTAAAGTTACACCAAGGATTCCAGTTATTGACAATTTGTCCGGGCTTCCAGTTAAATACCATCCACCAAAAATGATCGTCATTCATATAAGTATCAAGAATACGTTTTTGGAGTTCTGTGTGCAAACGTTCAGATATAATTGGATTAACCTTGTCGAATTCTTTATTCAGAAAGTAGTAAGTCCAGGATAACATCGATCCAACTTCACCAGATGTAAGCTCTATCACATGATCTTTGTTGCTTGGTAGAGAACCTCCAGCCTGTTGCGCGCTGAGATGTGCAGAAAGAGACCACGAAGTCATTTCACAAGTATGAAAAACGCCGTTTATTATCTGATCAATGAAGCGTCCTTTTCCCTCGGCCAACTCAGCCATTACCAAATCTGAAATGGCTTTATTGTTTTCTCCGTACGGAACCTGCATAATATTACGGTCTCCGCTTCGAAGATATTCCAGATAGTCGGTAGCTTTAATAACTTTCCATTCGTACTTTAGCTTTTTTTCTCCTTGTTTAATATACAAATCCTTCGATTCACCTAAAAACTTATCCCATCCCGCACGATCTGTATAATCTGGATACGGCACCCATTTCTGGTTCATCACAAGACAGGTCTCTAAAGATTTTAAATCTATTTTTTTCTGCAATAGATTTCTTTCAGTATAGGCATTCGCCTGTAATGAAATGAAAAGCAGTGAAAACAAGAAGAAAAGGAGTCTATTGTTTTTCATAAAATTTATTATAATAATTGACGATACGAAAATATAATTAAACTAACTTACACATCTACCAGTTTTGTACAAGTTATATGCACTAATAATTCATTTTACAAAAAAAGTCTCAATTTATCGCTATAGAAAACTTTTCTACTATCTTTGTTACAATAGTTTAGATTAATATGAATAAAAAAGAAAAGCCTATAGTTGCATTAATATATGATTTTGACGGAACCCTTTCACCGGGCAATATGCAGGAGTATGCTTTTATTCAGGCCATAAGCAAGAATAAAGATGAATTCTGGCAAGAGAACAGAGAACTGGCACATTCGCAGGATGCTGATCAGATTCTGACTTATATGTTTTTAATGCTCCAGAAAGCAAAAGCCAATGATATTTCTCTTAAGAAAGAAAACTTTCGGAAATTCGGTGAGTCTGTGGAATTGTTTAATGGTGTGGAAGAATGGTTTGAACGTATTAATGAATATGGAAAAAAGATAGGAATAACTATAGAACATTATATAAATTCTTCGGGACTGAAAGAAATGATAGAAGGCACACGCATTGGTAGGAAATTCAACCAAATATATGCATGTTCTTATCTATACAGCATTGACGGTGTTGCACAATGGCCTGCAATAGCCGTGAACTTCACCAATAAAACTCAGTTCTTGTTTAAAATAAACAAGGGAATTACCAGTGCCGGCGATACGATTAAGATTAATGAATATATCAACGAAGCTGACCGACGTATTCCTTTCAGCCGCATGATTTACTTTGGAGACGGAGCTACTGACATTCCTTGCATGAAATTGGTAAAACAACTAGGAGGACATTCGATTGCCGTATATCAGCCAAGGAAAAAAGATAAAAAAGAAATTGCTAAAAAACTGATTAACGAGAACCGAGTTAATTTTGTTTGTCCAGCCGATTACTCTGAAGGAAAGGAAATTGATCGTGTTGTTCAAACCGTCATCGACAAAATTAAAGCAGATTATGACTTTAATGAACTAATGAAACAGCATAAAGAAAAAGCAGATAAAGCCCTCTAAATAAACATACATTTTATACCCCACGATTTCAAAGTGGAAAGTGGTGCCTATTAGATTGTTAGAGAAAAAAAATGCAATACCTGCTCAATTTATTGGCCAATAAATGCTCATTTTTGGGCAGTATTTTTCATATTTTCACTTCGTTTACAACTAATATTTACTTAGAATTTCATAATAAAACCCCTATTTAAAATACATACATATCTATAATTGTTATAATAATTTAGTTGGTTTGCTTTTATAAATCAAAAGCAAACCAACAATATAACAGTCTGATTTTCAAAAGAGATTGTTTTATTCAAAATTATTCTATTTGATCTTTAAATCCCATTCTTCCTGTAATTTTCGACCAACTATCTGTAATTAGGAAGCTTTCTTCCATTTCATCAATCATCTCTGCAAACTTTGAAAAAGGAATAGAGAAGGTCAGTATATCACCTTTTACAAATTTACGGGCCGAAGGATCAAAAAGCCCAAGTACAGATCGCTTTGTTCCGTTCAATTCTTCTCTGTAAGGATAGTAAACAATTGAAGCACAACCTGCACCAAAAGGAGCTATTACAGCATCGGGAGCAGCGCTGTTAAAATTGGCCAGCGTAAACAGGCCGGAGATCACATCGGGAGTAGCAAAGAATATAACTCCCTGGGGAGTATCCTCCTCCGATATCCTATCCCAGCGTTTGAAAATAATATTCTTTTTAACAGGGATAAAGGGAAGCTGTTTCATACATTCGGTTACAAGTTCCGGTGTACGTTTATATCGTTCACCTTCGCCTTTTTCATCATGAGAAAGGAAACATTCAAAACCTGGAAACATTGGCTGAGAAAATCCCAGGTAGCGCTTTCCGCCTCTGCAGTTTACACATTCCTCCTGCATATAAACAGATTCTCCTCTTCTCACCTTTAGCAATTGAGCAATAACACACCGATGTCCTTCAACGATTTTTTCTTTCTCAACTCCCATTGTATCATCCGAATATTGGAATGTTATGGGTAATTCCGCATTGGGGAAATACTTCTTCCACAATACTACAAATTTTTCCTTCAGTTCTTTGTCCATAATACTTTTAAGGCTAATAGTTCAAAAGATACCTACACTTATTTAAAACTATCAATTAATACTTTATGTTCTAAAAATAGCTTTTATTTTCTGATTATCAACTAACTAATATCTTAAAATAGCAAATACATAAATATAAATATACGCAAAAAGGATACCTCTTCACAGAGGCATCCCTTTACAACAAACAACAACTTTTCCTAAAGAAAAACTATTACCTATTAATGTTATTCATTTTCACTATAAGCGATTTCACCGTGTTGTGAAATATCAAGACCATCTGATTCGGCTTGTTTACTTACTCTCAATCCTATTGTCTTATTTACGATATAGAACAAGACTATTGTAAGCACCGCACTATATATAATTGCAGCAAGTGTTGCTACAATCTGTACCCATAACTGGTGCCAGTCACCATACAAGGCACCTTGCGCTCCACTTTCACCAGTAATTACTCGAGTTGCAAATACACCAGTAAGCAAAGACCCGATTATTCCACCAATTCCATGTACACCAAAGGCATCAAGTGTATCGTCATATTTAAACTTAGGCTTAGCGTAAGCAACCATACAGAAGCAAATCACAGCTGTTGCCAAACCAATAAATATAGCTCCTGCAACATCTACAGTTCCTGCAGCAGGAGTAATTGCTACTAAACCGGCAACTGCACCTGTACAAAAACCTATTGTAGTAGGCTTCTTATACAAGAACCATTCTAAAGCCATCCATGCTACTGCCGAAACGCATGCAGCCATATGAGTAACTAAAAAAGCATTTGCTGCAATGCCATCAGCAGCCAGGCCACTACCTGCATTGAAACCCATCCAACCTAACCATAATAGAGCGGTTCCAATGAATACGAACGGAGTACTATTTGGAGTAAGAGTATGTTCATTTGCTTTATATCCTTTTCTGCAACCAAGCATAACAGCCATTACAAGAGCAGAAATACCTGCATTGATATGAACAACAGTTCCACCGGCAAAGTCGAGTGCTCCCATCTGTTGAAGCCATCCGCCTCCCCATACCCAGTGAGCCATTGGGTTATAAACAATGATAGACCAAAGAATTGAAAATACTAAGAAACCCGAAAATTTAATTCTTTCGGCGAATGCACCAATAATAAGCGCTGGAGTAATTACTGCAAACATGCATTGATACAGTGCGAATATCAATTCGGGGATATTACCTGTAGTCAGTGCTTTGGTAGAAATTCCATGCAGAAAGATTTTATCAAATCCTCCAATAACAAAACTCAAAGGATTGCCCGATGCTTTAAAACTGGTATCGAACACCCAGCTATAACCGAAAGCAATCCAGATTATGCTTATAGCGCCAGTAAGAATAAGGCACTGCATCAGAATACTGAGAATATTCTTTTTACGAACCAAGCCACCATAAAACAGTGCTAATCCGGGAATTGTCATCATTAAGACCAAAATAGTTGCAACGATAATCCACGCAGTATTACCCGAATCTAAAGTTGCCACCCCCTGAGCAGCTACCGCCGGCGTAGTGGCGGCAGCTGCCTGTACTGCAATTGTTGTATCAGCCACAGCTGTACTTACTGAATCTTGAGCTATGATATCAGAATGAACACCTAAAAACAGCAAAAGAAAAAACGCTATATATTTTATATATTTTCGACTCATAATCTTTCCAATATTTATTAACACCTACCTAATTACATCTTATTTCTTATCTTTATCATACAAAGATTCATCACCTCTGTCTCCGGTTCGTATGCGTATTGACTCTTCAATGCTGGAAACAAAAATTCGTCCATCGCCACTTTCTCCTGTGTATGCAGCTTTTAATATCGCATCGATTGATTTGTCCATATTCACGTTTCTAACTACAAACGAGATGTAAATGCGCTCAATCGCATTAATATCATACGCTATTCCTCTAAAAATCAAACCCTGTCGGGCTGTGCCCTGACCTTTTACATCCCACCATGATAAGAATTCGATATCAGCTTCATGCAATGCTTTACGCACGTCGTTGAACTTTGACTTCCGAATAATTGCTTCAATCTTTTTCATACTTGTAAATTTGTTATATATGTTAGAATTTTACTCCAAAAATAAAATAAGCTCCTTCTGTTTCAGGATTTACTGCTACTTTGGCAAATGCCGGAATAGAGAAGGAATCAGTAACCTTTATTTCTTTTGTAGCAGATACAGCTATATTATTTACTGCGAACTTATCTGTTCGGGTTGTATAAGCTCCATCCCAGGGAGTACAACCCACTTCTGCTTTCAAGTCAGTACCACCCAGTTTAAAAGGAACACTAGCCTCAACATAGGTAGAATAAGCTCTCTCACCATTTTTTTTATAATAATCATTTCCTGCAAAGTTGGTATTCCAGCTTAATGCAAAAGGACCAAAATTATACCCAATAGTAGCTTCATACACATGCGAAGTTGAATGAGAAGCATAATTGAAATATTTTATCGGTGAAAAATAATAATCAGTAACTGCGAGATTTAAATTGCCGGTTGTATATCCCACTGTAAAATCCAGTTCCCGGGTATCTTCTTTGTCAAATCCAACTGATCCCCATGCAGTTAAAGAAAGTCCTGATTTTACGACTGATATTGTGGGCTGAATACTTACACCGCCTAAATTCTGTCCACGCCAATAATAACCACTAACCAAATCAGCTCCTGTTGAAACTACAGCTTTATCTTGAGCTTTTACATTTGCAGATAAAAGCAGAGCTGTAGCAACAGCAAGCAAGCATAAACGTTTTTTTTCTGTTCTTCTCATGTTCTTTTCGATTTTAGTTTGAATAATTGTGGAAGTCTAATTGCGCACTTAAACTATTCCGCCTTTTTCACCATTATTTTCAATCACTGATACTTTATGGTGATTTCCTTTTCTGCCAATTAAAATACTGGCCTATTATTTATTACATTACTTTACGATCTTTCAAATTATCACTTTGATATATATATTCATATTTAGATTTCTTTTTGATTATATTTTCTGCAAATATATGATATTATGTATTCCAAACAAATTAATCTACTTACATTTAATAATTAAAAAGTTATCTTGTGATAAATTGTAATATTTATGAGTTAAATCATATACATTTTATCACTTTAAACTCATATTTAAAGAAAATATGAAAGCTAATAAGAAATTAGACTAGACAAAAGATATATAGCAAAACTGATTATTTTAAAAAAAGGCATTGATTTGCAAGCTTATACAGAGAAGATAAGGGAGGAAATAAAATATCAAAAAGAAATAAAAAGAGCACATTTACTCACTAAAAGTAAATAGTGGTAAACAGATAATATATGTAAGAAGGAATTTTATAAAAGAGAATAGATCAATCATCTACTATTTCGAATACAAAAATAGAATATTGGCAACTTTACGTTCCCCTTCAATAATATCTCGTTTATTATCACAAGGAATATTAAGAATACCATTACTTAAAGTCCAAAGAGTAGTAGAACCTCCGCCATCAAGATTTAGTGCATACTCAGCACCTAATATTTTCAGGAAATGAGATAGCTCGAGAATATTCACCCCACCAGCTTTACCAGGATTACGACCGTCAAACGTTATAAAAAGAATTTTATGATCATTGGTGATACAAACGGCACTACGAGGATGTTTGGTATTTATAAATCCTTGACCGCAATGTGAGAAGTCACATATTTGCCCTTTCTGAAGCATTAATGGTCCGGACGCTAGGATATTAGCTTTTTTACCAGAATAGTTTACTTCCACGTTCTTACTCCATGGAATAATCTCTAGCTTCCCTTTGATTTCTTTTATAGCTCCGGTTACCCTTAGCGAAAATTCTGAAGCTGAAGTTGTATCAATAACCTCTTTACCTATTCTATAATAACAAACCGATTTTCCATTTTGCATATTAAAATAGGATCCGTTAATCGCAGCAATAGCATTTCGTTCTATAGCCATCTGACTTGTTTTCTGTTTTGGATTAGATGAAGCTATTCCAATCCTCAGCTTCCGATCCCTTACATTAATCTCGATAATATTAATATTTTGTGGAACATTATAAAGAGACGGAACTTCTGCCTTTCTATAAACAACCCCCTTTTCAACCGGCACTGTCTTCCATTGAATTTTACTAATAATCAATGAATCAGCTACAGTCTGACCTTTCAGAGACAAAAATGACAAAAAGGTAAAAAGTATTATATAGAAAAGCTTCTTATACATAATTGTATGGCATAAAGTATTAAACAAACATAGGAAATAAAATAGCACTCTTTATTATTAAATTTAAGTAAAGATCTATTCGCCAGTAAATTTAAAAAATTAATTTATTACATCCAGAAAAACTATTTAGAAAAAAATGCAAAAACTTGATTCCAATTTTGTAGAATGAAAATAAAAAACGACCTTTGGCCGATTTTAATATAAACCCTCATTTTTATTTATGGACAATAACAAACAACTGGGCGCATTTCAAAAAACAATCGTTGGCGTTCAATTTCTTTTTGTGGCATTCGGGGCAACCGTTTTAGTTCCACTGTTAGTTGGGCTCGATCCTTCAACGGCCCTTTGTACGGCAGGAATAGGTACTTTAATCTTTCATTTAGTAACGAAAGGTAAGGTACCTATTTTTTTGGGTAGTAGTTTTGCATTTATTGCGCCAATCATTAAAGCAACTGAATTGTATGGTTTAGCCGGAACACTATCCGGACTTGTTGCCGTAGGTTTAGTATATGGATTAATGAGTGCAATCATAGCCTGGAGAGGTACGAGTTTCATCCGCACCCTCTTTCCTCCTGTAGTAATAGGCCCGGTTATAATCCTGATTGGTATATCATTATGCAGCTCCGGAGTAAACATGGCAAAAGAAAACTGGATACTGGCAATTGCATCTTTAGCTACAGCTGTTCTGGTTACATTATTAGGTAAAGGATTACTAAAATTAATTCCTATTTTTTGTGGTATTGTGGTTGGGTTTGTATTAGCACTTATCTTAGGTCAAATAGATTTTACTCAAGTTGTCAACGCTCCATGGTTTGCACTTCCTAAATTTATAACACCTGAATTCTCATGGGGAGCAATATTCTTTATGGCACCTGTAGCTATTGCACCTATCATTGAACATGTTGGTAATGTATATGCTGTAAATGATGTAGCCGGAAAAGATTTTGTTAAAGATCCGGGATTACACAGAACAATGCTTGGAGACGGACTTGCTTGTATGGTTGCAGGAACATTAGGCGGCCCTCCCGTAACAACTTACTCAGAAGTAATTGGTGCAATGTCTCTTACTAAAATCACAAGCCCTTCAGTTATACGAATTGCAGCAGTTACTGGTATTGTTTTCTCCATGGTTGGAAAGATCAGCGCTTTATTGAAAACAATTCCGAATGCTGTATTAGGTGGAATAATGATGCTTTTGTTTGGTATGATTGCTTCTGTAGGTATTAACAACCTCATTCAATCCAGAACAAACTTAAGCGATCCACGTAACATTATTATAGTATCTTTGATATTAACCTTTGGCATAGGTGGAGCCGTATTCCAATTTGGAGATTTTTCAATGACAGGCATTGGATTGGCAGCCGTACTAGGAGTAATACTAAACCTTATACTTCCTAAAGAAAGAAAACAAGCATCAGCAGAATAACCTTTCCTAAGGAAATAATCGTATCTTTGTAGCCCGCAATTATGTGGGCTACATTTTTTTAATATAAAACTTAACTATCTGAAAATGAACGAAGAGATACAGAAAGCAATAACCGAAGGCATCGCTTTTAAAAAAGGCAAAGATTCTTCATCAGGAAAAAAAGAGGAACCAAGAGTCAAAACTAAAGCCAAAAAAACAACCTATATTAAAGGGACTCATGGCTCTGGTTCAGCAAAGATGAAAGCTGAGTACAGAAGGAAAAGAGCTACAAGACACAAGAATTAATCGAGGCAAGTGTTGCATATCTAAAATATTACATTACCTTTGCACCCGCAAACACGGAAGTAGCTCAGTTGGTAGAGCACCGGTCTCCAAAACCGGGTGTCGGGAGTTCGAGCCTCTCCTTCCGTGCTTTTAAGCACAAAGAGTTATTTCAATATAACCATTAATCCTTTAGGGCCATGCGCCCCAATCACCAAAGCTTGTTCTATATCTGCCGTTTTTGAAGGACCGGAAATAAATACACCGAAGCCATATTGTCCTATTTCCATTTGCCGGTAAGCTTCATGCATGTTATTCACTAGTTTATTTTTATCTAGCACAATAATCAGCTTCTCGGAAATAAAGTAAAGTGCTTTATGCTTCACATTCTGATCCATCCATACCGCTCCGTTTTCAGCCACACCAAACAAACCTTCCACAATGGCAAGATCTGTTCCGTTCAGCTCCGTGGAATTCTCCAGTTCATCGGGATTAAACGTGTTGCAGGTAATATATGAAAGAGTAGAACCAATCCTCTTCGCTTCAGGATTAAGTCTCATAATCATTTCATTTAGATTTTCGCCTTCTTTTAAAATCAGAAACTCTCCCCCTACAAACTGCAACATTTCACAGAATTTAGCCTGCTTGTCGGGATAAGTAATCGCATCAACAGACAATTCCGGTTTTTCATATTTTGTTTGAGTATGTTTACGAATACTTTCCAATATCAACTCTTTACTATTCATAATTATCTTTTTCTTTGCGTTATTTTACTTTATTCTTTTTCCACATCTCATTGAAAGACTCTTTTGCAAACTCAGGAAGCTCACGTCCTTTTCCCCATTCGTTCAAAAAGTTATATTTAATGAAACGAGGCAATACATTCACTACAGGAGACATCCAAAGTGCTGAATTAAATAGTATGGGGCGTTCCATTAGAAACTTCATGCCAGCAGACATTACCTTTTTCTCTTTGCTGGCTTTCCCTATCTTATCCATTTCTTGCCTCCAACGATAGATTTGTTCTCCCAAATCTACCTTAACCGGACAGACGTGTGAACAGGAAAGACAAAGAGAGCAGGCGGACAGATTATCAAAATATTCTGTAGCCGAATAAAGCATTCCCAGATTTATACCGATAGGACCGGGAATAAAGTAAGTATATGAGTAACCGCCACTACGACGATAAACAGGGCAAGTATTCATACAAGCACCACAACGGATGCAGTTCAGGGTTTTGATATGATCCGGTTGACCAAGAATCTTACTTCTTCCGTTATCTACTATAATGATATGGAATTCACCTCCTTCACGAGGTTTGCGGTAATGTGAAGTATAGGAAGTTACGGGTTGGCCGGTAGCCGAACGAGCCAGTAGACGGGTAAACACACCCAACGATTCCTGATCCGGTACAATCTTCTCCATTCCCATGATTGCAATATGAATTTTAGGACAGGAAGTACCCATATCCGCATTCCCTTCATTTGTACAAACCACAATATCTCCCGTGGATGCCACAGCAAAATTGGCCCCGGTCATTGAAGCCTCAGCATTCAGGAACTTATCACGCAGATGTTTACGTGCGGCACGAGTTAGATAAGTGGGATCAGAATTTCCTTTCTCGGTTCCTAATTTCTCTTCAAAAAGCTCACCTACCTGCTCACGCTTGATATGAATAGCCGGAAGAACGATGTGACTAGGAGGAACATCCATCAATTGAAGAATGCGTTCACCTAAATCTGTTTCCACAACTTCAATGCCTTTTTCTATCAGGAAAGGATTTAATTCGCACTCTTCTGCCAGCATTGATTTACTTTTCACAAAATGCTTCACATCATGATCACGAAGAATACCGAGAACTATTTCGTTATGCTCTTTCGCATCTTTTGCCCAGTGAACAATTGCACCATTGGCCGTTGCATTTTTCTCGAACTCCTGCAACAATTCTTCCAGATGACTGTTTGAGTATAGCTTTATGTTACAAGCCAAATCTCTGAGTTGTTCCCATTCCGGAATATCCTTACTCATTTTATCGCGCTTGGCTCGCACCATCCAAAGGGTTTCATTGTGCCAGGCTGCCTGTTTCTTGTTTGCGACAAACTTAGCTGCCGCTATGGAATGTTTGGTACTCATAATTGTGAAGCTAAAATTTCTACAATGTGAATTGTTTTAATAGGGAGTTTCTCTCGTTTTATGACTCCTTCCATATGCATCAAACAAGAGCTGTCTGCTCCTGTAATGTATTCCGCTCCAGTTTCAATATGGTCTTTTACTTTATCCTGCCCCATGCAAACGGAGATTTCGGGTTCTTCAATGGCAAACATTCCCCCAAAACCGCAGCACTCATCCACATGACTTGGTTCAAATATCTCCACACCTTCCACCAATGAAAGTAAATCACGCAGTTTAGAATAATAAGGAACATTCATCTCACTTGATGAAGAGAGGTAAAGTTCGCGCACCCCGTGGCAACTATTATGAATGCTGACTTTGTGAGGAAACTTAGCATTTAGCTTCGTAGGTTTCACCACATCGTGAATAAACTCACAGATATCGTATATTTTGCCTGAACTGGTACATTCATGATGTTCTTTTGCCAGTATACCCGCGTGATTCTCCTTCACAAAGGCCACACAACTGGCAGATGGTCCTACAATATAGTCGTAATCTTTAAACAAATTATCAAAGCGCTTTGCCAATTGAAGCGCCTCTCCCTCAAATCCTCCATTCGCCATTGGCTGTCCGCAACAGGTCTGGTCCAGCGGATAGTCTACTTCAAGGCCCAAACTCTTCAGCAATCTGTAAGATGCCACACCCACCTGAGGATAGATTGCATTAATGTAGCAAGGGATAAACAAACCAATTTTCATCATTCGTTTAAATTCTTTTTATGTTTATACTTTATCACGTATTAGATTCTAACTAAAAATATACACAAGCAGCCCGGTAATAACCACGTACATCAGAGCATAAGGAATAGCTGCTTTCAGAATTTCGCCTTCTTTTCCTTGTTGCCCGCAAGCGGAAGTGGCAATTGCAATACTTTGTGGAGAAATAATTTTACCTCCTGTTGCCCCCACTGTATTAGCTGCAGCAAGCCATTCCGGATCCACAGAAATATGTCCGGCCACTGTGGATTGAAGCTTACCGAAAAGGATATTGGAAGAGGTATCACTACCCGTTATAAAGGTTCCAAGACATCCAATGAACGGTGCAAAGAGCGGATAAAGAGCTCCGGTAGCTGTAGCCAAAGCTATTGCAATAACGCCAATCATCCCCGCTTTGTCCATTATAGTGGATAAAGCAACCAGACAAATGACCGTCACGAAGGTTTTTCTCAGTAAAGTAAAGGTGCGCCATAACACAGCAAATATATTCTTTACTTTTGCTCCTTGAATAAGTCCACCCACAAATGTACCGATAAATAATAAAACTCCGGCATGTGTAAGCCAGAAAATAGAATAAGCAGTATCATGACCATTAATAGGTAACACTATATTTGTAACCAGATGAGTACTTAATACATGGCGGAGCGAAGGAAACAGCGGACTGCTCAGAATAATGAGGAACAGAATGAGTAGATAAATACTCCACGCATTAACCACATCCTTTAGCTTTGGGCTCTTTGTAACCTCCTGATCTTTCTTTGCAGTCAGTTTACCATAAGTCACAATCACAATAATAGAAAGTATGCTTCCAATAATAGCCGGTGATTCAGCTCCCATGTAACGGGCAGCGACAAACTGTCCCACAAAAGAAACTCCTCCTACCAGTAAAGCCAGGAAAAGATTCCGTGGCAAGGATTTAATTTTCGGATCGGTAAGAAACAGCAAGACAAGGGGAATCAGAAACATCAGTACGGAGAGTTGCAGCACCACATTGGCACTTAAATGCAAAACATTAAGATTGGTTTCTTTGGCAAGTACCAACACCGGAGTACCAATAGCACCAAAAGCGGTAGCCACACTGTTTGCAATCAGACTGACCACGGCAGAAAATATCGGTTTAAATCCCAGGCTTATAAGGATTGCAGCAGGAATGGCCACAGCTGTGCCAAATCCGGCCATTGCTTCCAACAATCCTCCAAATCCCCAGGTGAGCAATAATACCTGAACGCTTTTATCTGATGAGATAGAAGTAAACTGTTGTTTGATAATCTCCATCTTTTGAGTATGCAACAATATATTGTAACTGAATATTGCCATCAATATAATAATCAAAATAGGAGAAATTGCTTTTAATGCTCCGTACAGAAATGAAAAGAAAATTGTATCTGCCTTAGCATGAAATGCCAGAAATGCAATCAGAATAGTCACAACAAGTGAGATTACACTACTTTTATCTCCCGGCATTTTTAAGAATGCCATTAAAACGATGAGGAGTAAAACGGGAATAACAGCCCAAAATAGTTCCATATAATATTGATTAAAAGATAAAACAATCAATGTTACTAACTACGGAATAGAATTGCCGGATTTTTATCAGAGAATAATCTCCTCCGTATCTTATAAAAAACAATACGAAAGAAAGAATGTTCAGCTAAAAAAGACTTCTCATTATTGCCAAAGGCAAGAGCATATATTCTTCATTTAGATTATTAAAAAACAAAATCAGACCAAAGAAAGGTTATTCAGAAAACTACTCAATCCTTCACGAGCATCAGCCAGTTTGTCTTCCCAGTGTTTAATGGAGTTTTCACCAATCTTATCAGTTACATATTTTACGGAAATAAAAGGAATGTTCTTCATTTGGCACACTTGTGCCTGAGCAAAAGCTTCCATATCGAAAACATCTCCATGCGAATCGGCTGTCTCGGTCAGGAAACTATCTCCTGTATTACATACACCTTCTGGTTTCCAGTCGCAGCAATAGCCTTTATCAGTAAGCAAGGCTGAAGAATCTATTTCATGCTCCAGACCCAGACATTCCACCTTCTGAAGATCGCGGTCAATAAAGTGTCGACATACAAATACATCTCCCACGCTGTGATCCAACGTACCTGCGGTTCCAATATTTATCACAATATCAGGATTATCCTGTACCAAAGCATCCATTAATCGAATGGTAGCTTTTACTTTACCAATACCGGTACGGACATATTTTATATCGCAATCAGGAAAGTTCACTGCAATCATCTCATCAGTTACAGCATGAGTTATCAAAACTTTAAGCATATTTCATTTGTTTATAGTACAACAAAGATAAATAAAACAATCAGGAATAATTCTTTTGAAGTCCCAAAAGAATTTAACCGATTATCATAAACAGATATTTTATTGAAAAACATTATATGCAATATTTATTTTTTTTTTCACTTAAGTATAAAACAGTCCTCAGATATGCAGGAGAATTAAGCTAATTGAAACTATTTTTAGCAATTATATGCATTTTTCGTAGAAAAATTTTTGTAATTTCAGACTTAATTGTATTTTTGTGTACAATTTGGGCATAGAAATGACAGAGGAAGATAAAAAGTTATTAAGTACTTTTGAGGCAAGGCTTAGGCATTTAATGTATTTACATGACGAATTAAAGCGTGAAAATACAGAAATCAAGCAACTTCTGGAAGCAAAACAAGAAGAGGTCGCAAAATTGCGAAGTGACTATAATGAGCTGGAAGTCGTATATGCCAATTTGAAAATAGCAAAGACAATTAGCTTAACAAGCAATGAGGTAAAAGATACCAAACAAAGATTGTCTAAATTAGTGCGGGAAGTCGACAAATGCATCGCTTTATTAAATGAGTAATTAACATGAAATAAGAAGATGTATGAACGATAAGATAAAAATAAACCTGCAGATAGCAGATGAGTCCTTTACAATGACCATTAATCGTGATGAGGAAGAGTTGTTCAGGAAAGCTGCCAAGCAGGTAAACGATAGAATGAACGTGTATCGTTCGATGTATAAACCATCCGGAATTCCGGGAGCCAAAGTGTATGGTCCAAAAGACTTTCTGGCAATGGTTGCTTTTGATTTTGCTTGCAACAATTTAAAGTTGGAAGAAAAGAATGATACATCACCTTTTACTAATAAAATTGAAGAACTGACGCAAGAATTGGAAGAACACTTCAGAAACGAGTAAAAGCCAAGAAACACTCTATCTGTTTTTTGAGAATATTAACCCCGCACTACTGATACCCGGAATTTAAAGTTTTTCCGTGTGTAAGTAGTGCGTTTTTATTTATAAATAAATTAATTGTAATGAACGTAATAATAGCATCGATTTTATGCTTTATTTTGGGAGGCTCTCTTTCTTACGTTTTGTTTAGATATGTTCTGAAAACAAAATACGAAAGCACCATTAAGGAAGCACAGGTAGAAGCAGAAGTTATTAAAAAGAACAAGCTTCTCGAGGTTAAGGAAAAGTTCCTGAATAAAAAGGCCGATCTTGAAAAAGAAGTTGCTTTGCGCAATCAAAAGATTCAACAGTCAGAAAACAAGTTAAAACAACGCGAACTTGTTTTAAATCAAAAACAAGAAGAGATTCAGAGGAAGAAAGCGGAAGCAGAAGCTGTAAAGGAGAATCTTGAAGTGCAACTTGGCATTATCGATAAGAAAAAAGAGGAACTGGATAAGTTGCAACACCAGGAAAGAGAAAAACTGGAAACTCTTTCAGGTCTTTCTGCTGAAGATGCAAAAAACCGTTTAATTGAGTCTTTGAAGGAAGAAGCAAAAACTGAAGCTTCTTCTTATATCAATGATATCATGGATGATGCGAAACTTACAGCAAACAAAGAGGCTAAGAGAATCGTTATCCAGTCTATTCAAAGAGTAGCTACTGAAACTGCTATAGAAAACTCTGTAACTGTATTCCATATTGAAAGTGATGAAATAAAAGGCCGCATCATTGGACGTGAAGGTAGAAACATCCGTGCTCTTGAAGCAGCAACTGGTGTAGAAATTGTAGTAGACGATACCCCTGAAGCTATTGTACTGTCTGCGTTTGACCCGGTTCGTCGTGAAATTGCCCGCCTAGCTCTTCACCAATTGGTTACTGATGGCCGTATTCACCCTGCCCGTATCGAGGAAGTGGTTGCTAAAGTTAAAAAGCAAGTGGAAGAAGAAATTATTGAAACAGGTAAACGAACAACTATCGACTTGGGTATCCATGGATTGCATCCTGAACTTATTCGTATTATCGGTAAAATGAAATACCGTTCTTCTTATGGCCAGAACTTACTGCAGCACGCTCGCGAAACAGCTAATCTTTGTGCTGTAATGGCTTCTGAACTAGGATTGAATCCAAAGAAAGCAAAACGTGCCGGATTATTGCACGATATTGGTAAGGTGCCTGATGAAGAACCAGAATTACCACACGCATTATTAGGTATGAAACTAGCAGAGAAGTTCAAAGAAAAACCAGATATCTGTAATGCTATTGGTGCTCACCATGACGAAACAGAGATGACTAGTTTGTTTGCTCCTATTGTTCAGGTTTGTGATGCTATTTCTGGTGCACGTCCAGGAGCTCGCCGTGAAATTGTTGAAGCTTACATCAAACGTCTGAATGACTTGGAACAATTGGCTATGTCTTACCCGGGAGTAACTAAAACTTATGCAATTCAAGCAGGTCGTGAGCTTCGAGTTATTGTTGGTGCCGATAAGATTGACGATAAAGCAACTGAAAACTTATCATCAGAAATTGCTAAGAAGATTCAGGATGAAATGACTTATCCAGGTCAGGTTAAGATTACAGTTATCCGTGAAACTCGCGCAATCAGTTTTGCAAAATAGAGTATAAAACACATTTATATTGAGAGACCGTTTACGTAATTGTAAACGGTCTTTTTTTGTAGATCCTTTTATGCTTTGATACATTAGTCTGGTTTATATGTCGGACACAATAGATCTCAATATATTAAAAAAGTATTTTGATCCCTCACTCCATCACCAACAGCATCTAACGCGCTCAATATTAATCATATAAAAAGGTGATGGTTGTATTTTATCCATCACCAAACCATCACCAAAAGTCGCATCCCTCACTTTTTCGATGCAATAAATAGTACTTTTATTCTTATTGTATCTGCATACATTTATAGATTTCGCTCTTTTTAGTTTGAAATAGTGAGGGATGGAGTGAAAAGTGAGGGTAGCTTTTCATAAAGATCCAGCGAGATGTTATCTCATCTCCGGTTTGCTTTTTTATTTTTCATTCCGTAGTTTTATGTAATCTTGTACAAAACAATTCATTCTTTTGTACAGAAGATATAATTGTTTTGTACAGAAGAATGCATTCTTTTGTACAAGGAAAAATAAATATCCCGAATAATTTTAAAAAAAGTAAACCGGAGTTTTGTTATACTCCGGCGTGATAATTATCAAAAGCCCTCCTTGCGCATAGTATAAAAAAGATCGCGATTTTCCAGAATTCATCAAATCCTTATCAACATATATTATTTTTAAATAATCAAATACCACACTTATGGTATATTTCTAAACTGCTAAAAAACAATATACTATTAGATCTATAGAAAAAGCTTCTTTTATTTTTTTGCTAAACAAATCTAATTTACTTTTGTAATCTATAAGACGATATTTGAAACAATAGGTAAAATGAAAGAAATTAGTTTTGAGTCTCAGGTGCTTCACACACCATTTGAGAAAGAAGATGCTTACCATTCTCTGTCTATGCCGGTTTATAACACTGCTGCTTATGAATTTGATTCTGCGGAAGCAATGGAAGCAGCTTTTTGCGGACGAACATCCGACCATGCATATTCACGTATTACAAATCCAACAGTACAGTATTTTGAAAAAAAGGTATGCAATGTAACAGGTGCTTTAAGTGTTACAGCTCTTAATTCTGGTATGGCTGCTATCAGCAATACGTTAATAACTGTGGCCCATGCAGGTGCTAATATAATCACCTCATCTCATCTTTTTGGAAACACTTATTCTTTCATTAAGAACACCCTCGGTGCTTTTGGAGTAGAAGCACGGTTCTGTGATCTTACAAATCCGGAAGAAGTTCGTTCACAAGTTGATGAAAACACTTGTGCTATATTCCTGGAAGTAATAACTAACCCACAACTGGAGATTGCCGATCTGAAAAAACTTTCTGCAATAGGCAAAGAAATGGGTGTTCCTTTAATTGCTGATACCACTGTTGTACCTTTTAATATATTCAAAGCCAAAGATTTCGGAGTGGATATTGAAATTGTGTCCAGTACTAAATATATTTCAGGTGGAGCCACCGGTATTGGTGGACTTATACTTGACTATGGAACATTCGACTGGAATAATTCTTCAAAACTATCCGAAATGGTTGATCAATTTGGTAATGGAACATTCACTGCTAAATTGAGAAAAGAGATTCATCGTAACCTGGGTGCCTACATGACTCCGCAAGTAGCTTATATGCAAACACTTGGATTGGATACAATGAAAGTTAGATACGAACGTCAGGCACAAACATGCCTCGAACTGTCAAAACAATTGCAGTCTCTAAAGGGAATTGAATCCGTAAACTACACCGGGCTAAAAGAGAATAAGTTCAACGAACTTAGTAATGCCCAGTTCGGACCTTATCCGGGAGCTATGTTTACTTTTAATCTATCATCAAAAGAAGTCTGTTTTAATTTTATGAACAAATTAAAGCTGATTCGTCGCGCAACCAATCTGTTTGATAATAAAACATTGGCTATTCATCCGGCTAGTACCATATACGGCACTTTTACTGAAGAGCAGCGCCAAAGTATGGATGTAGATTCGAAAACAATTCGTTTATCAGTAGGTCTGGAAAGTGTTGATGATTTATACAATGATATTAAACAAGCTTTAGAAAAATAATATTTGCTACTTAAACACAGTAAAAGTTCAATAAGCTTAATATATAAAAAAGAGCCTCTAAAATAACTTCAAATCGAAAAGATTGAGAAGATTATTTTAGAGGCTCTCTTTTACGCACAATCTGATTACCGAGTGAACTCGACCCCAATAGGCCGACTATTTCAGACTTTTATACTTTAATTCTCTTTAACTGACTTTCTACAATAATTTTAGGAATTAAAGAAGGTTCTCTTGCAACCAACACTCCTGCAGCTTCGAAAGCTGCTATTTTTTCTTCAGCAGTACCCGCTCCACTTGAAATAATAGCTCCGGCGTGTCCCATCTGTTTATCTGGAGGAGCAAATTGACCTGCAATGAAAGCAACTACCGGTTTAGTAATTTCCCAACGAATAAATTCGGCGGCACGTTCCTCTGCATTACCACCTATTTCTCCAATAATTACAATAGACTGTGTTTCTTTATCTTTTTCAAAGAGTTCAAGCAATTCACGATAATAAAGTCCGGCAACCTTATCACCTCCAATTCCTATAGCGGTTGATTGTCCCATGCCTTTTGCCGTAAGATGAGATACCACTTCATAAGTTAATGTACCGCTTCTGCTAATAATCCCCACTCCTCCTTTCGTGAAAACATGCGAAGGCATAATACCAACCATACTTTTACCGGGAGATATAACTCCGGGACAATTGGGCCCAACTAATATAGATCCTTTTTGTTGTGCAAATTGATATGCTTCAATAACATCAAGTGTAGGTATACCTTCTGTTATACAAATTATTAATCCAATACCTGCATCTGCAGCCTCCATTATTGCATCAGCAGCAAATGCTGCAGGCACAAATATAGCAGAAGTATTTGCTCCGGTTTGGTCTACAGCTTCATACATTGTATTGAACACCGGTATGTTATCAACATTTGTTCCCCCTTTACCCGGAGATGTTCCGGCTACAACATTTGTTCCATAGGCTTTCATCTTCATAGCATGAAAGTATCCATCTCTACCAGTAATACCTTGCACAACCAAACGGGTTGATTCATTTATAAGAATACTCATATTGAATGATTTTTTTGAATGTTAATACTTCTCTAACCAGCCTTTATTGATTGGTTTACAGCCATACGAACAGCCTCACTCATCGTTTCTGCTACAAGAAAGTCTGAAGAGCTTAGTAATGCTCTACCCTTTTCCTCGTTAATACCAGTAAGACGCACCACTACGGGAATCTCAGCATGTAAGTCCTCATAAGCTTTTAACAATCCATTTGCTACATCATCACAACGAGTAATGCCTCCAAATATATTAACCAGAATAACTTTTAACCTACTGTCTTGCAACAAGATCTTCATTGCTTCGGTTATTTTTGCAGGATTTGAGCTGCCTCCTATATCCAGGAAATTAGCGGGATGCCCTTCATAAAGTCTTATCATATCCATTGTGGCCATAGCAAGCCCTGCCCCATTGACCATACATCCAATATCTCCTGTAAGATGAACATAACTGAATCCTTTAGCCTTTGCATGTAACTCTAGCGCTTCTTCTTCTGTTGGTTCTGAGAAGAAACAAATATCTTCCTGCCGATATAATGCATTATCATCAAAAGTCATTTTTGCATCAAGCGCTAGCAGATTACCCTCTTCGGTTAAAACCAACGGATTAATCTCAATAAGTGAAGCATCGGTATCAATAAACAACTGGTACATATTTTGCAGGATTTGCACCATTTGGCCTACCAGTTCCATATCCTCAAACAAAAAGAAAGAAATTCTTCGAGCCAGATAGTCTGGCATTCCAACGAAAGGATCAATGTTTATCCGATAAATATTTTCAGGAGTATATTTAGCCACCTCTTCTATATCTACACCACCTTCAGAGCTAAGCATCATAATAACAGATCTGTTCTTTCTGTCAATACTATAACTCAAATAAAATTCCGATTCAATATTTATAGCTTCGCAAACCAACAATTTATTAACCGACAAACCATTGATCTTCATCTGAAACATTGAAGCTGCATAGTTTATTACATCATTTGTATTATTTACCAGTTTAACTCCGCCAGCCTTTCCTCTACCACCGGTAAGTACTTGTGCTTTAAGCATAGCTTTCTCCCTGCTGAGATTCTCATAAGCAACCAATGCTTCATCTGCATTACAACAAAGAACATGCTGCTCTACTGGTATACCGTATGATGAGAACAGTTTTTTTGCCTGATATTCGTGTATTTTCATCTCTTAGAAATATTAAAGTAACAGATACTATTGATGGTTATATTAAAACAATTATTTTGTTCGTATTGTTTAAATTCTATCCTTGCATTTTTTATATAAAACAAAGGAGTTATCTTTGTGGTGAATTAAGAAATAAACTTTCCATGTTTAAATTGATAGTAGGCATTACCCGCCATCTGAATTTAGGTACACTTTTGATTCCTTATATTGTTAAAGCAGAATCAGAAGAGATTATCCAGGTGGAGGAACAAGCAACATCTTCCTCTCTGCATGATAAATCTCTTACCAAGGCTGAAAAAGAAATAATCGCACTCTCTTTATGCTATTCAGAGAAAAACTTAATGGAAGTTTATTCAAAAGAAAAAACGGTTTCAGCATTTCTACGTAAACTAACAGACGAGAGACTCAGAGATAATATACGGCCTTATATTGATAAAAAACAGATGGAAATTATTCAGTTAATCAGGCTGAATAAAATTCCATTGTATTACAAAGAGTTGGGCAAAAAGGTTCTATACAACCACAGTAAAATTAAACTGATAGATAAAGATGCTGAAGTCTTTTTTAATTTCAGATCAACAGATCAGCTCTTTAGTTATTCAATTACCTGCAAAACAGATGGGAATCCTTTAATCTTAACAGATAAGAAACCTGTTATTATTGTTACATATCAGCCTGCATGTATTCTAGCTAAGGATGAGTTGCTTACATTCAGAGATATTGAAGCTTCACGCCTACTGCCTTTCTTTAATAAGAATTCGGTAGATGTGCCGGCTTTAATGACTGGTAAGTACATGGAACAAATAGTTATTCCAGCAGTAGAGCGCTTTCAGGTTGAAGCTTCCGGATTTGATATTATTAAAGATATAACCAGTCAAAAAGCAGTTCTATCAATTGAAAAGTCAGTAGTACAACAGCCATTATTAAAACTCCGTTTTGAATATGATGATCACTTATTCACTCCAGAGGATTCAATACTAAAGAAGTATGCAAGAATAGATGAATGTAACGGAAAGTACACCATCCGCTACTATACACGTGATAGTAAATGGGAGAAAAAATGCGTTGAGGAACTTAAAAAACTGGGACTAAAACAATTTAGTAATTCTCAGTTTCAATTATCAGAGGAAGCGTCACAAAAAAATCTTATCAGTTGGATTGGCGCAAATAAGGATTCACTTCAGAAGATGTTTGAACTTAGCCAGTCGGAAACAGGTTCAAACTATTATCTGGGAGAGATTTCTCTCAAACAAGAAATCAATGCTCAGCCCGACTGGTTCGATATACAGATAAAAGTGCAGATCGGAAATTATCAGTTTTCTTTCATTCATTTTAAAAAACATATCATCAAAGGAATTCGTGAATTCATTCTACCAGATGGTAATATAGCCTTACTTCCTGAAGAGTGGTTTGAAAAATACAGCGAACTTCTTACCCTGGGAACTAAGCAAGATGAAGGAATCAGGCTACAAAAAGCTAATTTCAAGCTTCTGGATAGCATAGAAGGAGGAGAAATATGTAAAGAACTGAATAAATTACAGTTAGAATATATAGACAAAAAAGAATACCCTATACCTACAAGAATTAAAGCTACTCTTCGCGCATATCAGAAAGAAGGATTCTGGTGGATGTTACATTTATGGGAAAATAACTTCGGAGGTTGCCTTGCCGACGATATGGGATTAGGTAAAACTTTACAAACCATTACAATGTTACAGTATCTGTATAACCCCACAGAAACTGAAACGAAAGAAGAAGTTTCTCCATCAGCCAATATCTATTGTGCCGATAAGTCGGGACAACTTTCATTATTTGGAGATGATCAGACCGAGGATTTTATTTGTGAAAACAGCCTGGCCGATGTTTCAAAAGCAGACTCACCAAAAGTTACTGAATCTATTTCAGAAATAAAATCTGCGTCTGTTACAGAACCTGAAACTACAAGCGAAACAGTTCCTGTCATCGAGCAACATCCTGCTTCACTGGTAGTTGTACCAACATCTCTGCTTCACAATTGGTTAAGGGAAATAAAGAAATTCAGTTCTTTAAGCACCTACGAATATTCTGGTACTGGCAGATTAAGAAGCAAAAGCATTGAACGCATATTCAATCACTACAATATTATTCTCACCACATATGGAGTACTCAGAAATGACATTGAATTATTCGAGGACTATCCGTTTGAATGTGTTATACTCGATGAAAGTCAGGCTATCAAAAATCCGGATTCTGTAACCTATCACTCGGTAGTCCGACTAAAGGCAAAGCATCGTTTGGTACTGACAGGTACTCCTATTGAGAACTCACTGAAAGATCTTTGGGCGCAATTTAACTTCATAAATCCAGGAATGCTAGGTAGTTCTGAGAGTTTCAGGAATTATTTCATCACCCCTATCACAAAAGAAGGTAATACAAGGAAAGAGGCTAATCTTCAAGAACTTATAAAACCATTCTTCCTGCGAAGAACAAAGAATCAGGTTGCACCAGAACTTCCTTCGCTTACAGAAGAGGTACTTTATTGTGAAATGTCTCCTGAACAAGAAGAAAATTATAAGAAGGAGAAAAACATATTACGAAATGCTCTGCTGGAGATCAGCAACAAGGAAAATCTGCAGAAGAACAGTTTCATTGCTCTGCAAGGAATGACCCGTCTGCGATTAATGGCCAACCACCCACGTATGCTAATGCCCGAATATTCATTTACCTCAGGGAAGATGGAACTGATTCTTGAAGCCTATGAAATGCTGATGAGTGAAGGACACAAAGTTCTTATCTTTTCATCCTTCGTAAAATACCTCCATTTGCTAGGCGAAGCTTTCGATAGAAAAGGCTGGCACTATGCACTGCTCACCGGACAAACAACTGACAGGGAAAAAGAGATTAACCGTTTTAATAACGAAAAAGATATATTTGCCTTCTTTATATCTCTTAAAGCCGGCGGTGTAGGTCTTAACCTAACCGAAGCTGATTATGTTTTTATTATAGATCCCTGGTGGAATCCAGCAGCAGAAATGCAGGCAGTGAGTCGCGCACATCGTATCGGACAAACCAAACAAGTTATCGTTTACCGGTTTATAACCAGCAACACGATAGAAGAAAAGATTCTCAAACTTCAGGAAAAGAAAAGCAAGCTGGCAAAAAGCTTTATTACAACTAACAATCCATTAAAATCGTTCAACGACAAAGAGTGGAAAGAACTATTAAATATCTTGTAAAGAAACAATTGCTAAACTATACTTAATAAGTTGAAAATATATAAAAGACTCAAAATTAAATACATAATAAACATATTTAATATATAGATTTGCCGTTAACCTAACTTTAAATTTTCAATACGGCCAAGCATGAATAAAATAAAAAAATGGCTTTACAAGCGCAATGAAGACGGTTTTATTAACAAAGAACATGAGATATTAGAAAGAATTCTAATGATATCATTTGGCATTTTTATTACTTTATGTTTAATAATTCTACTTATTTGGGTTATAAAGGACTCAGGCTCACAGCACATTTAATAATGATGTTTTTTGAAACAAACCATATTATGCATAAAATATAATCTATTTTATTAATTCTCGAGAAGGATTTATAATAAGGAATTTACATATAACAGCTTCATTATTTCTTGTATATTCTTTTTATATAGAAATTGTTATTTCTACATGAAAAACAATTTAATAAAACAATAATGCGGACAAGGTGAATCACTTCAACACCCGTCCGCATTATTCATTCAAATAAATTTTTCGATAATTTCTCTAAGTCATTATAGAATTATTTCTTTTCATTGACAGAAAACGAATAAGGAAAATCTTCCTTCTGAGTACCGCGTTGCTTATTGGGTGTTTCACTCATACGGATATTGATTTCTCCTCCGTTTTGTAAATCGGCATGCTTCAGGTAATTCTTTGTATAGGTTTTACCGTTGAGCGTCATGGCTTCGATATAACGGTTCTTATCACTATTCTCAGGAGCATTGATAACAAGTTTGTTTCCGTTTTCGAAATGAACGGTTGCTTTCTTGAATAACGGTGCACCTAATACGTATTCGTCTGTTCCCGGACATACAGGATAGAATCCCAAAGAAGAGAAAACATACCAGGCGGAGGTTTGTCCGTTATCCTCGTCACCGCAATAACCATCAGGATTGCAGGTGTACATACGGTTCATTACTTCACGCAACCAGTATTGTGCTTTCCATGGCTGACCGGCATAGTTGTACAGATAGATCATGTGCTGAATGGGTTGATTGCCGTGTGCGTAATTACCCATATTCATAATCTGCATCTCACGGATTTCATGGATAACCTGTCCATAGTAGCTTGCATCAAAGACTGGTGGTACAGCAAACACAGAATCGAGCATGTTCACAAAGACATCCTTACCACCCATCAGGTCTATCAAACCTTGAGGGTCATGGAATACCGACCAGGTGTAATGCCAGCTGTTTCCTTCGGTGAAGGCATCTCCCCACTTCAGCGGAGAGAAAGGAGCCATAAACTTACCATCGGCATTCTTTCCACGCATCAGTTTGGTTTCTTTGTCGAACAGGTTTTTATAATTCATGGCACGTTTGGCAAACAAGTCTATTTCCTTCTTTGGGCGTTTCAACTCTTTGGCCAGTTTATAGATGCACCAGTCGTCATAAGCATATTCAAGCGTACGAGCAGCATTCTCTTTGATATTCACATCGTAAGGAACATAGCCCAGTTTATTGTAATATTCATATCCCAAACGACCGGTTGAAGATACTGTTGGGTGAACATTCTCTGTTCCATGAATAAGTCCTTTGTACAGGGTTTCGAGATCGGTTACCTTAACGCCTTTCATATAAGCGTCTACCAATATGGAAGCTGAGTTGTTTCCTACCATGCATCCACGATGTCCGGGACTAGCCCATTCGGGGAAGAATCCGCTTTCTTTGTACACATTGATAAGTCCTTCCTGAATTTCCTTATTTGTTGATGGATACATTAAATTAAGGAATGGGAACAGGCAACGGAAAGTATCCCAGAAACCGGAATCAGTATACAGATATCCGGGAAGCACCTGACCGTTGAACGGACTGTAATGAACTATATTTCCAGTTGCATCCAGCTCATAAAACTTACGAGGGAAAAGCAAAGAGCGGTACATGCAGGAATAGAACGTGCGGTATTGGTCGAGTGAACCGCCTTCTACTTCTATTTTACTCAGCACTTTATTCCATGCGGCTTTACCTTTGGCAGCAACCTGATCGAAGCTGTCATTGTCCAGTTCCTTTAAATTAAGAGAAGCTTGCTCGAAGCTGATAAAGGAAGAGGCAACTTTGGCATGAACAATTTCACCTTTGGTTGTTTTAAATCCGATAACAGCTCCTACATGGTCGGCAGTTTGCTCCTGGGCTGTTTTTAAAGCACCATCGGCAAAAGTGTATTTGTAAGTAAACGGTTTATCGAACGTAATGACAAAGTAGTTTTTAAAGTTATCGGGCACTCCCCCACTGTTCTTGGTGGTATAACCAATAATCTTATTCTCTCCGGGGATAATCCGAATGTACGAGCCTTTATCAAAAGCATCGATTACCACAAAGGAACTGTCGTTCTGAGGAAAGGTGAAACGGAACATTGCTGCACGTTCGGTGGGTGCAATCTCCGTTACCACATCATGATCGGCAAGGTAAGCTTTATAATAGTAAGGCTTGGATATCTCCGATTTATGTGAAAACCAGCTGGCACGTTTCTCTTCATTAAAGACAGGTGAACCAACCACAGGCATTATTGAAAACTGACCGTAGTCGTTTATCCACGGACTGGGCTGGTGAGTTTGCTTAAACCCGCGAATCTTGTTGGCTGTATACGTGTAAGCCCATCCATCGCCCATCTTACCTGTTTGAGGAACCCAAAAGTTCATTCCCCAGGGAAGGGCTATGGCAGGATAGGTATTACCGGTTGATAACTCATAAGTAGACTGGCTGCCAATCAATGGATTGACGTAATCTACCGGAGAAAATGAATCACTGCTGGCTAAAACAGAGAAAGGTTTCCCAATCCAGCACAACATTACAACAAGAATAATTGTAGTTCTAATATTATTTCTCATGGCATTTATAAAATCAATTAATATTCAAAGGGCTACATTAACAATATCTTGCAAAATAAATGCTTTTTAATTTCCCCTGCAATTAAAATAATAAAAAGAGAGGGCCCTATTATTAAAATACAATAAGAGTTCTATAATAAAAGCCAATCCACACAAATCAAAGATATATGCAGATTGGCTTTACGAATGAACTATTTTTAATGATTATATAAGTTTTATGAGAGTTCAATCAGATTTTTACTTTTGCAATCAGTTTTCTGATTTTACCTTCTCCAATAACCGGAGCGTGAGCATCTTCAGGATATACCAATACAAATTCACCCGGATTAATATCAACATAAGTGGTTGGTGTATCTGAATAAAGAGCACAATCACCCTCTTTACTATAAGGTTTAGTTTCCTCTTTCAGATCTTCAGTTGCTTTCCAACCGATAGTTTCTTTTCCTTCGAGCAAGATATGCACATCAATATAGTCGTGATGCAATTCCAAGACCTGCTTATCTCTTGCCACACAAGTTGGATTCACATTATTGATAAACAAGTTATCACCGTCAATTTCAATACGACCTAGCTCTGCATTTAATAAATCGTGCGACTTTACATAATCAAATAGTTTAGGAAAAAGAGGATGAAGCGATTCTATCCTTTTACTATTCTGCAAATTAGATACTACCATAATTTCTATATTTTATTGGTTACTAATTAATCCACATTATCTGCTTTTGGCCTAAGGAATGACAACTGCAATATTAATGCAACCAGAACAACGCCTCCCAACATAGAGAAGCCTAAACCCAGATTACCGCCATCTGTCCATTTTCCCAGTAACTGAGTAACTGAAGCACCGGCAAACACTCCAACCATATTCATTATTCCATAAGCGGTTGCACGTTGTTTTGCAGAAACAAACTGGCAGAGAATTGGCATATTGTTGGCATCGAACATACCGTAACCAACCCCAAATAACATTCCTGCACCAATTACACCAACAAAGCTATGTCCAAATCCAAGTAAAAGCAAAGAAGGGATGGTCAGTCCCAAACCAATTGCACCGGTATAGACACGTCCACGAATATTCTTCTGAACCCATCTGTCAGAAAGAATACCACCCACAATAACACCTATAAAAGATGAAACAGCAATGGTAAATGTTGATATCGGACCTGCTTGCGACATTGGTAATCCTAAGTTTTCAGAGAAAAGAGTAGGAAGCCAATTCTTAGTAGCCCATCCCGGAAGACTAGGAGCTGCAAAATAGATCAGGATTATCCAAAAAGCAATATTGCTGAACAATAAAGTTAATCCTTTGAAAACCGGAGTCTTCTCCCCTGAATCTTTTAAAGATATCTTTTTTACCTTAATGTGATTAGGATTTTCGTGCAAGAAGAATATAAGAATCAGAGAATATACAATACCAATAATACCAAACCAATGAAAGGCACTCTGCCAGGAAAAAGCTGCAGCAACGGTTGCACCAAATCCTCCGATGGCTTGCCCGGTATAAAGACCGGTCATATGTATACCAATAGCCAATGAGCGTGTTTTATCCTGATGCCAGTCGGCTATTAATGATAGAGCTGAAGGTATATATAGCGCCTCACTGATACCCATTAAACCACGCAATACATAGAGTTGAGAATAATTTTCTGTAAATCCCATCATAAATGTTACTGCCGACCAAACGAACAAACTTCCCACAAGAAGCCATTTACGATTTAATCTATCGGCTATCATTCCGGCAACCGGGCTCATTATGCCATATATCCACAGGAATACAGCCATCAAAGCGCCGAAAGCTTCCGCTTTATTCAGTTCTATAATATCAACTTTCATTGCTTGCTGCATAGTAGAAAGCATTTGTCGGTCCATATAGTTCAACAAAGCTACAACCCACAACAGGCCAACAACTACCCAAGGGTAAATCTTACTGTTTTTCATTACTATTTATTTATTATTTATTTACTTTGAAAAGTGGAAGCAGGCAAACCGTCGCTATTTACTAAATTAGCACGGGTAAAAGGTTGCCAGCCATAGCGGACTGATTCTGGTTTTTCAACCTTATCCGACCATATTTTAACCATATCTCCAACAATTTCCGCCTTTGCAGGATAATAAACTTTATCAGCTCCGGCAATCTCAAAAGTGCGCAACGGTTTCTTATCAGAGGAAGAAAGTCCGTGAGCATAATCAAATGTGATGTAAGCTACACTTTCTTTGAATGACACCGAACGGAATAACGGTCCGGAAGGAGTAACATTCTCTATACTGTAAACACGGTTCAAAGTCCAGCGTCCGGCACGTTCACCAATTTCTTTTTTCATTCTTGGATGAACATCCAAGGAATCTCCCTTATCACTCGAAACTACCATACATGTGTTTGGAATAGAATCCATCAGTCTTCGTTGAACGTCGCGGAACCAAGGCCAACTTGGGCGATTCAGACTTGAAAGCTGCACATAGATGAAAGGAAGACTGGAGTTGTTCCAGTTTTTCCGCCAGCTATTCACCATCATTGGAAATAGTTTTTCATAGAGTTCCATATTATGCGCATTCGATTCCCCCTGATACCAAACCACACCTTTAATTGGATATTTAGCAAGCGGAAGGATACCCGACTCGAATAGGTAGCAAGGTTCGTACGGATGGCGTTGCAACTTATTCTTAGCCTGTTTTACATTAAGAGCAGCCCGTCCGCGAACCCAATCCTGTATCATATCGTTATTCGTATAGTCTTCCAGCATATCAGGAAGTTCGTATTGCAATGTGCGACGATCAATCCATGATTCACAAGGTGAACCTCCCACAGCATTGTTTATCAATCCCACCGGAACACCCAGACTATCCGCCAGCATTTTCCCGAAATGGTAACCGATAGCAGAAAAAGATGCCGCATTTTCAGGTGTACATTCTTTCCAAACGGTTTCTTTGTAATATTGCAAACGGCTCAAGGAATCGAGTACACTTGCATCCCATTCCACTGCATTAGTTTCCCAACGGGGTTTCATATCGAAAAGGCGGATATTTGAGTTCTTTGCTCCGGCAATATCTTCTTTTGCTGTGACGGCCTGTTTAAGCATAAATGCCATGTTCGACTGTCCGGAACAAATCCATACCTCGCCAACCAGTACATTCTTATATAACAGTGATTTACTCTTGGCACGAATAGCCAATGTATATGGGCCACCAGCCTTCAGCGGATTAAGAGTTGTGTTCCATTTACCATTTTCGGCAGCTTTGGTTGTCTGCTTCTGACCATTTATCTCTATAGTCACCTTTTCTCCAGCGTCAGCAATACCAGAGATATTAAGAGGTATATCCCGCTGCAAAACCATATTATCGGAATAGACCATCGGCATTTGCAAACCTCCATAATTCCCGGTAAGAGTAGAATATACTGCTTTCGCCAATATTCCAGCACCTTCCACATTAGGATGAAGAGCGTCGGGAAGAAGATCGGGACGATTAAAAAGCCCTTCTTCAAAGTCAATCAATCCAACGTTTGCATAAGTTGCAATATTTTCAATTGCCTGCTGAATCTGTCCATACCAATCGCGGGTACCAGAGCGAAAGCGCTTATGAAGATGTGTAATAGGTGACAATCGGCAAATCCATATCTTACATTTTGGATTTACACTGCGGAAAGAATCTATCAAAGCTCGGTAATCAGTTATAAATTCATCACGATAGTTTGGCCAGTCGCGGGGATCAGTATCATTCAATCCCAAGTGAATAATAACTCTGTCGGCTGCAAAATTCATTGCTGCACGAAACTCCTCTTGCTGCATATAAGGACGATGTCCATGATTCAAGAGCGTTGCTCCGCTTTTCCCAAAGTTTCCCACCTCGTAATCGGTACCGAGCATTCTCTGCAACTGAGACGGATAAGCATTAACTTCCCTGTCGGGGAGCAAGTAACCAAAAGTTACGCTATTTCCCACACAAGCTACCCTGATTTTCTCTTTGGCAAAAAGAGAAATTGTACAAGTAAAGAATAAGAATAAGAAAATCTTTTTCATCATCTTGCCATATAATTAATTTACATACTGTTTAATCAAATCGCGCCATAGCAAATAGCCCTTACCAAGCAAGTGAAGCCCATCATTTGATAGGTCCGAACGCATCTTACCAGTTGCCTTGTCTACAAAATGAGAATATAAATCAATATAAAAGACTTTTTTATCTTTAGCCAGTTCTACCAATCTACTATTTAAATCCACCACGACTTTTCCTTTGGAAGTATGAGATTGAAACATGTTATATACATCGCTTACCGGAAGTACGCTCTGCAAATAAATTTTAGTACGGGGCGAATCGGATTGTATCTTTTCAATAATACGTTTGACACCTCCTGCAATACTATCGGCAGAAGTTCCTCTGGATACGTCATTGATACCGATTAGTAAAAACAACTTAGCAGGTTTGCCTTTTAAAATAGGGTCCAAACGATCGTATACACCGTCGCAAATATCTCCACTGATTCCACGATTCTTTATATGCGGATTATCAAATAATTCAGCCCATTCACAGCCATTTGTAATACTATTGCCCAGAAAGATAATATCTTTGGGCGAAGTGTGCAGTGCTTCAAACAAAGAGGCACGTTGCTCATAGAAGGTAGAATATTTTCTTTTCTGAGCAGATACAGAAGTAAATACAAGAATCAATACTGCAAATAAATATATCTTTTTCATTGCCATTAATTTATAGTTTCGTTTTATCTGGTGAATAGATCAATCCATCTACCGCCTTATCTCCATCGGGAGTAACAAAAACAACAGTAAACTGCCATTTAACCAATCTAACTTCCGGTGAAGAGAATTTCCCTACGGGAAGTTTCAGAAAGACTTTATTCCATCCCTTGTTTAGATGCACCATTAAAGGAGGACGTGCCACGCAGTTCTCATTACCCAGAGGTATTTCATTACTCTTTTCCTTATGGGTAGCCGTCCAAACCGGTGGTTTAATTTCATTGTCATTGAGCCAGATGCGACTTCCTTTATAATCCCATTTTCCTTGAAGAGGCGATAAATCCATTTCCGACCGACTATAGTTCTGAAACTCCACCCATAATCCTACATCTTGTTTCTTTGGAGACCACACCCATGTCCAGGCATAAGCCGTAGAGTTTTCTTTAGGATCTTTATAAAACGCAGGAACAAATGTTCCCCATACATGCCGCAAATAAATACCTGCACCTATTGCCTTGTGAGTTCCGTACTCTTTCCCATTATAGAGATAGCTTGCTTTCAACTCATGTTCTGGAGGAAAAACCTTTGTCAGATCACCATCATTAGGGAAAGCATCAGTAATATTCCATTTCACATTCGTCTGCTTTACATAAGCAAACGGGTATCCTTTTAAGGAGTGTTCCTTATGCCAAATCATCCTTCGCTCAAAGTCGGCAAATTCTTTAAACTCTTTTGTATCTTCCTTTGGAAGTATCACGCCGTTTCCATCAAAATATTCCGAGCCGCCACCCAGCCAAGAGCGTTCTGCAAAGGCCAGTACATTTGGATAAAAGTTATTTTCGAGTATCATGTTTTGCTCGGGAACTACCAAGCGGTCGTGCCACATTCCCATAATACCTCCCGCAATATCATCACTTCCTTGTGACTGATTGTATATGCGACTGTTATAAAGTGCCACTATATCTCCAAACGTATCAAAGTGGTTCAGGTAATGAAATTTGGAATCAATAGCAGGAATACCTTTCTGAGCTTTTCCACGATAACTCCACAGATGAGTCATGTCTATCTCACCCGGTTTATACTGCCAACCGGGATTCCAGGATATAACTTTCTTTCCTTTTGCGCGAACGTAAGCCACCATCTCAGGGGCAAAAGTCTTATTGGTAAACTGCACTTCGTCCGTACCAATATGCAACCAGGGCACGTCAAACGTTTCACAAACTTCGTCCACCAATCGTTTAAGAATCACCATTCCTTCGGGGCTTTGCATATCACATTTAAAAGTACGAACAAAAGCCGCACTGTGCCCCGGCATATCAATTTCAGGAATCAGCATCACGTTGTACTGTTTACAGAAAGAGACCAGTTCTTTTGCCTCATTCAATGTGTAATATTTCCCTGGCATACGAGTAACATTAACACTATCATTCAGTGCCGGATATATTTTGCTTTCAAGTCTCCACGCCTGGTTCTCGGTAAGATGCCAGTGAAAAACGTTAATTTTATAGCGGGAAAGTATTGCTATTTCCTTCTTTAATTCAGGAAGTGAAATGTAACTCCGTCCTACATCTTGCAGAAAGCCACGAATGCAGAACGACGGCCAATCCGTAATCAAACAACCTTCGAAACAGGCTTTTTTCCCATTTCTGTTCTTTAACTGACGAAGAGTCTGAATAGCCCAGTAAACGCCTTTTGAGGAAACAGCCTCAACTGTAATTTTATTATTGGTAACTTCAAGTCGGTAAGCCTCATCAGCGTTGAGTGTTACTCCCTGGAGACTGTTTATAAGCCGGACTTCTATTTTCTGTTTTGCCCGAGGATTCACCTTTCCCCCTACTTCCCGGATAAAATCTTCCCATTCAGCTTGCAGTACTGATGTAGAAATACAAATATTGCCTATGTTAAACTGCTGCCCATTAGCTGTAAGTTGTTGCGGTTTTGGCAAAAGATGAGTAATGCCCGCACGTACCGGAGAGACAAGTGGACAACTAAAAAGAAGAATAAAAAAGAAGAAAAGGATTTTTATGAGAGAAGACAACGGCTGTTTACTCTGCATAAAAGAGACATTAGCCCTTGCCGCTGAATAATTCAGCGGCAGGCACTTCTGTGTGTTATCAGTAAGTGAAATGTAATGGTGTGTTATAGTATCAAATCCCATTTTATCTTATTCCAATTATATGTAATAAAGCAAACTAAATACAGGTAAAATATCCACTTATAACCGATAAATTCAAAAAACTCGCGGGAGTTTATTAATTCATGGCGGATAGAAATTACATCCTTGTACAAAAGAATGCAATCTTCTGTACAAAAGAATTAATTGTTTTGTACAGAACAATTCAATCTTTTGTACAGGGGAATATTATTGCTTAACTATATCTTTTAATTTAATGGCCTGAAATGTCATCTGAGCCACGCTAGCTTCATAAATAATGCCCACAGTTTCTTTATCTATCATTGTGAGACAGGAATAACCCCAGTTCTCATCTTCATCAAGAAGTATCTGATTCTCGGGCAACCACGTAAGACCACCATCCAGACTTGCTTTAATTGTAATGTGATGGCGACCTTTTACCGTATTTGGGTTAGAGAATAACAGAATATCCTTATTCAGTACATTATCTTTTGCTGCGACTTTAATAAGACTTGCCATACAAACAGGTTCAATCAGCGCACTTCTTGAAGAAGGATGATCAATCCATGTTGCTCCCATATCTTTTGTTGTAGCAACGGCACGGCTTCCACCACGATTATCGCGCATATTCAGCATCAGTTCACCCGGTTTAACTTCGGCTACCTGAGCCTCGGTAGTGTTTGTACGGGCCAGCGTGCTTATCTTCCATGTCTTTCCATGGTCCTTGCTATAGATAATTCCGGCATTAGGAACGCGGGTAGAATCAATATATTGAGAAGCAAAAACCAAAGTTCCATCGCTCATGGTGATACCCCTGCCCGGACCTTGCAGCAAGAAATACCAGGAAGGATCTTTTACCTGAGACGTGATATTGATTGGAGCCGACCAGGTTTTACCATCATCGTCACTCTTTGCCAATACAAGCTGAGCGGTGTGATTTAAATCCATACCAGGATGAGAGCTCCACCACGCACGATTATTACCCATTCCATGAGTCCATGCTGCAACAACCCATGCAGTTCCGGTTTTCTCATCAACAAGAATAGCAGGATCTCCTACTCCATTCTGAGATTTTGGTAGTCCGCCATATTCACCAAATGAAAGAGGAAATCTCATCTTTTCCCATGTTTTTCCACCATCCGTGCTTCTGCTTAATCCTATATTTACATATTCCTGAAGGTCAGCACTATTATTGTGGCGGGCATCGTACACTGCTAAAAGAGTTCCCTTGTTAGTGGTAGCAATTCCCGGAATACGGTAAGCATTAACACCGTCATCTCCGGCATGGCGAACACCTACACCCATCAAATGCTGAACTGGTTCTGTTTCAAACACCATCGGGGCAGATTTTCCATCAATCGAAACTTCTGCAATTTTACCGCTAATCTTAGTACTTAATGATGCAGTAGATTTCATTTCCAGACTAATCCAGAAATAGTTTACACCAGGGAAAAGATTCTGATTGGCCGAAAGTTTAATTTTATTGGAAAGTTTATCCGTTTTTGACTTCAATACTGAGTAAGACAGATTTGCTGACAATGTTTTGCCCGGTTCATCACGAGAGATGTATGGCTGAGGGAAAAAAGTATTCTTTTTCTCGTTCTGTCTAGCCTCAGTTCCACCATAATAAAGCTTCACCGACTTAATTTCATTAAGCGGCACATTCTTGTTTAATGTAAGCGTTACATAATCAAGCGAACGACTCTCTTTGGCATTAAGACGAATATAATAAAGAACATTATCTTGTCTTTCAATAAGTACAGGTATTTGAGTTTCCTTTACTTTAACTGTGTCCTGAGCAAAAGAGTTGATTGTTCCGCCAAATAGCAGAAGGGAAAATAACAATTTTATGCAATTCATGTCAGTTTATTGATTTATTAGTTTAATTACAAATATATATAAATATCAATTTAGAGGTAAGTTTTGTTCTACTTTTCCCCTCCATATTTCAGGCGTCCGAATGCCAGGCTTAAGTTCTCCACCAAACAGATAAAAAGCATCCTCCAAATATATGGCAGTTGCTCCTGCACGTGCAGATTGCTCATAACTTCCCAACGCAGTCCATTCATTTTTATCGGGCGAATAAACCAGCAACTCCTTGTTAAATTTATACCACTCGGAGGGCTGAATCATATACGCTTTTACTTTTTCTCGCAGTAGTTTTTCTGTTTTCTGATCATGATCAGTTACTGCCTTCTTCAATGCTTGCTCACGCTTTAAAGCATCGAGAAAAATATCTTTGTTTACACCACCCATGCAAAGCATCAAACTGTCACCTAATGAAACGGCAACACCTCCACCCAACGAGATAGGCCGACCATCTGATTTGCAGGGTTCTGCAATCTTTGTCCAACGATTAATATCTGGTTCGTAACAATATGCATCCGTACTAAGAGAAGCATCTCTATTATCAGTAGCAGAAGCAAATCCACCAGCAACAAATAAACACATTCTTCCTGCTTTCTTCACAGCTACGCAAACAGGTTGCGTTCTGGGATTACCAGGAACAGGTAGTAATTCATGCCATTTTGCAGAATTTTCACCTAAATTTAATGCAAAAACACGAGAAGATGGCTTTTTATCGACATTTCCTCCAACTATATATAAAGTATCTCCAATTATTGCACCAGCCATGTTATCTATCTTATAAGGTAAAGATGGCAGCAAATGCAAAATAAATGTATCCTTTTCAGAATTATATTCCAATCGATAAGCAGCAGATGTAGATCCATTGGGAGTAACACCACCCACGCATATCACACCTTGCGGAAAAGAAAACGAAACACCGTAAGCCGTAGGTGAAAGAAGACTTCCTGCCTTCTTCCATTGCTGTACAGTATCTCCAATAATACGTGCTACGTATACATCATCATAAAAAACTTTCTTCCCTCCTTCTACAGCAGGTATATCGGGAAAGTTACAGCCGCCGGCAACAAGCAGATAGCCATTTACTTTTCCCGCAAAACATGCAGAAACTCCTTTTGTAAAATGTCCATTTTCAGGAGAAACTCTTGTCAGTGACCGCCAACTTACTGCACGAATATTATTTTGACTCTGCGAATGCAGAGAGCATGCTCCGAGCAGAGTTGAAAAAAGGACTCCAATACATATTCTTAATATCTTCATAGCAGCTTATTGAATTTGAGTCAAAGTCTATAAAAAAAACATTCCAGAAATCGTTGGAGATTATTAATGTAATATGCCTGTCTTCTTTGTTTATTTTAAAATAGCCTTTGCATTAAAACTTCCAGATTAAAGTTTTGATGCAGAGGTACTAAATTTATAGACAACAGAATATTTGCAATTTAAGTATTTATAATCTACGAACAAACGCTGTTATTTGTTTTTCTTAATTATATTGATTCAGAATATTCAGATACAATGAAAATTGCAGGTGGAAAAACCACCTGCATTTTTCTTTATAATATAATTACCAACTTTCTGTTTGCTGATTTAGATCCGTATATCCCGGAGTCTGTTTCAGATTAGGGTCAGCATTCAATGTTGCTACATCTACTGGCCACAATAATTTATATTTTTCTGTAGCGTAATTCAGAATAGGAGTTCCTTTATAAGAAGCTGCAGCATCAAATACCAGAGGTTTACCATCTTTGGCATCCTTCATTCTGCAAACATCAAACCAGCGAGTTCCTTCATTTACAAACTCAAGATCTCTTTCATGAAGAATAGCAAGCTCATTTGTTTTGAAGTCTGAATTTGTATATCCGTATAGATTTGCATCCCATTTAGCACCATAAGCACGAGCGCGAACCTGATTAATATATTGAGCAACATCGCCACCCTTCATATTTTCTACTTCAGCCAATAGCAACAATACATCTGCATATCTGTACATTGGTTCATCACCACAGAAAATACGAACATTGCTGGCATTTACAAAGCCTAGATTCTTTTTCAACACAGTTCCCATCAAAGATCCGTCTGCTTTATAGAATTCAAGGAATGTAGCATCACGTCTTGAATCGTTAGCATTGAATGCCTGCCAAAGTGATGGCATGTATTCATTTCTTTGCCAGCCAGAACCTTTCAGATTAAGAGTATCGGTAGCAATAACCTTATTATTACGTCCGTAAACCGTACCGATAAAACCTCCATTAGGATTAGCGTAAACAAACTCACCTGCTGAATTAGTTGCTTCTCCCTCTGCATATCTGATAGTGAAGATTATTTCCTTATTTCCTTTGTCAGTAGAAACAGCACTGAAAATAGTACTGTAAGAAGGTAATAATCCAAAACGAGAATCGTTCTTAATTGTATTCAGGTATGTTTCAGCTTTTGTTAAATCGCCAGCTGCAGGAGTCTGGTCTCCAAGAGAAACCTTTGCCGACCACAAATATACTTCAGCAGACAACATGGTAGTTGCAGCCTTAGACCAGAAAGATTTAGTTCCATTGATTGTTTCGTTAGTACCGAAATAATCCAGAGATTTCTGCAAATCAGCTTTGATAAAATCCATCACTTGTTTAGGAGTAGATCTTCCTGTATAAAGATCTTCAGGAGAAACCTTTCCATCCAACACTTTCACGCGATCAATTAATGGCACACCTCCATACGTTCTGTACAAATAGAAATAGTACATAGCTCTGATACCATAAGCCTGAGCAAGCGCATAGTCAATAGCCGCTTTATTTTCCTGATGTAAAGCTGTTCCCTCTACTTTTTGAATAACAAGATTACAATCGAAAATATTGCCATATAATCCGGCCCAGGAAGAAGTTCCGGTATTAGAAGCATCCAGGTTGTTTTCTTTAATTCTATCGTAGTTAATAGAGGTATTCAAAGAAGAAGTTCCTGATTTATTAGTACCGCCACGTGCTTCACCCAGAACAAAATTACGGTTAAAGCTAGTACTTCTCAAATCCATATGCATACCATTTAAGTATGCTTGTACCTGAGGTACAGTATTCCAGAAATTACCACTTGCATAGTAATCTATAGGAGACAACTCCAGTTCGTTGCAAGAAGTATAAAAAGCCGAGGTGACTAAAACCGCACAGCTAAATATAATTGATTTTATTGTTTTCATAATTGATTCTGATATAATTTATTAGAATGTAACATTAACTCCAAACAAAAGCGTACGTGGAAGTCCATATCCAGAACCTGCTCCTGTTCCTGCTTCCGGAGTTGTGATAGTCTTACACTGTGTAAGATAACCAAGATTCTGTCCGGTAACAGAAAGATCTACTTTCTCAAGTTTAGCTTTGTTAATGAGACTCTTTGGTAAAGAATAAGAAAGAGAAACTTCACGGAAAGCTACATAAGAACCATCGTATGCAAACATAGTTGAGGTTCTGTAGTAATTACTCTTACCTAACTGGTCAGCCCAATAATATTTTGGTAATGTTCCGTTTGGATTAGTTTCCGACCATGTTTTCTTTACATCTGTAGTCATGTTATATGTACCTTGCATATTTCCTAAGAACCAAGGTGTTGTATTATCATATATTGTAAAATCCAAAGCATAGTCTAAAGCAACAAACAGTGAAAGACCTTTCCATGAAAGTGTTGAAGTGAAACCACCTAACCAGTGAGGAGTAGTATTACCCACTTTCACCAAATCATAGTTATCAATAACACCATCACCATTTACATCTTTCCATTTTACATCACCAGGTTGTATAGGTAATGCTTTTACTTTTGATGCACCTGTTTCACCTGAACCTTTTTGAGCATCAGTTAAATTCGCCCATGATGTTTTTCCATAAAGAACACAAGCAGAGCTACCTCCTCCTCTATCTACCATAATGTCTGGAATTTCGTCGTAGCTTTTATAGATACCTTCGGCTTTATAAGCATAAAGAACACCCGGTTCATTTCCTTCCTGGTAACCACCTACCCACATTTTATCATTGCCGTTTCCGGTATATACCTGATATGCATCCTGACGGTTCTTTTCCAATCCGTTATTTGGTAACTTAACGATAACATTCTTGTTATAAGAAATATTAGCGTTCATGCTCCAGTTCCATGTTTTAGTCTGAATAGGTTTTGCTGCAAGCTCTACTTCGACACCACGGTTACGGAATCGGCCATTGTTTGTAGTAATACCGCTGATACCAGACGAGATAGGCAAACTAATTCTTGCATATTTATCATCAGTTAAACGATTATAGACTGTAAAGTTTGTAGAATAGCGATTATTCAAGTAACTCAGGTCTAAACCAAATTCAAATGTTTTGGATTTTTCCCATCTAAGAGTAGGATTAGGAACGCCACTCATTATAAACGTTGCATTTCCATTGTAATTTGTAGATGTAGCATAAGCTCCTTGCAAGTCATAGCTTCCAATACCAGAAACGTTACCATTCAAACCATAGCTGGCACGTAATTTACCAAATGATATAACGTCAGACAATGAATTCATAAAGTTTTCTTTAGAAAATATCCATCCGGCAGAAAGACCAGGGAAAGTACCCCAACGATTGTCAATCAGTTTAGAATATCCATCGCGACGAACAACTAATGACAAAAGGTATTTACTTGCATAATCATAGTTAACACGTCCGAAGAAAGAAAGAATACGTTGACGATTATGGTAAGAATCAATAGAACGCATATTTTCTTTTGAAGATGTTAATCCCAGATCCTGAAAATCATCTGTAGCAGCACCTTGTCCGGCTGCACTGAATCCACGAGAATATGAATTGTAATATTCAGTACCAAGCATTGCTGTTACATAATGATCACCAAACTGGTGTTCATAGTTCATAATAGCATTGTAAGTCTGGTCGAAAGTACGATCATAAGATGCAGAAGAAGAACGTGTTGATACGATGTTAACAGGATTACTATAATAATCTTTATTAAAAGACTCATACATCCCTTCACTATAGTACCAGTTAGCAGATAACTTCAAATAAAGTCCTTTTGTGAAATCAAGTTTAAAAGCCTGATTCATAGTAAACTTATCCGTTTGGTTATCGCGAATAAACTTATCTGACTGATATCGTTGATTACCATCTGCAGAGGCATTACCTAACATTAGATTTCCCTCTTCATCTTCAAAACGAACAGTTGGAGGCATAGACATAATACGACCAAAGTAGTTAGCCTCTGATGTATTGGATCCTGGCATTGACTGCCAGTTTGCACGGTTATAGTTCAAACTTGAGTAAGAAGTCAACCAATCTCTAATTTTATAATCTCCATTGAAAATAAAAGAGTATCGATCATAGTAAGAGTCAATAGGAAGACCTTCAGAATGGTTGTAACCAAAACCTGCATAATAGTGACCTTTATCATTACCACCAGACATATTAATATTATAATCTTGTGTGATTGATGGATTCTTTAGATTATAGGATGCAACATCTGTATCTTTAAAAATCAACTCTTTTCCTGTAATAGGATCAGTCATTGTTTTCCAGCCTTTATCTAACAGGAATTTGTTTGTATCATCCAAAAGCATTGTACTCCAAATAGCACTATTACTGTTCTTCAAAGGAGTAACTCCGTCTGCTGCAAAATATTTATTCCCAGTTCCATAAGGATAATTACCAGAAAGACTACTAGAACTAACATATCCAGCACCCGGGGTTCCATCAGCATGCTGCCACATATTGGAAGAACGGGCATAAGCAGTACGCATCCAATATAGATAATCGGAAGCATTATTGAATTCATAAGGAGTATTCAGGTAATTGATACCGACTTTAGCCTTAACGTTAATTTCAGAACTACCTGATTTTCCTTTCTTTGTAGTAATAAGGATTACACCATTATTAGCACGTGCTCCATAAATTGCTGTAGCTCCGGCATCTTTCATCACTTGCATATCTGCAATATCCTCAGGGTTGATGTCACTCAAGCTAGCACGGATCTGCCCATCAACAATTACAATAGGAGAACCACTACCATCAAGGTTGGTACCACCACGAAGTATAATTGATGGAGTTGCTCCCGGATTACCAGAAGTCTGAACTACTCTTAAACCCGAAACCGCCCCAGAAAGAGCTTGTGCAGGATTGGAGTAAACACCAACACTCAATTTTTCATTGCTTACTTTCGCAATAGAGTTTGTTGACTTAGAACGCAACTGTGTTCCTGAATATCCGGTTACCACAATTTCGTCTAACACAGTAGAAGTTGGTTTTAGTTTTATTTCCAGATTCTTTTGTCCTTTAACACTTACTATTAGTTTTTCATAGCCAATATAAGTCACAGAGATTTCCCCCTTCGGGTTTACGGCCAGTGAGAATTTTCCATCAAAATCGGTAATAGTACCGTTTGTTGGGTTCCCCACTTCAGATACACTAGCACCAAGTACAGGTTGATTAGTTTCATCGATAACCTGACCGGTTACGGTCTGCTTTTGTGCCATCACATTAAGTGACAGGAAAAAGCACATCAATAATAAGAACTTCCTCATAGTAGGATTAGTTGAATAATGAATAGATTAATTTTGTTTATAGTATAGAAATAGATTTAACTACGTAAATAGTTAGAAAAGTTAAGTCTGGCTTAATTTCACCATTCTTGTCTTTTAGTTTTCAATTATTTATAGTACAATTAAGGAATATCTAAATAGCTTAGTTTAGTTTTGTCTTTTTTGATAGTTATTGCACAGTTTAGTATAGCCTGATGTCGTTTTTCGTAAATGCTATTTTAGAATTTCATTACACAAATCATAACACTTTACCATCATTCTAGGAATATGGAAAGGGCCTTTAAAAAGATTTCCTTTTGCCGGTTGTGAAACAGAGCCATCCATATGTAAATAGCCATACCACTCTCCATATTCTTTATCAGGAAAATGAGTATATGTCCAATCACTTATTTGTTTGTACATATCTAAATATTTCTCATCCTTTGTTGCTTCATAAGCATAAAGTGTAGCAATAATAGCTTCGCACTGTGGCCACCAGAATTTCATATCATGAGCATAATCCTGAGGAGAGTAATTCTTACAGTCCCGGAAATTAGTTATTCCTCCATAAGTTTCGTCCCATCCCCATTTCCATGACCAGTCTAAGATTGTCAAAGCAGTATCCAACAATTCTTTATCCCAGTTACGGAGTTTAGCTTCTTCCAATATGAACCAAGCAGTTTCAATGCAGTGTCCCGGATTAATTAAACGTCCATTGATAGTATCAATAAATTCACCGTTTGGTCCTACGGTTTCCAACAATGCATTGAATTCCGGATGCATAAAGTCTTTGCGGAGTTTCATTACAGATTTATCAATTTGCTCTGTTAACTCAGGAGCATTAATTGCTTCCCGTATACGAGAAGCAGTATTGATTAAAATCATAGTTAAAGAATGTCCCTGCATATGCACATTTTCACAATACTTAGAAGGTAGCAACCCCGGAGTTGAAATTAAGCGTTGTATATTATGGTACATTTTCAGTGCTTTTTCTGCATAACTCTTATCACCAGAAGCTATAGAATATTCAGACATTGCAATAGCTGCAAAGGTTTCTGAAAAAACATAGCGGCGTTTCCTTATAGGTCCACCCGTAGCTGTTACTTCAAAGAACATGTGTCCGTCTGTATCAATGCAGTGTTGCTCAATAAAATCAATTGTGCTTTTTGCAGCAGCCAACCATTCGGGATTTTTTTCTACCTTATTATATGCATATGCGCAGACAAAAGCAAAGCGTCCTTGAAACCAAACAGATTTAGTCGAATCAATAAGTGTTCCATCTCTATCTACGCATGTATATACGCCACCGTTTACACGGTCTAGACCGTACTTTAACCAAAAAGGCATAATGTTAGTTGTCAAGTCCTGGCGATAAACATTTGCCCATTGGGATAAGTATTCATTTACATTTTCCATTGCTTATTCTTAATCAAAGTTTGTTACAACGATTAAAGAAGTTGATAGCTTCAAGTTCAGCCTTCATTGCAACTTCTTCTGCATCAGTCATATTCTGGAATGGAGTGCGATTCTTACCTAAATCTAGTCCAATAAGTTTCATGATACGTTTTCCACCAACGATATTACCACGATAATGACAAATCACATTAATTACCTCCTGAGAGAAGTTTTGCTTTTCACGAGCTGTTTCAATATCACCGGATTTCCATGCATCAATAATACCAACAAGCTCTTTTCCATTGTAATTAGTTGTACCTCCGATGCCACCTTGCGCACCTCCCATTGCCAGACAAGGCAAAATGGTTTCATCTTGTCCATGAAGCATATCAAATTTACCATCCTTATATAGACGGCACTGATTGTATTCATAAAGACTCTCGAAAGTGTACTTTATTCCGGCAAAATTAGGAATACGACCATCTACTGCTTCCAGGAAAGAAACCATTGGAAGAAAAGCACCGTTAAATGCAGGAATATGATAAAAATAGAAAGGAAGATCAGGTGCGCCACAAGCTATTTCTTCGCAATACTTTACCAACTCTTCAACTCTACCAACTTTTGGAAAAGGAGGTGCCATGGCACCAATGCCCCATGCTCCGATTTTTTGTGCATGTTCTGCCAGCAAACGACTAGATTTTACGCAAGTGCTTCCAACATGAACTATTACTTTGAAGCCTTTTGGAGCAACAGAAACCCAACGTTCTGCAAGCTTCATTCGTTCTTCATCATTAAGCATATATCCTTCACCTGATGATCCATTAATAAATACACCTTGTAACCCATTCTTTACAAGCATACCGCAATATGCATCAATTGGCTCGTAATTCACCTCTCCATTTTCATAAAACGGAGTAAAGGGAGCGTCAATTAATCCTTGAATTTTTTCCATAATAAATTGCTTATATTGTTTTAGTCTAATTCCTCTTTTTAATATATCCGGAGCAAATATATTATTATTTTATTATATACGCAATATTTTA
>Ga0183101_1000435_pt1 | contig 63342 bp, 48 predicted proteins | sample Biomet3_FD_127790 | JGI IMG/M metagenome (GOLD analysis project Ga0183101, IMG submission 127790) | Microbial communities from bioreactor (seeded with sewage sludge) at LBNL, California, USA - Biofuel metagenome 3 | ecosystem: Engineered > Bioreactor > Anaerobic > Unclassified ... | reverse complement strand
TCTGGGCTAAAACAAAGAAATAAAAAAATAAAACGAAGATATAATTTGCTATATCTTCGTTTTAGTAATCTGTAATCAAGTTTTAAAAAGCCCGAAGCGCACACGTCGCAAATGCTTGTGTGGAAAGACTTTTTGAACTATTAGGCTTTGATGCCAAGTTCTTTGATTATTGTCTGTATCTTTTCTTCTGCTTTTTGACTTACTGAGTCAAATTCTTCTCTTGTCTTCAATGGGTGGCATACTCCAAAGTAGAATTTTATCTTTGGCTCTGTTCCTGAAGGGCGAACACTTATCTTGCTGCCGTCTGAAAGGAAGAATTGCAACACATTGGACTGTGGAAGACATATCTTAGTCTTTGCACCTGTTTTTAGATTACAAGCAAAAAGAGTTTCATAATCTCTAATCTCTACAACTTCCAGTCCTGCCAATGTCTTTGGAGGCTTATAGCGAAAGGCGCTCATCATTTCCTCTATTTCTTTGGCACCTTCTTTGCCTTTGATTGTTATGCTCTTGAGGTCTTCTTTGTAGAAAGAAAATTTGACGTAAATGTCAAGCAAGAGTTCAAACAAGCTCTTGCCTTGCTCTGCAGCCCATGCTGTGCATTCTGCAACCATGCAACAAGTACCAATAGCGTCTTTGTCTCTGACAAAATCACCAATGGAAAAACCATAACTTTCTTCACCACCACAGATATAAGTTTCTTTGCCTTCAAGAGCAAGTATCTTGTCTGCAATGAATTTGAAACCAGTTAATACATCGTAACTTTTTACTCCAAAAGATTGAGACACTTCCTTAATGAGTTCTGAAGTTACTATGGTCTTTATGGTGTATTCATTGCCTTTGAAGCGTTTTTCTTCTTGCCAACGATTAAGTATATAATATGTAAGAAGTGTTCCAGTTTGGTTTCCATTCAAAAGAATGAAGTTACCGCTAAGGTCTTTGACTCCTACCCCCACGCGGTCTGCATCAGGGTCTGTGGCAAGCAATATATCTGCATTTATTTCATTTGCAAGATTTAGTCCTAATTGCATAGCGGCTTTCTCTTCTGGATTTGGATAAGGACATGTTGGGAAATTGCCATCAGGAGTAGCCTGCTGCTTGACAGTATGTAAGTTTTTAAAGCCGTACATAGCCAAAGCCTTTGGCACAAGTGTTATTCCAGTGCCATTGAGTGGGGTGTAAGCTATTTTTAATGAAGAGTGCTTTTTCACAATCTTTTGTGAGAGACTCAAAGCGTGGATATGTGCAAGAAAACGTTGGTCAAAATCTTCTCCAAGTATTGTTATACTGTCCATAGAGTCTGCACAATGCACTTGAGAAAAGTCAGTTATCTTGTCCACTTGCTCAATCACTAATGTATCATGAGGAGCCACAAGCTGTCCTCCATCATTCCAATAAGCTTTGTAGCCATTGTATTCCTTTGGATTGTGAGAAGCTGTTAGCATTACTCCACCATCGCAACCCAGTTCTCTAACAGCAAAAGAAAGCATTGGGGTTGGTCTGAGGTTTTCAAACATATAAACTGTGAAACCATTGGCAGTCATAACTCTTGCTGTTATTTGTGCAAAAGTTTTGCTGTTGTTTCTGCTGTCAAAAGAGATTACAGTTTTTATTTGACCTTGTTTGTTTTGCTTTATGTAGTTTACGAAACCTTGTGTGGCCATGGCAACAGTGTATTTGTTCATTCTGTTTGTGCCCACGCCCATAACACCTCTTAGTCCTCCTGTTCCAAATGCAAGTTTCTTGTAGAAAGCATCGTTAAATTCTTCAATATTATTGAGCATCATATCATTTATGATGTCTTTTGTGGCTTTATCTATGCTATTGCTTGCAAGCCACTGTTGGGCATTTGCTTGTGCCAAGGGGTCTATTTCTATCATGATGTTTCTTTCTTTATATTATCTGTTTGTCTCTAATAATTTGTGAGCTTTGTCAAGCCAAACTCTTGCTGTTGCAAAGTTTTTCTTTACTCCTATACCGTAAGTATACATATTAGCTATGGCATAACAAGCATAAGGATTGTTAGCCTCTGCTGATACTTTGTATAAACGCAGTGCTTTGTCATAGTCTTGTTTTACTCCATCGCCATTGGCATAGCTTTCTCCCATAAGGAAGTAAGTCTCATAGTTATATTTAGAAGGCAAAGTAACAAACAGGGCACAAGCCTTATTAACGTCTTTCTCTGTTCCACGTCCATAGTAGTAAATCTTTGCAAGAGGATAGTCAGACTGAGTAATTCCTGCCTTGTGAGCCTTGTATAGATAAGTAACTGCTTGGTCAAGGTGAGTGCTATCTGCTAAGAGAATCATACCTTGATTATAGTACGCCAAAGGTATTTGCACTGTCAAAGGCTCTTGATTTAATTCTTTTGCTTTTGCATAATTAAGGGCTAAGCCTTCATTTGCAAGATAAAGATAAGCCAAAGATGCTTTAGAAATAGTGTCGTTTTTCTCCACTGCTTTCTCATACCAATACTTTGCTTGTGAGTGGTCTTTTATTACAACTTTGCCATCACGGAAATAGTCTCCCATTTTTCTTAGTGCAATAGTCTCTCCTCTGTCTGCACAAACTCTATACCATAGATAAGCTCTAGCATCGCTCTGTGCTGTGCCTTCACCTTTTTCAAATTTTTGAGCAACCAAGAGTTGAGAAAGATAATGTCCTTTTTGAGCTGCAAGCATATAGAGGTCAAAAGCTTTTCTAAGGTTTTGAGTTGTGGCTTGACCTTTCTCATACATTATGGCGGTGCGATAAATTGCCTCTATGTGGTTTTTGTTTGCTGCTTTCTCAAACCATTTGAGTGCATTTTTGTAGCTCTGCACTTGTCCTACGCCATTGTAATAGGCTTTGGCAAGATTGAACATAGCCTCCACATTTCCGCTTTTGGCTTTCTGTTCCATGTTTTGAGCTTTTGCAATAGGAAAGATTAAAAGCAGGGCAAGTAAAAGAGTTAGTATCTTTTTCATATTGTATTCGTTTTAATTATTGTCTATTGTTCGTATTTCCACATTTGTTTTTCTATCCAATACTCGTTAGCCATTGGGAAACCATTGTTGAAAGCCAGTTTGATATAGTTAATACCCATGGCTTTATTCTCCTTTATTCCATCAGCCTCAAAAAGCATCTTGCCAATTTTGTATTGAGCCTTTGCAAGATTACCCTCATCAGCGGCTTTCTTGTACCAAGAAAACGCAGTGGATTTGTCTTGCACTGTACCCAAACCTGCATAATACATTTCACCAAGGCAGTAATAAGCCTCAGAGTTTTTGAATTTTGCACTGCGAGTAAAAAGCGCAAAGGCTAAGTGAGGTTTTTGTTGGACATCAACACCATAGTAATATAGTTCTGCCAAAGCCTCAATGGCTTGAGGTTGGTCTTGTTTGGCTGCTTGCTCATACCAATAAATAGCTTTAGTTATGTCTTTTGGCATTCTATCGCTTTTTTCATACATACGTCCGAGTTTATATTGGGCATTCTTGTCTCCTAGTTGTGCATCTCTAAGGTATGTTTGAGCAAAGCTTGCTGTGCTACATAAAAGTAAGGCACCAAGTAATAGGGTTTTAATTTTGTTATATTCCATTGTCATTTTGTTTCTTTCTTTGTTTGCAAATCAAAAGGCAAAGTTAAGATTTTTATATGTATTGGACTAATACTTCCTTAAGAAATTTCTTTTCCAAAGTCTCTTCTAAGTGTTTTATTGTTGTCCTTCTTAGAGCTAAATCAACATCAAGCGAAGGGTCATGATGTGAAGGATTGATATGTGTGCCAACCAAAAGAACTATTTCGTCGCTATCTAAAAGTAGTTTCACAATACTATCTGCAGGACCATCTGTTAGTTTTATTGAACTTTGGTTGTCTTTTTGTAATATAGAAACTACTTTATTTAGGGTTAGTATTCCTTCAGTAACTAAATCTACTCCTTGCATACGCGACATTGGAGGCAACGTGTCATCGTTAATTATTGGGGTTTCATCTATTTCTACAGCCCATTGGCGCGAAATAATGTCTGCTGTTGTGGCTCCACAAATTACTTTCTTGCCAGAAAATTCCTTTAATCTCTGAGCAAACACAGCATCGTCTTCTGGTTTGAAAGGAGGACCAGAGGCAAGCATCATTTTTCTGGGCTGACGAAAATAAATCACAGCACAACTTGTGTCATCTTTTGATTGATAGTTATCATTGTTGTAAGCTTGTGCAACTACTTTTTGAGCAAGTTTTGAGGCTGAAATCTCACTTTCATTAGAGACCATTTCTCTAACAAAATGGACATAGTTATCTCTTGTCCAACCAAGCATAAATTGGTTTGAACCCATGCCTGACTGAGTCACACCATCACTGACAAAAATAATTCTGTCTTCTTTGTGAGGAGTGAAATGGCAGGTGCGCATATCTTGACTTCTGCCAAGAGAATCTACACTTTCTAAATGTAATTTTCGCCATTGTAAATTCAATACTTTTGTGCCCCTAAGCACAAGGCAAGCAGGATTGTCATACTCCAAAATATTTACTTGGTCATTATCTACGTCAACAATGGTGAAAGTGGAATAAGATATCTGTCTTTGCTCATTCATTGGCAAAGATTGCATTATTATATCACCAATTTGCCCCATGTTTTTATGTTCAATGGTGAAGTTAAGCGACATGGAGGCTGTGAGAGTTGAGAGAATATTTGCTCTGACTCCGTGCCCCATTCCGTCAGACAGAACACAAATTATGCGTTTCTCGTTCTTGAGTCGTTTAGATACAAAAGTATCACCACAAAGGTATTCACCAAAATGCGTTCTTTGAGTACAAGAGACCTCTACATAATAATTGTTGTTCATGTGAGCAAAAATCAAATTAACGGAATTTCTTACTTACTATCTCTTGAAGTGTTGTGAAAGAGAGTGAGTTTGCAACCCAATGTTTATCTTTCTTCATTTGATCAACAATGGCTGTTGCACTAATGAGAGAAAAGGCACTATTGAGCTTTTGTATAAAGTCGTTATACTCTTTCAAATCACCAGCAAAGAGGTCATTGATAAACATAAATTTTTCATTTACTCCAATACAAGAACGTAAATCCATAGAGTTTTGTTCAGCAAATGAAGAAGCAATGTCATTCTCTTTTTGAGAGCTTATGTTTTCAAATATACTTTTTTGTGTTTGATAAGTGTCTGCTATGGTTTTCTGTGCTGAGGTTTGTGTCTGATCTTGTGTGTCTGTTACTGGGGCAGTCTTTGGCATTTTTTTATTTAGATATTGCAAAACAGAAGGTTCTTCTTTTGTTTGCGCGTGTTGTGATTCAGAAAGCTCTTTTTTCACTTGTTCTATTTGATTGAGTATTTCTTCAGCTTTTGGCTGTGTTTCTAATGTTTTTGGAGCTTTAATAGGTTTTGGCTCTATTTTAACCTCTGCTACAATTGGTTTATTAGTAATTATTTCTTTTTCTTGAACGTTTGGCTCTACTTGCACTTGAATTTGTGGTTTTGGTTGCTCTGATATTATAGGCTTTTGCTCTTGCAGAGGTTGCTCTTTTATAATAGTTACTTTTTGAGCAACTTTTGCCTCATCCATTAATGGTTGAGTTTTAGTGGCAGGGATTTGATCTTTGTCATCAAAAGACAGCGCAATATCATAAGAGGCTCTCAATTTCTCTAAGAGAACATCTAAATCTAAACGATAAATCCTATCACTGTTACATAATATTTGTGCAACTCTGTTTAATTCAGTAATCTGAGAGTGCAGTTTGCTTTGAAAATTATTCATATTCAGTATCTGTGTATTTAGAATTAAAGTGTAAAAGTACCAATTTATTTTCTCATGTAGCATATTTGTGGATAATTTTTTTTGATAAGAGATTTCTAAAACAGAGAAATAAGAGTCGTTTTATTTGTCAGGTTAAAATATTTCTTACTTTTGCAATGATAAAACAGCGTTTTAAAATGATAGATATAAAATATTATGATTGGGGAGTTGTGCCATACGACCAAGCTTTGCAAAAGCAACGTTCTATGTTTAATGACAAAATTTCCATTAAATTGAATAACCCATCTCAAGTAATGGAACAAGATTTTATTGTCTGCTCACACCCTCACGTTTATACGATGGGTAAGCATGGCAATGAGAATAATTTGCTTGTAAGCTCAGAGTTTTTGAAAAAAATAAACGCCACATACTTCCATATTGAAAGAGGTGGAGACATAACCTATCACGGTCCGGGACAAATTGTGGGTTATCCAATTTTAGATTTAGAAGTTTTGAATCTTTCTCTCAAAGAATATATTAATATTGTGGAGCAGACAATGATTCAAATGCTCTCTTTGTATGGAATAAAAGCCCAGAGACTTGCAGGAGCAACAGGAGTGTGGCTTGACGTAGATAAAAAGAATGCAAGAAAAATTTGTGCTATTGGAGTCAGAGCCTCACGATACATAACTATGCATGGCTTTGCTTTGAATGTGAATACAGATCTTAATTACTTTAATTACATAAATCCTTGTGGGTTCAAAGACAAAGGAGTTACATCTATGCAAAAAGAATTAGGTACTCAAGTAGAAGTGCAAAAAGTGAAAACACAACTTTATGAGATATTTACTCATTTAGTTAGTAAAGTAAATGAATAAGAACAAAAAAATATGACAAGACAAGAGCTAATAGATTTAATCAATCGCAAAAAGAGTTATTTATGTGTAGGTTTGGACTCTGACATTACAAAGATTCCTTTTCATTTGATGAAGGAACAAGACCCAGTTTTTGAGTTTAACCGTAGGATAATTGATGCTACACTTCCTTTTGCTATGGCATATAAACCAAATCTCGCTTTCTATGAGGCACAAGGTATAAAAGGACTTATATCTTTGCAAAAGACAATTCAATATCTTGCACAAAGAAGTTCAGAGTGTTTTACAATAGCCGATGCTAAACGTGGAGATATAGGCAACACTTCAATTCAGTATGCACGTTCTTTCTTTGAAAAAGGTGGTGATTTTGAGGTTGATGCTTTGACAGTAGCTCCTTACATGGGAGAGGATTCAGTGACTCCTTTTTTGTCTTATAAAGGTAGATGGGTTATCTTGCTTGCTTTGACTTCTAACAAAGGTGCACAAAATTTTCAATTCATAACAGATAGCCAATCAACGCCATTGTTTAAGAAAGTTTTAACTGAAGCTCAGAAATGGGGTACAAAAGATAATCTTATGTTTGTTTGTGGGGCAACACAAGCACAAATGTTTGAAAAAATCAGAGTCTTGGCACCCGAAAACTTCCTTTTGGTTCCAGGTGTTGGTGCTCAGGGGGGTAGTCTTGAACAAGTGTCAAAGTATGGAATGACAAAAGATTGCGGACTAATAGTTAATAGCTCACGCGGTATTATCTTTGCTTCAAATGATACTGATTTTGCAAGCGTGGCTGGCAAGAAGGCTCAGCAAATGAGTCACGAAATGGCTCGTTACTTAGATCTTAGACATTAAAACGAAAATTCATCATATCGCCGTCTTGCACCAAGTAGTCTTTGCCCTCAATGGACATTTTGCCTGCTTCCTTGCAGGCGGCTTCACTTTTTAGAGCCACAAAATCTTCATACTTTATTACCTCGGCACGGATAAAGCCTTTCTCAAAGTCTGAGTGAATAACTCCGGCACATTGGGGAGCTTTACAGCCAGCGTGGAAAGTCCATGCCCTAACTTCTTTTTCTCCAGCTGTTAGAAAGGTGCGAAGGTTAAGCAGTTTGTAGGCTTCTTTTATCAGGCGATTTACTCCACTTTCTTGTAATCCTAACTCATCAAGAAAGAGTTTTTTTTCTTCAAAAGAAGTCATTTCGGCTATGTCGCTTTCTATTTTTGCTGCCACAATCAAAATTCCAGCGCCCTCTTTTTGAGCTATGTTTGCAATTAAGTCAGAATATTTATTTCCATTTTTTGCACTTGCTTCATCTACATTGCATACGTAAAGCACTGGTTTGTCTGTTAGCAAAAACAAATCCTTTGCTGCCTGAGTCTCTTCTTTGCTATCAAAAGTAGCTTCTCTGGCACAGCGACCTTGTTCCAAAAGGGGTTTTATCTTTTGCATTACAGTGAGCAGCACTTTACTTTGTCTGTCGCTACCACTACGCGCCATTTTCTCTGTTTTAGCAATACGTGAGTCAATGGTTTCAAGGTCTTTTATCTGAAGCTCTGTATCTATAATTTCTTTGTCTCTTATAGGGTCTATGGTTTGATAGGAATGAACTATGTTGCCATTTTCAAAACAGCGTATCACGTGAATAAGGGAATCACACTCTCTTATGTTACCTAAGAATTTGTTACCCAAACCCTCGCCTTTACTTGCCCCTTTAACTAAACCTGCAATATCTACAATCTCTACAGTGGTAGGCACAATTTTCTGTGTGTGTACCAATGGAGCCAGAACGTTCAAGCGCTCATCTGGCACAGTTATCACACCCAAATTGGGTTCTATTGTGCAGAAAGGAAAATTAGCAGCTTGAGCCTTTGCACTGCTCAAACAGTTGAAAAGTGTTGATTTGCCAACGTTAGGCAATCCTATAATACCACATTTTAATGACATAATATTATTCTTTGTGTGTGTAGTCAAGCAAGTGTTTTTGTAAAAAACTTGCTTAGAAAGTGCAAAAGTACTAAAAAATCGTATCTTTGCAACCATATATGAGAAGGATAAAATGTTTTATTAGTGTTTTAATATTGTTGTGCGCTTTGTTTGAGGCCTGTCATTCAAAAGAACAGGAGGCTATTTTACCACAGGATCAAATGAGCATGGTTCTAACAGATATGTTGCGTTGCAATGCTACAGCAATACAAATGGGAGACAGTAGCAGCACAACTCTTGCACCATATTATCAAAACTCAGTACTCAAGCATTGGGGTATAAGCTTTGAGACATATAATAAAAGCATCAAGTATTATTCGCAACGCCCTGTTGTGTTGAAAGCTATTGTAGATTCGGCGGTTCAAAAATTAAACAAAGAGTAATGTTAGAAAAAGTATATACTAGTGCCACTTGTGGTATCAGTGCTATAACAATTTGTGTTGAGGTAAGTATAGAGCAAGGAGTGGGGTTTTTCCTTGTAGGTCTACCTGACAATGCAGTTAAAGAAAGTAGCCAAAGAATATCTTCGGCTTTGGGACAATTAGGCTATAAAATTCCGGGGAAGAGAGTGGTTATAAATATGGCACCTGCAGATATAAAGAAAGAAGGCTCAGCTTATGACCTAACACTTGCAATGGGTATTTTGGTCGCTTCAGGACAAGTTGTGGCAAAAGATATTGACAAATATCTTATCATGGGAGAATTGAGTCTTGATGGATCGTTACAAGCAATAAAAGGTGCTTTACCTATTGCTTTGCAAGCAAAATCTGAAGGTTTTAAGGGAATTATTTTGCCACAATGCAATGCTCAAGAAGCAGCTATTGTTAATGGATTGGAAGTCTATGGGGCGCAAAGTTTATCACAAGTAATAGAATTCTTTTCAGAAAAAAGCACCTTAAGCCCTACCCAAATAGATACTCAAGACTTATTTGCACGTAATTTAGATATATATCCTTTTGATTTTACTGAGGTAAAAGGACAAGAGAATGTCAAGCGAGGATTAGAAATTGCTGCTGCAGGCTCACACAATGTAATATTGATAGGAGCACCAGGTAGTGGAAAGAGTATGCTTGCAAAGAGATTGCCTTCTATTTTGCCTCCGCTTTCTTTGGAAGAGGCTTTGGAAACTACAAAGATTCATTCTGTTGCAGGCTTGATGCCAAAGAACTCACCTATTGTATGTACTCGTCCTTTCCGTTGTCCTCATCACACGGTTAGTGATGTGGCTTTAGTGGGTGGAGGCTCTTATCCTCAACCCGGAGAAATATCTTTGGCTCACAATGGAGTGCTATTTCTTGATGAATTGCCAGAGTTTAAACGCAATGCCTTAGAAGTATTACGTCAACCAATGGAAGACAGAGAGATTACTATTTCAAGAGCAAAGCAAACAATACAATATCCTGCCTCTTTTATGCTTGTGGCAGCAATGAACCCATGTCCATGTGGCTATTACAATCACCCAACAATCAAATGTACATGTTCTTCAAAGCAAGTACAACAGTATTTATCTAAGATTTCAGGTCCATTGCTTGATAGAATTGATTTGCAAATAGAAGTTGTGCCGGTGCCAATGGAAGAATTAGCAAGTAAGAGAAAAGGAGAGTCTTCATCTGTTATAAGACAAAGAGTGATTGCTGCAAGACAACTGCAAGAAGAAAGATACAAGACTCATGAGGGTGTGCATTGCAATGCACAAATGACAACAAGGCTAATAGAAAAATATTGTGCACTTGAGCCAACTGGTATGGCGTTGTTGAAAAAGGCTATGGAAAAATTTGGACTCTCTGCTCGTGCTTACTCACGCATATTGAAGGTGGCACGAACAATAGCAGATCTTGATTGTAGTGAAAATATAAAAAATAGTCATATAGCTGAAGCTATTGGTTATCGTAACCTTGACAGAGCTTCTTGGGGTAAGACAAATTAGATCATTTATAAAACAACGAATCGCAATTATATTATTTGGCTTGTGTGTTATTAGCTTTTGTTCTTTGTCAGTAAAAGACGGGGATTCGGTTTATTTGTCTCAAAGAGAAAATATAGAATAGTTGATCAATGTAAAGCTGGGAATTTTTATGCATTTTGGACTTTATTTTGTGCCTTCTTGGAGTGGCAAGACATAATATGCAGAATGTTTATAAGGGATTGATTTCTGATGACACTGCAAGGATAGAGTTTCAAAAAATAGTGTTTGGCAATTCTTTTAATACTCTCAATACAAAGATATTTTTAAAGCAGATCATCTTTGATGCTGATAAGTGAGTAGATATTATTGCTTAAAGCGGTACAAAGTATATTTTATTTACTTCAAAACACTATGATCTATATTGTCTTTATCTTTCTGTTTTTGCACATGGATAGAATAATGTGCAGACTGGATCAAAAATTGATTTCTGTTGGTAATTAACTACAGTCGTAAAAAAGAAAGGTTTGATTATGAGTATGTAATGAATGGATTAATCCTTTGTATCTTTGTATTATTGGCACTACAAGAAGCATTAGCAAATATGTCCAAAAACACATGATGCCGCAATTCAAAGGAACGGTTGAGCTATACCCCCCCCCCAACAACAGACAATAATCTTTTCTGATGGAGATTGCGGCAATACTGCTTAATAATATCATTCAAATTCATTTGTAGGTGGTATTATAGACAAGAAGGATGTCAATAATCACTGGGGTAGAGGTTTTAAATTTGGATATTTTATACCTGAGTATAGCGAGGGTATTAATTATATTATAAATTCTTGGATTGAGTGCAGAGGATATTGGTAGAAGTTTATGGCTTAACCGCAATGAAGACTTATCTTTTTAAATGAGTGCAGACCAAATAATATTTCATTTAGTTCAATTGGTAATTCATGGAGGTGTGTTTACATTTAATATATGTCATGGTGCAGATGGACAAATTCCTTTTTTGAATTCAATTAGGTCAATGGCTTAAACTAAATGGATATGTTATTTATGACACAAAAGGATTGCCAATTCCACTCATTGCATACGTATATTGAATAGTTTACAAGGCTTTTCTAAAACAAAGAAAACATTCGCGGGAACTTGATTACAAATTTGTGTAATCAAATAAGAGTAACACGCAAAGCAAGAAATTATTTTGTGTTTTAGAGTTTTAGATTTTCTGGGCAGCTTTGTGGCTTATTAGGGCTTGAAGAGGCAGTCCCATAAGTGTAACTGTAAGAAATACGACCACAAGGTCTAATGGTTTTACTTGTACAGGGAAGGCTTTTATAATTAAGTCTGCTGAGTTTGACATCTGAATAAGCCCCCAATGTTCCTGAGCCCAACATAAAATTAAACTGAGGACAATTCCAATCAGCGCACCAAAAACGCAAAGTGCAATGGCGTTGAAAAGGTATATGTCTTTTATTTGTTGGCTTCTAGCACCCAAAGAATGTAGAATGAACATATCACGCCTTTTGTCCATAACCAATAGGCTCAAAGCACCAATGACATTGAAGGTGGCAATAAAGATGATAAAAGAAAGTATTAGATAAACTCCAATACGTTCCATTTTGACCACTTTGTTGTATAGAGGTTGTTGAGCAAAGATATCTTTTACTTGCAAAGAGTCATTGATAAGAGCAGCTATCTGCTCACTGGTTGAACGAATTTGATTAGGATTGCTTGGTTTGATGTAAATAGAGCTTTGGAGCAAAGAGTTGACTGTACTTTGGTAAGAAAGCATATCTGCACACAAAGCCAAAGGCAATATTAATGTGGAAGCATCTTGTTCGCTTTTGGTTTCAAAGCAGCCGCTGTATGCAGCCTGGCGCGATATGAATACTTCCTCGGCATTAATAGAGGATGAGCTTGCAAAGCGGTTTGGTAAAGTTATTGTCAGGCGTGAGCCCATGGTTTCTGCATTCTTGGGTAGTGATAAGGATGCAGCTAAACCAATGCCGGCTACACAACAAGGCTCTGAGTTGCGATACAAGTGAAAGGAGCCATACACCATAGAAGTGTCAAGATTATTTATGCGATTGTAGTTGTCTTCTACTCCCATGAGTTGCACAAGGGTTTGGTTTTCGCCATAAGATGCAATAGCATTTTGTTTTATAACTCTGCAACACAAAGCTACAGAAGGAAGAGCTTTTATTTTATTGTATTTCTTTGGGGTTATAGAGAATACTTTGCCTCCTGAAGCTTCTATTACCAGGGGAGCAGAGCAAGAACTCAAAAGTCGCTCGCTTAACTGTGTAAATCCATTGAATACGCTTAGCACCACACACAAAGCGCATGTAGTTACAGATATGCCCACAAGTGAAATTATGCTTATGAGGTTTATTACTCTGAGCTTACGGGGAGAGAAGAAATATCTTAGTGCTATGAAAAGAGAAAAGCGCATTGTTTTGAGTTGGCTATTGTTTGAGCAAGGTATCTATCTTTTCAATATAGTCCAAAGAGTCATCTATAAAGAAAGTTATCTGAGGGATTACTCTTAGCTGGAAACGTTCTTTTTCTCCTAACAGTTTGCGCAGAAAAGAAGTTTTCTCGCCAAGCATTTTGAGGACTACTTCTTTTTTGAGGTTATTTACCGGGAATATGCTAACATAAAATTTTGCTATTGACAAATCACTAGATACTCTAACCTTTGTTACGCTTATTATGGCAGAGCTTAATAACTCTTGGGCGTTTTGTTGCAGTATTAGACTCATGTCTTTTTGCATTAAGCGTTCTATTTTTTCTATTCTTGTCTTATCCATATTGCTTTATAAATATACTTCAAGTAATTTTATTACTTTGTTTGGTTCAATGGTTACTAAATCTGTTATTGCTGGCAAAAGCATTACTTCGGCTTGTTTTATAGGTATTCTTTGACCCAAACAATTTACAAACCCACTACCTTCCACACATTGATAAGCCACAAAGCTGTCAAGCATTGAATAGTCCTTTTGCAAACCTTGTGTTAGATGCAATAAATTTGTTGTGAAGTAAGGGCACTCCACCAATTCAACAGTTTCATTTATATGACAATGGTAGTGAGTCTTGGCACTATTGCTAACTGGAGTGTAATCCAAAACATTTAGTGCATTTTCTACATGTAGCTGTCTTTTTTTACCATCTTTATCTACTCTGTCCCAATCATAGAGGCGAAAAGTACAATCGCTGCTTTGTTGAATTTCTGCAACCATACAACCTTTGCCAAGTGCATGAACAGTGCCAGCGTCAACGAAAAACACATCTCCTTTTTCAACACTTTCGCTATTTAAAATATCTATGAGATTATTATCTCTAACTCTGTTTATAACTTGTGCTTTGCCTACTTTTTGGTTAAAGCCACTTATTATTTGACTGATAGGGTCTGCATCTATGACATACCACATTTCTGTTTTGCCATTGCCAAGTTTGTGACGATAAGCGTAATTATTGTCAGGATGGACTTGAATGGAGAGCTTGTCAGCTGCATCTATTATCTTGAAAAGCAAAGGGAATGTGGTGCCAAAATCTTTAAAGCATTTCTCACCAACCAGCTCATCAGCATACATCTCCAAAACTTCATTAAGGGTGCATTGGGCTAAATATCCGTTTTGTACAAGAGTTTCTTGTCCTTCAAGGTCAGATAAAGTCCAAAGTTCTCCGCAATTTGGCAATGGGGAATAATTGACTCCCATGTCTTTTAGCTTGTTACCTCCCCAAATCTTGTTTTTAAACAGAGGCATAAACTTCAACGGGTATAATGATTGTTCCATGGAGTATAATATATGTATAGTATTGTTTTTTTGTTTTTAGAGTGCAAAGGTAATATTTTATGCTGTAAAAACAGCTTTTCTGACACAATGACAGCATAATTTTATTTTTTTTATCTTGGCACAGGAATTGAGAATTAGAGTTTGAATATATTAAGAACAAACAAACGATAACAAATAAAATTTAAAGCGATATGGGAAAAATAATTGGAATAGACTTGGGAACAACAAATAGTTGTGTAGCAGTCATGGAAGGAAACGAACCTGTTGTTATTCAAAATGCAGAAGGTAGAAGAACAACACCATCAATAGTTGGTTTTATGGATAATGGTGAGAGAAAAGTGGGAGATCCTGCTAAAAGACAAGCCATAACTAACCCAGAGAACACCGTATTCTCTATAAAGAGATTTATGGGAGAGACTTTTGATAAGGTCCAAAACGAAATAGCTCATGTGCCATATAAAGTGGTAAAGGGCGATAATAATACACCAAGAGTTGATATTAACGGAAGGCTTTACACTCCTCAAGAGATTTCAGCAATCATTCTTCAAAAAATGAAAAAGACTGCCGAGGATTACTTGGGACAGACAGTAACAGAAGCTGTGATAACAGTGCCAGCTTATTTTAGCGACTCACAACGTCAGGCTACAAAGGAAGCAGGAGAGATTGCAGGCTTGCAAGTAAAGCGTATTATCAATGAACCAACAGCAGCAGCTTTGGCTTATGGTTTGGACAAGAAAGCAAACGATGCTCATGTGGCAGTATTTGACCTTGGTGGTGGTACATTTGATATATCTATTCTTGAATTGGGAGACGGGGTTTTTGAAGTTAAATCAACTAATGGTGATACTCACCTTGGAGGAGATGACTTTGACCACAGAATAATAGATTGGTTAGCTAATGAATTCCAAAAAGAAAAGAATATAGACTTGAGAAAAGATCCTATGGCTTTGCAACGTTTGAAGGAAGCAGCAGAAAAAGCAAAGATAGAACTTTCTTCTTCTTCTCAAACAGAGATTAATCTTCCATATATTACAGTTGTGGATAATATTCCTCAACACTTGGTTAAGACTTTAACAAAAGCTAAGTTTGAAGATATATGTGATGACTTGTTACAAGCAACACTTGAACCTTGTAGAAAGGCTTTAGCTGATGCTCACCTTGACAGGAGTCAAATAGATGAGGTGTTGCTTGTGGGAGGTTCAACACGTATTCCTAAGGTTCAAGAGTTAGTAGAGCAGTTCTTTGGCAAGAAACCTTCAAAGGGAGTAAATCCAGATGAGGTTGTGGCTGTGGGAGCTTCTATTCAAGGAGGTGTTTTGACAGGAGAAGTAAAAGATGTGCTTTTGCTTGATGTTACTCCACTTTCTTTAGGAATTGAGACTTTGGGAGGCATAACAACAAAACTTATTGATGCAAATACAACAATCCCTACAAAGAAATCACAAGTATTCTCTACAGCTGTAGATAATCAACCTTCTGTACAGATACATGTTTTGCAGGGAGAGAGAACAAAGGCTTCAGATAACAAGACCATAGGTAACTTTATTCTTGACGGCATCACACCAGCACCAAGAGGAGTGCCACAAATAGAGGTTACTTTTGATATTGATGCTAATGGTATCTTGAATGTGAGTGCAAAAGATAAGGCAACAGGAAAGCAACAGTCCATAAGAATTGAGGCTTCAAGTGGTTTGAGTGAAGAAGAGATTAAGAAGATGAAAGCAGAGGCAGAAGCTAATGCAGATGCTGACAAAAAAGCACGTGATGAGGCAGATAAAGTAAACCAAGCTGACGGAATGATATTCCAAACAGAGAAGTTCTTGAAAGAGAATGCTGATAAAGTGCCTGCTGATAAAAAGAGTGAGTTAGAGAATGCTTTGAAAGAATTGAAAGCTGCTCATGAGAGCAAGAATATTGCTCAAATAGACAGTGCAATGACAAAGATGAATAACCTCTTCTCAACAATTAGTCAGAATATGTATGGTCAGGGTGGAGCAAACCCTAATGAGGCAGGTGCAAATCCAAACCCTGAAGCTCAGCAATCAAGCAATAATTCTGCAAAGCAAAGCAAAGATGGCAAGGATTCTGAAGTAACAGATACAGATTTTGAAGAAGTAAAATAATCACGATAAACAACAGAAGTTATAGATAAGCAAAAAGGTGTAACCCAAAATGTTACACCTTTTTTGTTGATAAATGTTTTCGGTATTTATGCTTGTATGCTGGTTTTTTATTGTATTTTTGTACCATATTTGTATCTGAACTTGTTTGACGATAAAGTGGAACTAATAAATACTTATCACTACTTGCAGATACTTAAACGTATATAAATATGGCGATGAATCGAATACAAAAGACCTGTGCAATGTGCGGAAAACCGTTTTCTCCCAAAACGGTTACTTCGCTCTATTGCTCCAAAGAATGTAGCCAAGCCGCATATCGAAAGAAAAAAGCAGAGCAAAAAGAAGCAGAGAAACTAAAAGCCGTAGCAGATGCAGTGCCGGACGAACGCCCTTTTATTTCAATACCTGAAGCAATCGCCATTTATGGAGTTACTAAATCCACGCTGTACCGTCTTATCCGGCAAGGACAAATTCCAGCAATCAATCTTGGCACTCGATTATTACGCATAAGCCGAACCGATATTGAAAAAATGTTTGCAACAAGACAGCAACCACAAACGGTGAAAGAGAAACCAATGCCCAAGGTTTACAGCCTTGAACCCGAAGACTGCTACATATTGGAGAAATCGCCAAAAAGTTTGGCATATCAGAAAGCATCGTTTACAAACATATCCGTAAATACTCTATTTCCACCCGTCAGGTAGGAAAATTTGTGTATGCCCCGAAATCCGAAATTGATAAAATATACAACGCTAAAAAGTAACCATTATGAGAAAATATAAACGGCATAATCCAATGCAAGAGTGAAGCCGACCAAGAAGCCTGTATCTATGCCGATGGAGTGCGAAGAATCCGTCAAAAAGAGTACGACAACGCCGATTTATAGAGCGACACCGAAGCCGAGCAAAGCGAACAAAACCAGGGTTTGCAATGCAACTTTATAGAATATTTCGGCAAGACAGCCAAAGAACGCCACCGTAACAGTTCACAATCTATCATTGTGAATTGGCAGCGTGTGTATGAACTTCTAAAAATCTTTGATGACAAAGCAACTATAGGGAAATTTGATGCTCTCAATGAGATGATTGCCTTATACCGAAAATATCAGCAGAACCTATCGTGGATGGGTGGAAACTTTAATCAGGTGGCAAAGCGTGCCAACGAACTTGCCATCGGAGAAGAACTTACTATGCCATACTTCAAACAAGTCCTTTTTCCTAAAATTGAAGAGCTTCAGAACCTTCTTTGTGATATTAAGCGGGAACAACATCAAATAGCCAAGAAATTGACCAAATTATGATTGTACCATTATACTAATCAATTATTGCTCCTTTTAAACATTACAACATTGATATAATAATGATTGCTACTATTCTACCATCAAGTTCCAATTTTCATGCCGTTGATTACAATGAGCGAAAAATCGCCCAAGGTAAAGCTGAACTGCTACAGATGACAAATTTCGGTTTTGTAGGTGCCGTTGGCAAGTACACACCTGATGACTTGAAACAATATTTGGTCGAATACTCATCACGTATCAATAAACGCATACGCCGGCCACAATTCCATCTAGCTATATCCTGTCGTGGAGATGAATATACCACAAAACAGTTAGTGGACTTTGCCCACCAATATCTTAGAGAAATGGGATATGCCGAAGAAGGTCAGCCATTGCTTATCTATTCTCATCACGATACGGCCAACAATCATATTCACATCATCACCAGTCGTGTTGCCCCGGACGGGCACAAGATATCATAATCATGAGCGTATTCGTTCTCAGCAGGTCATCAACAAGCTACTTGGTCAAGACGAAAGCCAAAAGGTGCAGCAAGTATTGGCACAAGCACTTCAATACAGATTTGCCAGTCTCAGTCAGTTTAAAGCCATTCTTGAATCTGGCGGATACGAATGCTTCGAGAAAGATGACCGACTATGCGTTAAACGTGGTGGTAGAATCTTAGGAACGATAATGATTGAATCTCTTACGACAAAATATAGCTTTCCTGAAGAAGCGAAACGAAAGAGTAAAAATCAGCTACGTGCCATTCCTCGTAAATATAATCAAATGGCAGCGACCAAAGAAGAGCTAAAGGAAATAATGAAAAAGTGCTTTGGTATTGACCTCATATTCTTTGGTTCAAAGGATAAACCGTATGGTTACATGATTATAGACCACAAGAATAAAGCCGTTTATAAAGGAAGTGAAGTGCTATCTATAAAACAGCTACTCAGCTTCCAAAGCCGCGAAGAAAGACTTGCCAAAATAGATATGTTCATTGATTCAATGCTTGAAGACAACAGAAGGCTCTCTACTTACGATTTGAATGCACTACTTTGGCGCCAATTTGGAAGTTATATCACCAAAGGGCACATTGCTTTTCGAAATGAACGTATCTTATTGAATGAAAACATCCGCAACACATTGCGATACAATGATAAACTCCGATGGCTACAATCCTTCTCACCTATAAATGAAGTTGAGCGTGATTTACTCTGCAAGTTTGGAAAGATAGAAGACATTGAACAAATATCTATTGTAGATGCCTCACAAAAACATCCGGAGATAACAGTCAATCAACTTAGAAATCTCTTTAAAGATACAGAAATTACAGACTTGCGTTCGTCACTATTTGAAAGCGGTATGTCTATTTTTCAAACAGATAGCAAGACATATTGCATTGACTTTCATAATCACTCCATAATCTGTTTGGAAGACTATGAATTTGATACAAAACGGCTGAAGTTTGGGCTTAATTCTCATACAAGACTGCCAACCAGACGACAAACGGACATACATATTAACAAAGATATCATCAACGCTTTTGCCAACCTACTTAGGCACAAAGCAGGTTCCCGAGATGACAACAGAGAATGGGAGATTGAGCATAATAATCGCTATGATGATATTGATGATGAAAGGATGTTGTTGAATAGGTGATATCACATCAAATTATTGTGCATGATAATTTTACCATTATGCTTTTGATTTTAATGTTTCTATTAATATATTCTTGATTGTATCTATGGTAACAACAGATATGGTGGATAATCTCACTAGCTTCAATCCGTATTTATCCAATATTTCATTCTTTATAGCATCTCTATGTTTCTGAACTTCTGTATGATGGAATTGCCAGCCATCCACTTCTATACAGAGTAATGGCCGTTTGGTTATCGTATTATATAACAAGAAGTCTACATGTGATAGTGGACTGTTTATGAACTCCCTTTCTCCATCCGATAAGTCATGCCCTCCAGCAATAAGTCTAGAGAGCGGATAATGACACAGAATAGCTATGTTTTTCAAAGCAGAACTCGATATAGCTTTCTCTAAAGTGTCAAAGATTACATTCTCTGATAATTCTCCTAAATCTGTTCCCTTAGTTTTCTCGTATTCATGCCTCTGCCGAGTATATTGTTTATAAAGAAGGTCGAAAACAGAATGTAATTGACTATCTCTCGTTTCAAAGTTATTATATTTGATATAGCCTATCAATTGGGATAGAATACTTTTTTCAGGCAGTTCATTGCCTGTCGCAACTATACACAACTTCGATTTGGCTCTTGATATAGCTACGTTCAAGAGATTGGCATTATCAGAGAAGGATGTCGGTTCATTGTCTACCATGCTCATGATGATGGTATCACATTCCCTCCCCTGATATTTATGGACAGTGCTTGCTATATCCTGATGCAATTGTTCGTTGATGGCAATCGACTGATCTCTGTATGGAGATATAATTCCCATAGATTCGTCTGGAGGAATATCCGGCAGAACCTCCTTAGCTATAACATCTATTTCTCTTTGATTTACATGCCCTCTAGCATGATTACCAGGTACAGTTCTTACAACGCTCAGTGTATCCTCATTCCTATCATCCTTAGTCATGGTTATCAGTTCGCCATCATAAAACATTTGATTGCAGAACTCAATAATCTTTGGTTGACAACGATAATGTTCACGAAGCAACGTCGTAGGACAATCAGTAAATACTTCATTACACGACTCCAGGAAACTATGTGTAGTAATCTTGTATTTGTCATCTATGCCATGTGCATTCTCTATGTCAGTAAGCGCTAGTCTCGTTTTACCATCAATAACATTTGGCAATTGTTTGTCGTCACCTACGATAACAGCATTTTCGGCACATGACAGAGCTAGTGCACCTGTTGCGATATCAACCTGCGATGCTTCATCCATGATGACATAATCGAATACCATATCTTTGGATATGCAACTTTTTACCGAATAAGTGGTACTCAACACCACCGGATACTCTCTCAGAAAATTTTCAGAATCTTGCTTTATAGTATTTCGTTTAAAGATAGTTCTTTCTCCACCCTGATATCTCCGTGCAATAGAATCCTTCAACAAAATCAGCGATTGCTCACAAAGGATATCCATATTTTTGTTTGCATTGTTACGCTTCAAAAATGCAGATTTATCTTCTATAGCTATCTCCAGTTCTTTCTTGCATAGTGAATAATAAGCTACTTCCAAATCAACCAAATTCACGGCATTATCGCGTTTCAACATACTCCAAGCCTTAAGTCCTAAAGCCAAAACCCATTTTAGACGATGCATAAGACTCATCTTTTGCCCTTCATCAACAAGATGCTGAAATTGCAACAAGAGCTTTATCAACTTTGCCGAAGGCTTTCCATTCAGCCAATTTATAGCATGTTGCTGTGAAATGGCCATATCATTATTGTATTTCTGCTCAATATCTAGAGATGCTAGTTCCGAACTTAGTTGTGACAATTCAATCTGTTTGACAAAACCTTTTGATACAATATCCAAGGCATCATCCACTTTGTGCACAATTTCGCCTTTACTTTCCCTTAACCAATCAGACATATCAGAATAAACAGGCTGATTCTCAATAAACATAGCCCTATTCTCCCTGCTTCCTAGTTTTGCAACAATAAATCCGAGTCCGACTTTTGAAAATGACAATTTCTCTGCGACATTGTCCACTGCCGAGTTATTATTAGACACTACGAGAATAGTTTTTCCCTTAATGAGCAGGTTAGCAATGATATTGAGAATCGTTTGAGTTTTACCTGTTCCGGGAGGGCCTTGGATGATACTCACCTGATTGGTCAAAGCATTCTCAACAGCCTTCTTCTGGCTAGCATTGCAACCAAAAGGATAAATGACACACTTAGGTAAATTGAACTTCCTTAACCGATCCTTACCTCCGAGATATTGAGCCAATGGTACCGTATCCCTATTTACGTCTACCAGATTATATTGCAGCTGCAATATATTCATGGGCTCATCAGCATCTTTCGGTTTTAATTCTAGCCCTGTCTCTGAATTTACATGATTCAGATATTCCCATAAGTTTGCATTCGTCAGATTGATAGATGTCCTTGATAGATATACATTGCGTCCATCTTCATTCAAATAATAACCGCTTTCGCAGATGATATACCAAAATGTATAATCGTCACTGCCAAAGCGATATACCTCAACTGCATCAGTGATATGTTTCTTTCGTATATAAAGTCCACGTCCTTGCAGTTCTATCTTCTCGGGATTGGACAACACCTGTAGTCGCTCTCTCCTATAAGTATATGGGCGTGACTTTCCTGAGAATGAGACTTTGTACATTCCCTTCTCCGTCTTTACATCGTCAACCCGTTCTGTTATAAACATCTTAGGATTTCCACGACGCAGCAAGTCAACTATCATATACTCACGTGGATTCATATTCTTTTTGATCTATTATGAGATTGCCTATCGAAAGACAAGTAAATATTCATATTAATATGATAATAATATCAACTCCATTGCCAACTTGCTTTGAAAGAAAATGGTCCGCAAGATGACAACAAAAAAACGGGATGTAGGTAGAAAATAATCATTATGATAATGTTGATAATGGCAGAAATATAGAAAGATAAAACAACATTTGCTCTATGCATTTTGGATTAATCCCATTATCTTATCAACACAGAAAATTACTCGATCAATTATATCTATACCTGATTCGCTCGGTATATCCCAATCTTCGGTGGTTTCATCAATGTGTAATACGAATTTATTTTCCAAAAATTCCAACCAACCTTTGATGGAAGGAATAGACAAGGATTCATCATAGTCATATAATACTACAAAATCTTTAATGTTATCCGTACCCATTTTTTTTAGTTTATCAGCAACAGCTTCATTAATAGCATTTGCGAAAGAAAGCCAATGTTTGCCATTATATTGCGTTTGATTTAATGAAGTCCAAATATAATTTGTATCTACCTTTTTATCAATAATACCCCTAGAACCTCTTAACATACTAGGGTATTTGACAAAATAATATCGCCAATTATAACGATGAGAAGTCTCACAAGTATTTAAAAACTCATTTATTATTTGTTCTGTGTTCTCTCCTTTTCGCACTTCGGACAATAATTCTAACAATATACTTGATGTCCTTTCTCTCCCGTTTCTTCTACTTTCATGAAATAAATCTTGCCATGTGGAAACATTGTCATTACCCATAAATCTCCTTAATCCATTTTCTTGCGTATAATCTCCTACGGATAGTAATGCCCTATGAATTTCTTTTAGTTGTTGGCTGAATACAGAATAAAAAATATCCACATTATTAACATTATCAAGACCTAAAATGGATACCTGCCCATATAACAAATGACTATCTTCCAATTTGCATAAATTAACATATTCTTGTTCAGACCATACTTGGTTAATCTTCTTATTTTCTTCTTTTTCTTGTGGTTCATTGAATCCATGTGTGGTCCTATTTTCAACAGGTGTACGTTCAATTTTACCATATAATATTACATTCTCTGTTTCTGCTAGCAAGTCTTGCATATAATCCATATCAGCACGAATTTCACCATGTGTAGAATTCCATATGAGATTTCTAAGAATTCTAATACGGCGAATAAATTTTGTTTCTTCTACTTTTTCCTTATTCAACAAATAAATAATAATTCCATATAAAAAGAGAATATCTCCATATGAAAAAGCATTTGTATTAATAGCATAGAGTTTACAACACGCCGCAAAAAAATTTTGGCTTTCAGAATATTCTTCGTTATTCTTAAACGTACACACCTTATTTGAGTCATATTGTGTGTCTAACATAACCTTACCAACAAAATATTTGCTAAAAAAACAATCAACAGAATCATATCCGATATTAGCCCAGCAATCCATAGCTTTTTCCAGAAAAGCCTTATTATTTTCAGCCTGAGGATTTCTATCTGGATGATTAATATCCACTTTTGCATACAATGATTCTATCAGTTCAAATTCATCATCACTTTTCTGAATACCCTGCTTATAACAGAGTATGTGACTAATATATAAGAAATATCTCATCCATTCGTTATCAATAGTATTACTTTCATCTCTATAAGGAAACAACATATCCGTCCAATCCACATCAAATTTATGACTAATCGTTTGAGCTTTTTCACTGTCTTTTTCAAAAAGTTCCTCAAAATCTGCCTTGAAGTGTTCGAAGGGAGTAAGTGCCTTTCCCCTGGAATTCATTTTTATATATAGTTCATCAGAATGACCATTTTCAGACAATGGCAAGAAAAAAAATATTATCTTTCCCGTAGAGGTCAGAGTGTCCCACAGATTTTTGACATTAGCAAATTTTACCTTTATCGCATCTAGCATAACTAACATACCATTAATCGTGGAATCATTTTTCCAATCTGCCTGATACCACCCTTGATCGGTTATTTGCTCGCTGAATGTCTTGGCAAAGTCAGGATTATATGCTACTAATTGTTCACAAAAATCTCTTGAACTTGGTCGGACATCATAAGAAAAGTTATAAAGAAAATCATAATCGTCTGTTTTTATTATACCCTCCTGAAGAGCAATCTTGGCAGCATACCAATGCAATAAATATAATGTTGTAAGACGTTGCTGACCATCAAGCGGCGTTACAATCATTGCTTCTAATTTTCCAGCCTCCTCAGTACTCCATTTTTTATCTACTTCTCCATACACGAAATCTAACTTCATTTGTTTATCTTGAGCTACCAAATATTCATATATAGAATTCAAAAAACGAGTTCTAACCCTAAAAGCATTATCATCATTACGCCCTTGAGCATAATCACGTTGTACCATTGGGATCACTATATCATACTTCTGAATAAAGGATTTAAAAGTATGTTTTTCATATTGATATTTATTGTTTGTTTCCATAATTTATTTTAGAATGAATTAAATTAAGTGTAAGATCTTTACCTTCTACTTCTCTTTCAAAAAGAATATTATTAATTGCCTGTATATAAGATCTTCTATCACTATCTGACCAGAAATGAAGTTTAGTATCTGAATCCGAGTAATATTTCAGAAATACATTACGAGTACAAACGGGTATATAATCTCCATCACGATCCATTTCTATAATACGATTCCGTTTTACGTCGAAAGTTGAATTATTTAAAGCCGAGTTACAAATGCCAGTAAGTAAAGCCATATTTGACAGCGAATGGACCTGTGATACCGTGGTGTCCGCTGTCAATAATTCAATGACCTTTTCAGAAATTATTTTAAATTCATCTCGTATGGAACCTTTATAATTTGATTTCATAGATTGCTCTATATGTGATAGCAGAATATCAACATGGTTATTTATAATATCATCTATCAAATCTGCCTTATTAGGATCACTTTCTTTCAATGAAAGTAATGATTTTTTATGTGTATCAAGCCATTCAAACCACTCTGTATTTGTTTTTAAACTTTCAGAGTTTTGAGCATGAATATGTTCCAAAGTCCATGACTCATCTTTGTACCTATCAAATGGAAATTTTGTACCAGAATCTCCCTTTTGCCTAATAGTTTCAACATTAAATAACAAAAGCAGATTTTTTATCTCATAGTAATGATTTTCGTATGATAGTTCTTCGTAATCTAATAAGACTTCTTCTTCATTCTCTTTTGTTTTGAAATTCATAGATTCCCTAACCTTTCCAATTACGTAGTTTTTGAAATCAGTCTTAAGCATCGGTGTTGTTTTCCCCTTCGCAATATTCAGAAGATTACTGATATCCCATCCAATGGCAACCAAATAGCCTATTAAATGGTACAAATCAAAATTATTGTACCATTCCTTTAATTGTTGATAGTCCCTTACAGCACATTCCCAAGTATTATATTTATTTTCGCTACTTTTGAACTCATCATAGAACTTGAAAAACGTAAAATATTTATCATCATCTTTCTGCTTATTTTCTATCAAGTCAAAAAGAAGTTCCATTCGTGTAGGATACTTTTCAGCTTTTTCATTTGTAATAAAAGCCCAAAATTTGTTATCTCGAAGTTCTTTTTCCATTTGATCCCATAATAAAGCTATTTCATGTTGGCGTTTTACATCTAATCCATTGATATTATTTTGATAAATACCATTTTTATCCTTTTGGCCTCGGCTAAGAAACAAGGCTTTAACAAGTTCGGCATTGGTAAGATGTATCTTACCAATATTCAATCTAGTGAAAATTTCTGTAGGACTTTCTTCTGTATCGACTTCATACCATATCAAAGTTACACATGTTTCAATTTTGGAAGCAAACTGTCTACCTATTTTCTTATCGCCATTAAACCAATCAGAAATAGTTTTATAAGCTTGCTTAATAAACAACTCATCTATATAGGTCGATTCGCTATTCAAGTCTATATCATTGATGGATTCAAGCAATTCACGACTTCCTATATGATTTTTGTCTTTAACCCTAGTAGTATATTCAATGCTATATCTAATTTCATCTATACAGTTGATTTTTATTAGATATTGCATCAATAAATACAATGTTGTCAGACGTTGTTGACCATCTATTAGTTCATAGTAACCATTCACTTTTTTTACTACGATTGGTTGAAGACAGTATTTATGGTCGCGAGGAATTTCCGAAATATCTTCTAACATTCTTTTGACTTCATCCCGCGTCCACCTATAACCACGCTGATATGCTTCAATTCGGAATGTTCCTTGTATATCACTAACTATTTTTTCTTGCAAATTCATATTGAAATCTATAAAATGATTATATTCATCATTACTCCATCTTGTATCATGGATAAATTAATTATCATATTAGAAGTTATTCTATTCCAACCATCACATCCAACAAATCCTGATAGGATGTCACATTCCAATACTTCACATTACTGGTAGATGCGTCATTGAACAGTTTCTTTGCACATTCAATCTTTGCTTTTTCCACACCACGCAACTCCATTGAATCTAACGAACCTTTGGTCTCTGCAATAAAGAATATGTGTTTGACGGTTCCCTTCTTAAAGGCTATTGCCCAATCAGGAGAATAATGCCCCACTGGTGTCGGTATCTGGAATGAACGAGGGAGCTTGGCATATACACTCACTTCTTCAGCTTCGTCCAAGGCTTCTGCAAACTTTTTCTCGGTACTTTCTTTTGCTATTCCATCAGTAAAGACATAGTCGAGAATGTGTTTCTTTGCGGGATAAGCTCTTTCTATACCTTGACTATGTTTTTCTTCCGTAAAGATATTTGTGTCGTAAGTGTTCTCTGTCTTGTTATAACTGATATGCTCCACTATCATAGTCGCTTTCTGTTCTTTGATAAGCTTAATGACGTTGCGGATGAACTCTTCCGGATTGTTTTTGAAACAATAAAGCCGGGCAGGGTTAATGCCTTTTAGGATTTTGACCACAGTACGACGTGTAAGAGTGACGCCACGTGCTATTTCACCAACCAAATCATATTTTACTGTCGATGTGCATACTTCACTCAGTTGTTTAGTGGCAGTAGTCTTATTGCCCGTAAACTCCAGTTCCTCGTCACCTTGTGTTCCTATAGTTACCACATATTTCAGAATTTTTACCGTCAGATTCTTATCAATACTTTCAATGGCTTTCTTGATAAGTTCGTCACTATCGTAGTGAACCGTGTAAACATAGTGATGATTAATCTCACTCCATAACCTTTTGAACTCTTCTTTATTGGCATTCTCATTTAGATGATCATTTGGAACTTCTGCTGACGCATTACCATCTTCAACCATCCCTTCAAGTATCGACGGCTCGTAAATACCTTGTACCAACCGTTTTATTTCTTCTTGCATTGGCTGCAACTTTTTACTCATTGGTTCAAGAGTTCCGGCCTCAAGGTCGTCACGATAGGATTGAAGAATGTTTCCTCGTTCATCTATATAGTCATTATCGAAAAGCCATGCCACTATACTAACAGCCTCTTGATTACTAATTACGTGTTGTTCACCCTCTATATTAATATTACGCCCTTCAAAATATGTTGTATTGGCAATCGTAGGACGTTCACGCAAAGCCTCTTTGGTTTCTTTCTGAAGTGCATCTACAAAAGAGCTGTAGTTTTCATTGGCAACTACTGTTAGTTTATTGATGTCGTGAACGGCATCACCCAGACGCTCATAATCCATACGGTTACCGTCCTGATCTACACAGATACGGAGTCCACGTCCGACCTCTTGTCTTTTAGCCGTTGCGGAATTGGCATGACGAAGCGTGCAAATCTGGAATACATTGGGATTATCCCACCCCTCACGTAGGGCTGAATGAGAAAATATGAAACGAGTAGGCTCATCGAAGCTCAGTAAACGTTCCTTATTCTTCAGAATCAAGTCGTAAGCCGAAATGTCATTCGAAGTGTCATCACCGCGACTTGTTGACGAATTGATAGCATGTCCTTTCTTGTCAATAGAGAAATATCCGTTATGAACCTTATCTACTGAGTCCCGACGAAGATATTTCTGATAGTTATCTTCAAAGAGTGATAAATTATCATTCAAATATCGAGTGTACTCTTCCTCAAATATCTTCCATAATGGACCATGCACTTCTTCATTATTTTCGTCATAACTCTTATAGTTGGCCACCTCGTCAATGAAGAACAGCGACAAAGTCTTGATGCCTCGCTGAAACAATATTCTTTCTTTCTCAAAATGAGATTTCACGGTTTCTCTTATTTGTACACGCTGTATGGTTTGTTCACTCACATCGCCCATTACTTCACCCTTCTTCAAGGTATCCCCACTCAAGAAGGTGATAGAATTGTTATAAGCATTAATATTATTGACAACAAATCCTTTATATACAGACAGATGAGAAATATCATACAAAGAATCTCCTTGTTCAAATTTATGTGTTTCGCGGCGTGTGCTCAATGCACCCTTTACTTCCAATTCCAAGCGAACCACTGGAGCATGATTCTTCGATAGAATGATACTGTCAAAATAGATATAGCTGTTCGAACCCAATAGATTCTGAAGAGTGATACCTTTCACCTGAATCTTCTTCACCAACTTCTTCTTGTAGGCATCCAGCGCATCGAGGGCATAAATACAGTTGTGTACTGTTTTGTGTGTTGCCGAATAGTTAAGTACAAAAAGTGGCTTGAAGTTCTTCAATGCTCTCTGTGTGGCTGCACCTTCCATCTTCTGCGGTTCATCCATAATAATGATGGGGCGATTGGCCGCAATCACATCAATAGGTCTGCGACTTTGGAAATCATCACGTTTACTATAGATGATACGGGCATCCTTGTTTTTGGCGTCTTCCTTGAACGATGTATTGAAAGCCTGGACATTGATAATCATCACATTGATGTTTGCATCGGCTGAGAAGCTGTCAATCTGTTGCAAATTGCTACTGTTATAAATGAAATATCGAGACTTCTTACCATATTGTTCCATGAAGTGTTCTTCGAGCATACTAAAACTCTTGAAGACCCCTTCACGTATGGCTATGCTGGGCACGACAACGATAAACTTTGACCAACCATATAGTTTGTTCAACTCAAACATGGTTTTGATATATACGTATGTCTTACCAGTACCAGTCTCCATTTCAATATCAAGAGAGCAAACGCCTAACCCATTCTGACGGACAAGTTCCTTACTCTGAGAAATCTCACTTGCAGCTTGAATGCTGCGAATGTTGTCAAGCAGATGTATATCATTAAGTTCCACATCCTGGTTTCTGTAACCTACGTATTCCTCTTCGTATTCGATAGTACCTGGCTTACGTTTGCCTAAGTCACGACGATATAACGATTCTTTTTTCGATGGCTGTCCGTTGAACACATGCACCGTATTCTCTACTGCATCCGTTTGGTATTGTTGTATCTTGAATTTAAATTTCATTTCTTATTTATTCAAATAATTCATGCGTCTAATAATCCTTTATTATACATCTTTTGAATGGCAGGGATATTCATTGAATATATTTGTGGTCTCTCTTTTTGAAAGCCGGCATCGCTCCCTCTAACACATCAACAATATGCTTATTCATTTTAGGATTTTCTATACTACCACATTCAATAGAAAATTTATTTCCATTCTTTTTGTCTATATTAGTGTATATGATTTGTTCTGCATCCGCTACGACAGCTAAATTAGGATTATGAGTAACCATAATTATTTGTCTTTTCATTTTTGCTTTCTTGATAAAATCAACCAAGATATTGGCTATGCTATCATTATCTAGGTTATCTTCTGGCTGGTCAAGAATAAGTGGGGTGTTATCCATATCCAATAACAAATAAAAGACTAAAAGTAAAGCACCCTTTTCTCCTGGAGATAGGACTGACAAGTTTTTATCTCCTTGCATTATATAATAATCACAGGAAAGATAATCTATTGAATATAAAAAATCATAAAATGCTTGTCTATCTGTCACTTGGTCTTCTATGTTACGAAAGGTGTTTTCATTCTTTGTCACATCGTTTTTAAGATGCTTAATGAAAGTTCCGCAAAATGTTTCAATACCATCTTCAGTTTGAATATTGCTTTCTTTTAATATAGATTGTACTAGAGTTTCTCCCTCTTGTTTTCCTTTAAAAGATCCGCTTTTAATTTGGTTTACATAATGTAAAAAACTGTCTGAAAAACTATTAACAACGCTGAAAGATGCTTCTATTTTAATACTATAAGAATCTAATGATGACTTGTTATCACTAATTCTTTCATCAAGCTTATTCTTGATTTGTTGATATATCTCTATAATCTGTTTTTTATTTCGGAATATCTCCTTTAATATTTGATTCCTTGCTCCATATTTTATCGAAAGATCAGCTTTTAAAGTTTTATCTAAATAATCAATCTCGTGTCTTAACCATAATAGAGTATTTGGAGAATCCTCATTACCTTCTATCGTTTTCTTGTTTTTATTGTACTCTTCTAATTTTTGAAGGTAAGCATGATAGGCTTTACTCGGACCATCAAGATTTGCTTGAAGTTCGTCTATTCTTTTTGTATTAGCTGCAATTTTGAGAATCGGGCTATTTGCTTCTTTTGTGTCATTCTTCAATAATTCTTCAAGTGTTTTATTTCTGAGTCTCTTTTCGGATAATTTTTTGTTCAGTGATGATTTATCAATATTAACTGAAACAATTTCATCAATATTTTCTTCCATAGACTCTATAAACTGTTTATTATCCTGTTTAAATTCAGTTATGGTTTTTACAAGACTATCTAATTTAGCAAAAAAAGTTTCTATGGTTGAAATATCCTGTGCAATTTGAGTCTTTTCCGCTAATAATGACTGTAATTCATTTTCAAAGAATTTATTTTTATCTTTCAGTTCCTTTATTTGTTCGAACAGTTTCTTACTTTTGTCATCCTCAAGATTCGGTTTCTCTACCTCTTGAGGTTTTATCAACGCCTTTATCTCTTGTTCTCTTTTTGAAATCAAAGCCTCTATTCGATTTTTGTATTCAGGATTTTCCTTATCTTCTAATCCAATTATTTCTTTATTTATTACAGATAATTTATTCTTAAGTATTACTATTTCGTTATTTGCCGCTACTGTTTTCTTTTCTATCAATTCTTTAAAATTAGAAGTACCTAATCTAAGGGATTCATCTATATATTGGAAAACAACATTCTCAATCTCACTCTTAAGGTTTTCCTCCTTTTGCAAATCATTACAAATAGTTTCAAAATATCCTTGAGGAAGATACTTCACTAAAGGTAAATTAATATCTGTTAGCTTATCAGAAAGAACTTTTGTTTCCTTATGTTTATCCTCAAACTCCACTGTTGCTGTAAAATTCTCTGCTAAATTTTTATTCTTAAATTTTTTGTCAGTCAAAAATGAGAAATACTGTTGGTCCTTAAAATTACAGCAATGCGCTAATATATCAGCTATAGCACTTTTCCCGTTACCTTTATTACCGATAATAGCCACTAACTCTTTATTGAATGGTATCTTGATATTCTGAAACCATTTTCCTTGTAAGCCAGAATATCCTTCAACAGCATCAATACTTAGCTCCTGTATATATTTTGTTCTATTGTTATTAACATTTGTAAAAAGCTCAGGCTCTTCGCCTATGAAAACTCTATTTTCAGGTTCTTCAAAGACTTGTTTTAATCCCTCGAAAGTCGGATCTGCCTTGATCCACGTTTTGCAATAATAGGCGGAATTTTTAATGTATTCTCCTTTACAATCTTTGTTTGCACTATCTAATATTTCGAAGTCATGAATATCCAATGAATGAAATAGTTTTTTTGAACCATATTCATTTAACCATGCTTGACTTTTGTCTATATTTTCATAATTAGAAGTGAAAAAGGCGTTGACTTTTGAATATAAATCTTCTTTAAAAGGCTTTAGTTGTTGGTTTTTTTCGAGATTAGACCATTCCTTGTAACCAAGAAAAAGAAATACTTTTCCCTTCCATGTCGGACTATTAAGAATTTCAAATACTTGCTTAGTTGGTGGGACGAGATTAGAAAACCCTTTTTTTAAGCCACCCCCTTCTGTTATAAAATTATCCCTTGATAATTTTTTTGTTATATGATTTTCCAATCCTGTCAGAGGGATCCTTTCAATAAATTCTTCACGAACTTTTTTAATTTCATTTTCAAGATCATTCTCATTTAAGTCAAACAAAATATGTAAATTAACCTTTTGTAACTTATTCTCATTTCCACTTCCGAAAATATCTATACGGAATTCTAATATAGGAAATATTTTATCAATATTGTCAAGTTTCCCCTTTTTCTTGTACTCCATCACTTTCTCATACCCATCAATAAAATAGTAATCAGTTATTCCAATTACAGATATATTTTTAGGTAGCCTTTGCAACGCATCTATGTATTTATCCCATGTGTTTTCATCATCTTCTCCATAATTATTCACAATAGATTTTGGTGTATGGATATGTAAATCCCACTTACGCCATTCTGAACCACGAGTAAAATCATTATTCATATCCATTTTATAAAATTTTTCTGATAGTATCCTTACTATATTCATCAAAAATCTGATCGAAGTTGTCGGCTACATTATCTTCCTCCAGCGAACTGTCACGCATCACGAAGTAATAAGGTTTCAGCTTCGCAATCTTTGTAATGACCGCCTCATCCACTTTCGCATCAAAGCAAGCGATCAAGTAGCCGTCACTAACCACATAAATATTTTTCCCCGCTACTTGTTTCTTATCAATCTTGGCAGATAGTTCAATGCCCAAATCAAGCATAGTCTGGAAAAGCAAATCTTCATCTGCGCGGTCGGACTTGATATTCTCATCGAATAAAGTCTGCTCTGAGAATTCGTTTGGTGTATAAAATACATCATTCATATTGCTACTATCGAGCTTTAGTACACGAAAACCGATATCAAGTTTTGCAGCCTTATCTTTGTCATCATTATCGAACAAGCCTGCTTCTTTTTGCTTGGCAGCTAATTCTTCTTTTATCTTCTTACCTGCACGCCGAATGCGCTCTTTGGCTATTTCAGTAAGTAAATGGGGGTAGCCTAATTTATTTAATACAGCAATTGCTGTTTTTATTGTCTTTCTCGCATCACTATTTGCCGTTTTTAATGTTTTATCTAAATTCTCTGGAATTTGTACTAAGATAAATGAAGGATAACACTTCTCTTTAGCCGAGTATTCCCACATCGCATGGGCCGTTGTTCCAGAACCTGAGAAAAAATCCAATATAAGGTCATTGTCGCGAACAAAGCCATATTGCATTAGTCGCGAAATAAGGGTAGTTGGTTTCGGGTAATCGAAAACCTTCTCATTTTCAAACAAATTCATTATCTCAGTAGTACCAGTTTTCGTTGTACCAGCATTTAACAGTATAGAACTTGGTGTCTTTGAATCTCCTTTTTCCTTTCTTTCATTAAGGTATAATTTCCTTTTTGGAGAAGAATCATCTGATAATCCAAATTTTATTCTATTGTCTTCTATAAGTTTTTCTAAAGTTTTCTTATTATAGCACCAAATACGTCCATTAGGTGGATAATAATCTATACCAGTTTTAGGATTTCTGATAGGATACCTTGTATCTCCACCAACATGATTTGCATCTATAGGGACTAATTTCCAAGGTCCTCTTGGGTCATTATCTTGATTAACGTATTCTGTTTCATCTATATCATCTCCCCCAAAAGTCAAAAGTTCACGATATCTAGAATAAACCAACGTATGGTTGTGATTGGTTGATATTTCATCATCATTTGATATAGATGTTCGAGATTGCCAAATAATATTACCAACAAAATTCTGTTCTCCGAAAATTTCATTACAGATTTTCAATAGATTACTAATCTCATTATCATCAATAGAAATAAAGATTACTCCATCTTCTGTAAGCAAATCCTTTGCAACCTTCAATCTCGGATACATCATATTGAGCCAATCTGTATGGAAACGGCCATTACTTTCAGTATTAGTGACAAGTCGATTACCTTCTTCATCTTCCTGTCCGCTATTATGAACATATTCGCTAGATATTTGTGCAAAATCATCATTATATACAAAATCATTTCCTGTATTATAAGGCGGGTCAATATAAATCATCTTCACCTTGCCCAGATAATCCTCTCGCAGCAACTTCAGCACTTCAAGATTATCACCTTCGATATAAAGATTTTGCGTATTGTCGAAGTCTACACTTTCCTCACGGCAGGGGCGCAATGTATCTGTGGTCGGTGTATTTGCCAAACGAATAGCATTGCGCTTGTCAGGCCAAGTAAACTGATAGCGTTCTTCTGGTCCTTCCACAATGTCTTTTAAAAGTTCTTGCCGCAACTGGTCAAAATCAATCACCTGTATCGGCTTGCCATTCTCATCGTTTGACTCAATCAGGCAGTTTGGGAACCGCTCCGCAATATATCTTATATTATCACTTACCACATCAGGGCTTTGCATTCTTAATTTTTTCATATATTATTATTTTATTTTTTCCAAAAATGATATATCGGCAAGGACTCAAAGAATCTTTGCTCATTGTCTTTTAATCTATTAAAATAATACTCAGCTGCTTTTTGATTGTTTAGAAGCAACTGTATTGCCGTTTTCATATCATCAGTCAATTGCGTTTTCTCTGCCAAGTCAAACAGAATGTTCGTTTCTTCTTCAGATAGCTCTCTTTCTCGTTTTATTATTTGCATTTTATTTACGATGTTCAATTCATGGTTCTTATCATCCGTATTGACAATCCAATCATTGATTTCATAAGCTGCTTTAAGCATTTCTTTGTTTTTTATCTCTATCTTATCGTATGTATTCAATAGCACAAGCATGTCATTATTGGCTCTATTTGTCAAATATGGATTGTATTGTTTCATTTCATTGTATGAACTGACCAATATACTATAATCAACATTGATAAAAGACGGAAAATCTTCATGATTAAAAACCAATGAAAACATCGATGTCGCAAGTTTTTGGCCCGCATTGTCTCCTGCGTACGCAAAAGCTAATTTTCGTGCACCCACAAAAAAGTCATCAATAATATACTTGCCATTTTTCTGTTTTTCTGCGTATAGCAAGATTGTATATTTGCCAACATCGGCTGTTGTTATTAAATCAATTTCTTTGGATTGAGAAATCTCTTTCTTATCCAAAATACCTTTCATTAGTAATTCGAGATTACCAAAATCCCTATCTGAAAATTCTGAAATATCCAATTCCAATGAAATATGCAGTTTATTAAACAATTGCTCTATACGAAGCCAATATTCAGCCTCTTTATTTAGACGACCTGCATTATTGCCATCATCATTGATGTTTAGAACTAAGCCCCCCATTTTAATATGTCCAAATAGCGTAACAGATTGAATAAACTTCAATTCGTTTACTATTTGCGAAACTCTTTTGCAACTTCTATGAAAATTCACGGTCTCCTTTGGCTTACCATCTTGAATGTGGATGGTAAAATCCATGCATTCTCCGATACGAATTGTAACCGAATCTTTTTGAAATTGCTTTGTGTATTCATTGAAGTAGACTACATCCCCTACAGAAACCGGTTCATGAATAGTTTGTATTGGTACAATATTGTACTCCTCATAACCAATAGGATATAAACTTTTATAATCTCCACTATTGATTTCTGCGTATAAGCAGATGGGATTATTGAGAATATACTCAATTGCTTTCTCTTGATTGTCACATTCTGATAATGGAATGTTGATTTTATGTCCTTTTTTCAGAGCTTCGTCCAAAGACATAGGTCTCTGCCCTGCAAATGATGTTTGTCTTTTGCAGTTAATATCGAAACTTTTAAACTCTATTTCAAACTCTTGAGCACTCTTTGTATTTATTGACTTTAACGGAATACTTACTTGGCCCCTACCATTTGCTAACTCGATAAACTTCTGGAGTTTCATCGGAGTCAGGAGGGCATAGTAGAAAAAACATTCATCAGTACTTATTATATATACAACAAAATAAGCTATACCGCCATCTTGCTTGTAATTTTTCAAATTTGAGACACAGACTGGATATGTTGGTTTCTTAGGCAATTGTTTCACAGTCTTGCCTTTCACTTGAGTATAGACTTTGGTAGTTGATCCATTTTCCCATTTTATCATAATATCACCATCCCAAATTGGTTCACGGTCATTTTGGGAAATATAATCTTCCAAAACATCACTATGATTAAAAAAATCCCGGACGCAATTTACTGCTATTCTTTCAATCTTTACACTTCTCATAACAGTTTGTTAAGTTCTATAATCTGTTTATGTAACTCATATTTCTTATGTGCCTGCCTCTCAGCTCTGCAACGTTTCTCCAGCATTTCAATCTGTTTCTCTATCTTTATGCGTTCAGCATTAGTGGCAATTTGTTCTGTTAAGGTGTTTTCTTCTTCAAGTTGAATATTCCCTACTTGTTTCACAATATTCTCCCAGACAGTGTCGAGATTCAGACCGGAGAGTTGCAACTTGTATCTTTCCATCTTATTCCAATCAGAGATTATCAACTGGGTATGCATTACAACGAGTTGAATCATGTCATCCTTTTGAAGAACAAAAAGCATTTTCTGAAGAATCAATTTGCTAAGAGCTACAATGTTGCGGACATCATATTCTTTTCTTTTCAGTATCACATCCAACACAAAAATAGACTTCACCGTATTACCTTCTGCTATAGGCAATGTAGCAGGTGACAATTCGTTGACAATAACGATCTTGCTAACATCACTGTCGAATCGTTCTCTCGGTAGAGAATGACTATCGAAAGAACGGTAAATTGCGGCTTTAGGCAATTGCTTGTTTACTTCTGTATTGAATGGCAATGCTAACATATATTCATTTAATTACAAGAAAACAAATCAGTTCGAAATCGTCCAGTCCAGATATGTGGTCATCAACAAAACTCAGTTGACCTCCTTCAAGGAATGTGTTGATGTCCGAACGGTCTTTTACTTCAATTATACTTTGAATGGCCTTTTGTAGCAATTCACTGTAATGCCCCATCTGTTTACCATCGCGAGTCTCCCTGTTGAACAGACGGCATAAATCTTTTATGGGTTCATGCTTGCCTTTACAGATACCACGCATGATATCCAGTAATTTCTTTGGTGAGAGATAATCGCAAAGTATCGAACCGTCCTCCGACAGATATACCATATAGAACGGATGAAGACGGTTTTGATGATTAATATTGACAGTGTTGTTTCTGTTTTTCAGTATATAAATAACTCCAGGCTTCGCTTTCTCGTTTTGTCTCACGACGGCACTCATACCGAAGGGTGTATGTGCAATGTCAGAATTATCCTTCATATAGTCGAGCAGGTCCAAGCGAAATTCATTCAGTCCCAAATCCATAATATTGATACCAGTATCCATATCTTCTATGTTTACTACTTCTTCCTGCAGATGCTTCAGTTGTTGTTTGCGGTACTCCAAGTCTCCTTTTTCTTCGGGTGAGAGCAGGTTGCCATCGCCTGTGGCAGTCAGCACGGTCACTTTCATGCGAGCTTCCACACGTCCTTTCAGATTGATGTATTCATCAAGCGTCATATCGGGCCAGTAATTCACCAATTGAATCACGTCGTTTTTGCTGCCTATACGATCAATACGACCGAAGCGTTGAATGATTCTTACTGGGTTCCAATGAATATCATAATTGATAAGATAGTCACAATCCTGAAGATTCTGACCTTCGCTGATACAATCGGTTGCTATGAGAACGTCTATATCTTCCTTTATATTTGGCAATAATGTGCCTCGTTCTTTAGATATGGGAGAAAAGAGGGTGAGAATAGTATTGAAATCACCTTTGACTTTTTTAATGGTAGTTTGCCCGCCCTTCAAATCACCTGTGATGATGGCAGAGTCCAAACCATAATTACTCTTTATCTTTTCTGACAGATTGTGATAGAGATACAAAGCTGTATCAGAAAAAGCTGTAAAGATAAGAACTTTCTTATTATTTCCGTTGATGGGATGTGCAAACTTTTCCTTGAGGTCGCATATGAGCTGCTGTAGCTTGGAATCATGTTCAGGGGTAATATCTTTGAGCATTGTGATTATAAGCTCTATGTTCTCGGCATCTGTCTGGAGATACCCTTTCCATGAAAGATAATCCATATCGCTAAGAGAGATTTTGTTTTTCTTCTTTCCGACAATCAAATCATCATCAATATCTTCTATATCAACATTCTCCAGATCATAGTCATCAATCTCTCCCGTTCCATTATAGTTATCAATACGATTAATGGTAGTCGTGATCAATTCATCAATACGTTGTATCGTGAGGCGAAACGAATTTACGGAACTCTCTAAACGTTTCAGCATATTAATTCCCATCAAGCGGCGGATACCCTTTTCACGATCTTCTATTGACAAGCGATAACCCTTATTGGAATCTTCTTCTTTTATATATTTGTCTATTTTACTTGACAAAATAAAAACTGAAGGTGTGTAAACAGCCAAATTCAGAGATTGGATAATCTCAAAAATATCCTTATAGTTGATAGCATCATTCAAGTCAGTGAGATGAGGAAAACGGGAAATCGGTTTTAATCTTGTAGGGAATTTCCCGATATCGGACATATCATAATACTGTTCAATGTGTTTTCGGCTCCTTGCTATTGTCACGGAATCTAACAACTCGAAGAAATCAAAATTCAACATTTCCAGCAACCGGGATGTTGAGCGTTCCTTGGATGCAAACTTTGTCCATTTATTATAAGCTGTCTGTGCCTGACGAAAAATATCATCAATATTTGCAGAAGTGTTTAATTTTTTATCAATCTGAGAGCTATCGCCCTCATAAGCCAGTTGTAATTGGTTCTTCAAATCATTGAAACGGTTGTTGACAGGTGTTGCCGAGAGCATTAATACTTTTGTTTTTACTCCGGCACGAATAACCTTATTCATCAAGCGCAAATATCGATTTTCACGTGGATCTTCATCTTCTTCTCCAGAAGTAACTTTTCCTCCATTACGGAAATTATGAGATTCGTCAATAACAATTAAATCGTAGTTACCCCAATTGATACGCTCAAGCTCTAATCCGTTGGAAGAGCCTTTATCACGAGAGAGATCGGTATGAAACAGCACGGTATACCCTAATCTATCCTTTGCAATCGGGTTGTTCACATAATTGTTTTTGAATGTCTGCCAGTTATCATTGAGCTTCTTGGGACAAAGAACCAATACGGATTTATTTCTATTCTCATAGTATTTGATAACTGCAAGTGCCGTAAATGTCTTGCCAAGTCCAACACTATCTGCCAATATACATCCATTGTATTTTTCCAACTTATTGATAATTGCCAAGGCTGCATCTTTCTGAAAGTTATATAACTTACTCCAAATCACGCTATTTTTGAAACCTGTAGCTTCATTAGGTAGGACATCTTCCGAAATGTCTTCAAGGAATTCATTAAATATGTTATAAAGCGTAACGAAATAGATGGAATCAGGACTATTCTCCTTATAAATATTTTCAATGTTCTCCACAACAAAATCAGTGACATCTTTAAATTTATCTGAATCGTTCCAGAGTTCATCGAATATCTTGAGATACTCTTTTGACACAGGTGAAGACAAACGGTTAACCATCTGATAGACATTATTTCCCCGTTCACAGCCCAACTCGGTGGTCGTAAATTCATTGAAAGGTATATAGGAGAATGTATCTTTTGCATTCTCCAAATTAATGAAACCTCCCATTTGTTCACTGTTATTGATGGATTTAAATTGGACTTTATTTCTTATCCAGTCTGCACATTCTCTAGCAATGGCTTTTTGAGTAAGTTGATTACGCAATTTAATCTCAAAATCCGATCCATACAAATTACGTTCACGACTTAACTTCGGAATATAGAACTCACGTTTTTCTTTCTGATTATTATCTTTCACGAAAGTTGGAGAAGTGAAGATAAAACGTAGTTGTTTTATGTCCTCTAAAGCATCTTTCAACTCTTGAAAAGCATAGATAGAGAAGCACGAGGCAGCTATGGATAGTTTGCTATCCTTAGTGATCTGATTCATCAAATCATCACGTAGCGTTTTATCTCTATTGTTTATCAACTCCATTTATATGTAATATTAAATGACCATAACTAATGCAGCTCAATTTTCCTTTTTGAAAACATCATCCCGAAGTAAATCATTTACTTCGACTTCCAATACTTTTGCAATTTTCATAAGCATTTCAAGACTGGGTTGTGTGGTATTTGTACACCATTTAGAGACCATGGCCTGATCTTTTCCTAACTGCTCTGCCAACCATTTATTTGTGCGTTTGTTCTCAACGAGCACAATTTTTATCCTATTGATGTCCTCCATTGCTTCCAAGCAAAATTAACTGCAAAAATAACAATAAATCCAGTACGGCTTTATAAATCAGGAAAAATATATCAAATAATTTGCGAAATACTTCACTTTTATGGTATTTTACTGTGTTTTAATGATAGCATTTATGTAAATAATTGAGTTTGCATATAATTATATCATTAAACTTTTGTACCTTTGTACCAATAGTTGATACACCCATTGAGTGTAGGATGACTGGTACATCGTCAACGTTTACTTGTTCTGGGGCCCAACTACTGAAATAATTGGCCTACCAAAAAGGAGTTTGTTTGAACTTTATAACGAGTAAACGTATATGTCAGACAACATCATTATTACTTTTGCCAATCAAAAAGGCGGCGTAGGCAAGACAACGCTGTGCATACTGTTTGCCAACTATTTGGTAGTCCACTGGAAGAAGGTACTTGTCATTGACTGTGATGTCTAGCAGACAATCAGTTTCAGACGTAAGGCCGACCTCCAGAAATACAAGGATGCTACTATTCCTTATAACATTCAGCCTTTTAATATTACCAACGTACAGAACGTGCAGAACCTGATGACAAACCTTCGGAAGATGCAGGGCATCATTCTCATTGATGCTCCCGGTAATCTTACCCAGCAAGGACTTATTCCCATCTTCGCCAATTCGGACTACATTATCTGCCCCTTTCAGTATGAGGTGACTTCCATCAATGCCACTGCTACCTTCATTTCGTTTATCTACAAGATAAGAGCTAAGCTTTCAAAGGATGTGGCACAACTGTTCTTGGTGGATAACAGCCACGACAAAACTTTTCATAGATAACATACTAACAAAAGCTATCACTCTTAATTGAATGATAGCTTTTTTTTATACCTTTGCACGCTGTTTGATAAACGATTTTCTGATAACAAAATGACACAAACTGTTAATAATAACGCAATAAAAGACAAAGCTATCAAGCCAAAAAAGAGAAGAAGAAGTTTTTGGCGAGTGCTTTACAGCATAATTTTGTATTCTTTTGCTCTCTTTGGATTGGGAGTTATAGGAGCTTGGGCTATTTTTCAGTTAGGGCTGACAAAAGACAGCGGAAGTGTGGACAAAAACAACCGCTATCTGACTGATATTTCAAAAATGGAGAATGTCAATCTTTCTCAAAAAGAAATTGATGCCCAAATGGCAGAAACATATCTTAAACTTGCAGCCATTAGTAAGTTCTATCCACGCAATGCATACTTGATTTCAGAAGGTTTTAGAAACTCAAAAAACGATGTCTTACTAAGACAAATGGTGGCTTCTTGCGAGCTAAGTCTTAAAGACAATCAGCAATACCAGTCTTTCTTGAATGATGAACGTTCATTGCTTAACAAGGTAGGAACAACTCAAAGCACCACAAATGCCATAACATGGATGAATACTCCCGAATGGGAAAGTCTAAAAGTTGCAATTTCAAAAGACAAAACCCTAATAGATTCTGCAGCAAAGGTGACAGGGGTTGAGCCACGAATGATAGTGTCTTGTTTGATAGGTGAGCAGATACGTCTTTTCAATTCTAAGAGAGAGATGTACAAAAAGTATCTTGGTCCGGTGAAAGTCCTCTCGGTTCAAAGCAAGTTTTCACTTGGTGTTAATGGAATCAAGGCAGCAACAGCCGAGTTAGTTGAGTCATACCTCAAAAATGCCACTTCTCCTTTTTATATGGGAAAGAAATACGAGCATATCTTGGATTTTTCTTCAGCCAATTCTTCTGAGGAGAGAGTAAGTCGTTTAGTGGATTATCACAATCACTATTATTCTTATGTATATACTGGTTGTATATTGCACCAGACAAGAAACCAATGGCAAAGAGCAGGTTTTGACATCTCAACACGCCCGGAAATTCTCTTCACACTTTTCAATCTTGGCTTTGGAGTCTCAAAACCCTCTGCCAATCCAGAGTGTGGAGGTTCGCATATAACAGTTGGCGACAAGGTTTATACTTTTGGAGCCATAGGATTTGACTTTTATTATTCAGGAGAGTTATCAAATATTTTCCCTTATCACAAAGACAAATTCATAGACTAATTTTTACATCATTTTTATCACATTAGCTCAATATTGCTTATCTTTGGGGCGTTTAAAGAAAAGAGCAAATCAGTATGGAAGAAGAAAATACATTGGAATTAAAGAGAGAGAAGCGCAAACTCGTTGAATATGTTCAAAAGATGCAAAGTCTTGAGCGTGTAAAGGAGGCTTATTCTTATTTCAAAATGAAAGAGAAAGAAGAAATAAAAGACTCTTTCTTTGAAAATAAAGAGAACATTAAAGCAATCAAAGAAGGCATAAAAGAATTAGAAGAAGGTCAATACACAATTCGCACAGCCAAAGAAGCCCAAGAGTATTTTGACCTATGAAGTATAAGCTTAGATTTACCAAAAAAGCAGATAAGGACATTTTTGCCATAAAAAGGAGTGGGGATAAAGTCAGTATCAGCAGAGTTAAGCAAATCCTTGAAGAATTATAAGAATATCCACAAGTAGGTATTGGTAATCCAAAAATGTTAACAGGTGATTTATCCGGTTTTTGGTCAAGAAGAATAACCCTAAAAGACAGAGTAATTTATAAGATTGAAGAAGACATTGTCATTGTCTCTGTTGTCTCCGCCAAAGGTCATTATGAAGATAAATGATGGTGGGTTTTCTTATACAATAGATTTATTGTAGTTATCAGATTCTTTGTTTGAGTAAGTCAAAACAAAGAAAGAAAAAATCAAAACAAAGTTTTAGCAGAATGAAACAGTGATTCAGTGGCGACAACATGGCATGTTGTGGCTCTAAAACAGTCATTGCGAAAATTAAAACAGTCATTCAGTCGCTCAACATGCCATCTTGTTTTTACTAAAACAAAGAAAGCGTTTTGCCAAACAAAGAAAGCATTTTTTCTTTCTTTGCTTTGGCTGACTAAAACTTGCTTTTAATTCTTAAACTCCAAACAATAAATTGACTTATCATTATTTTGCTTTATGAATTGTCTATTGCATGGCATCAAATAAAAGTATTATCTTTGCACTTTTGTCAAGAGTGACAAGAAAACAAAAGAAAGAAGGCAGAAAATGAAGACTAACAAATTAGAACAAAAGATAGGGTTTAACTACATAAAGGAAGCTATAAAAGAGTGTTGTTTGAGCGATGGAGGAAAAAGGCTTGTTGAAAATATTACCTTTTCTTCCTCTTTTGAAACGGTGAGCAGATGGGTGGAAATGACTGATGAGTTCAAGCAAATCTTTATGACCAATGCCACTTTCCCTTCTTCTGATTACTTTGATATGCGCTCAGTTTTAGAACGTTTAAAGGTCATAGGTTCATTCATTAGTGTTGAGGAGCTTTTCAATCTCAAAGGCTCATTGAGGACTATTTGCGATTGTTTGAACTTTTTTTCTAAGGCTGAAGACGAACGTTATCCGCTTCTCAAAGAGCTTTGTAAAAATATTTTTGTTGATAAGGAGATAATGAATCAGTGCAATCGTTTGATTGATGAAAAAGGTGAGATATACGATTCAGCCTCTGGAGATTTGATTATCATACGTTCCTCAATCCGAAGAAAGAAAAGTGAGGTGGAACGCCGCATACAAGGCATACTTTCGGTGTCTAAACGTGAGGGTTGGACTTCTTCAGATGCAGAAATTACTATCAGGGACAATCGTTTGGTGATTCCAATGGCTTCTTCTTATAAAAGGAAAATCAAAGGTTTGGTTCATGACGAGTCTTCCTCTGGTCAGACTTCATATATTGAGCCAGAAGAAATTGTGGAGTTGAATAACCAGCTCAAAGAGTTACAAATCAAGGAGAGGAAGGAAATAATAAAGATATTATGTGCCTTTACTGATTTGCTTCGTCCTCAAATAGAGATACTCTTTATTGCTTATTATTTCTTGGTACAAATAGATTTTATTCGCGCTAAGGCAAAATATGCAATGCAAATAGGAGCTGGCAAACCAATACTAAACTCCGGTTGCGTTTTGCAATGGTTTAGTGCTCGCCATCCTTTGTTGGAGCGTAGCTTGCAAAAGAATGGTAAAAATATTGTCCCATTAGATATTGAGTTAAGTGAGCAAAAGAGAATACTAATCATCTCTGGCCCAAACGCTGGTGGTAAATCTGTATGCTTAAAGACTGTGGGGTTGTTACAATACATGCTTCAGTGCGGATTACTTGTGCCAATTAGGGAAACATCTGAGTGTGGTATTTTCTCCTCTCTTTACATTGATATAGGTGATGAACAGAGTCTTGAAAACGATCTTAGTACTTATTCTTCTCATTTGTTGAATATGAAGATGCTTTGCTCTAAGGCCAGCGATAAAACTCTGTTTATGATTGATGAATGTGGCACAGGAACAGACCCTTCTATTGGTGGAGCCATAGCAGAGAGTGTTTTGGAGTATCTGAATAAAAGAAGGTGTTTTGGAGTTGTTACAACTCACTACTCCAATCTTAAATTGCTTGCCGACAAAAACGAGAATATAGTCAATGGAGCAATGCTTTTTGACAGCAAGAATATGAAACCTCTGTACAAACTTTCTATTGGCAAACCGGGTTCTTCATTTGCTCTTGAAATTGCTAAGACAATAGGCTTGGAAGAGGAGATTTTGAACTCCGCAATGCATAAGATAGGTACTCCTCATTTGAATTTTGAACAGCAGTTGCAACAATTAGAGGTTGAGAAACTTGCTTTGAAGAAAAAACAAGAGGAAGTCAGAGTGGCAGATGAGCTTTTGGCAGAGGTGTTGAAAAAATATAATACATTGAAAACACACCTTGAAGAAGAGAAAAACCGCATTTTGAAAGATGCAAAGAGCCAAGCAAAGGAGATAATCCAAAATGCCAATAAAGATATAGAGAACACCATAGCCCAAATAAAAGCTGCTAATGCAGACAATGAACAAACAAAGATAATTCGTAAAGGTCTTAGACTGACACAATCAAAATTGGAAAAAGAGATTGCCTTTGGGGACAAGGCTCAAGCAAAGATTGACAAACAAAACTCTGGGCTTTCAAACAATCAAACTCAAAGCTCTGATATTGTAGGACTCAAAGGAGATGACTCCGAATTGAATATAGGAGACATTGTGCGCATAGGAGCAGATAATAACTATGCAGAAGTGGTGGCAATTAAAGGAAAGAGAGTTGAGGTGCAAAGCAATAATTTGCGCTTAACTATAAACAGAGATAGCGTTTCAAAGGTGGATAAGTCAGCCTACCAAAAGCAAAGAGAAAAACAGATCTCTGCTATGCAAAGTAATTATTCTTCTGTTCTGAGTGATATAAATGATCAGCAGACACACTTTTCTGTACGTCTTGATGTTAGAGGTCAAAGAGCCGAAGATGCTTTGGAAATGGTGGATAAGTTCATTGATAAGGCTGCTCTTTTAGGGCAGCGGGAACTTTCAGTGCTTCATGGTAAGGGAAATGGAATACTTAAAACAATAATTAGAGACTATTTGCGCAAAAATTCAAATGTGAAAGATGTAAGAGTTGCAAAAGTGGAGTTTGGCGGTGAAGGAATAACAGAAATAACACTTTTATGATAAAGAAACTTTCCTATTTTGCTAAACATTTTTATCTTTGCAGTGTCTTATGTGCAAGAAAGAGGCTTAATATAAAACAATAAAACATGGTAATGAAAACATATAATAACAATGCAAAACTAAGAAATAGCATACTTTGCATAATGGCAGTTTTTGCAAGTTTATCCTCTGTCCAGTTGTTTGCTCAGCAAGATGGAACAAACTTTGATTTTAGTTATGGACCTGTAGGAAACTATTCTTATTGGAGAGGCTATCAAGGAACTAATAATAGCCAGTCTGGAACTACTATTGTAATGGGTACGTGGACTCCTTATAGTAATCCATCTACTTGTATGCATAGTGGTGTTCATACCTTTGTAATCAATAGTGATGTTAATGCAACAGATGCTCATACAAATGGGGTATTAAAGAAAGTACCTTCAGGCTATAGTCGTTCAACACAAATCAATGCTGAGTGTTCAAGTCCTGATGCAAACGCAAACAAACTTTCTTATGACCTTGCTGTAAATAACCAAAACTGTTTGCTTACATTTAACTATGCAATGGTGTTGGAAGCTCCAGGACATACTGGTTTTCAAAACCCATTCTTTAAGATAGATGTTTATGCTTTGCAACAGAATGGAAGTGGTGATTATGTTACTAATGGTTTGGTTAGTTCTTGTGCTACATTTTATGTAGTGGGTAATAATAACCCTGTACCTGCTGGTTGGAATTCTTTTGGTAGCAGCTATGATGGTGGTATTTGGCATGATTGGCAACAAGTGTCAATGAACCTTTCAGATTTCATTGGTGAGAATGTAAGAATAGAGGTAACTCTTGCTTCTTGTTGCTATAATGCTCACTGGGCTTATGGTTACTTTGTTGGCAAAGTAGGTCCTGCTCAGCTGACTGTTGATGCTTGTGGAGAGAATGATACAGTGGCTGTTATTGATGCTCCTTTTGGATTCCAGAAATATGAGTGGTATGCTAACCCAAATGATTTACCAGAAAGCCAATTAAGCACTATTGCAATAGGCGATCCTATTTATATTAGCGAGGCCACAGCAACACAAGCTGCAAACAATCAGTTCAGTATTTTAAATAATGTATATGCTAATTATGGACAAAAGTATTTTGTAAAGGTTACTTCTCCTTCTTCCTCTTCTTCAATTCCTGGTTGTGTGGCTTACATGAAAGCTAATGTTCAGTCTATAAAACCAAACACAGATTTTAGAGACACTGCTTATTGCGACTTGTCAGCTCAATTTACAGATGTTACTAATTTCCCTGTTGATGCAGATGAAGACGTAAATGGTAATCGTATAGCAAAAGAATATCATTGGGATTTTGGAGATGGAGACACATTATATTATAATTCAACTGACTCCACAATAACAGATGCAAGTGCTTTCAAAAATCCTCGTCATCACTATGCTGCTGCAGGCACTTACACAGTTACATTGAAAGTAGCTTATGATGGTTGCACAAAAAATAGAGTTCAAAGCATTATAATTCCTGCCACTCCTTCTTTTACACTTAGAGATACAATGATTTGTATTGGTGACCAACTGACAAGTTCCGTGTATAATATGGCATTAAATGATGCTTTTTATAATTGGAAAAATCTTACTACGGATTCTACTTCCATAGGCTTAACTTATCATGGCACATACGTTGATAGAACGTATCTTGAGGTAACTTCAAACTCGCCTTCTACTACTTGTATATACAAAGATACTGTTATGGTAGATGTTCAGCAATTCCCAGATATAACTTTGCAAGGAGATACAATGCTTTGCTTAGGAGACATAGCTAATATAACAGCTATAGATGCTACGCACAACACACAAAGTATGCAATGGACTGGCACAGATCCAGGTATTCCCCCAGTGTTTGACCCAAGCAGACCAACAACACAATCTCCTGTGCTTTCTTTCACTCCAACAAAAGATACAACAGTATATTTGATAGCTCAAACAAATATGGGTTGTATGTCCTCAAAGAATATAACTATTCACATAACAGACCCTGCCGTATGGGCAAATAAATATAAGATTTGTCCAAAACAAGAGGTTATTTTGCATGGCTCAAAGGCTCAAAAATATTCTTGGTCTTCTGTTCCAGTGGATTCAACTTTGGTTGCTAACGTTCAATCAACTGTTGATACAATAGCTGTTCACCCTACACAGACAACAGTTTACACTATGAAAGGTTATGGTACAAGTGGTTGTTTTGCTGAAAGAACAGTTCAAGTAACAGTAATTCCAATACCAATTCCATTGATAGCATTCTCACCTGACTATGTTGATGTGGATAATCCTATTCTTTCTTTGCAAGATGCTTCTTCCTACGGATATACTTCTCATTGGCAATTATCTGATGGTACAGAAAGCAATTTGAGAGCTTATTCTCACACATTCACAGACGTTAGTGAGGATAGCATAACAATATATTTGACGACAACAAATGAAGTTAATTGTTCTGCAGATACATCAGTGAGTGTTCCGATTCAGTTATTCTCTGTTTGGGTGCCTAATGCTTTTTCTCCAAACAATGATGGCGTGAATGATTATTTCTTCCCTGCATCAAAGAATGTACTTACAGATGTTACATTTGATATATATAATCGTTGGGGAAAGAAAGTCTTTTCTTATAAAGCAAATAAATTAGATTGCTCAAAGTATGATGATATTGCAAAAAGCAAGGGCTGGAATGGACAATATGATGGCAAAGATGTTCAGGTAGGAGCTTATGCTTGGCGTTTGACATACAAGAGAGAGGGCAATGAGAGAATATATGACAAAAAAGGAATGATAAATGTTATTAGATAATCACAAACTTTGAAATACAGAGATTTAATAACACAAAAATAGAACAAAGAAAGAGAGGACTGAAATAAAGAAACAGTTTTCTCTTTCTTTGTTTGAGTTTAACCTCTTGGACATAAAGTCAAGAAGATATTGAATAAATCACTATCTTTGCACTCTAATATAAAATGCTTTTTTGACATGGCAAGAGCAGCAAAAACATTTGAATAACACGCAAAAACAATACATAGAATGCTAAACATATATAATACACTTTCAAGACAAAAAGAGGAATTTAAATCAATCAATAAAGGACATGTGGGGCTGTATGTTTGTGGACCAACAGTATATGGTGAGGCGCATTTAGGACATGCGCGCAGTGCCATTACCTTTGATATATTGTTTCGTTATTTACTTCATTTGGGCTATAAGGTTCGTTATGTCAGAAATATAACAGATGTAGGTCATTTGGAGAATGACGCAGATAGTGGTGAGGATAAAATAGAGAAGAAAGCAAGGCTTGAACAGCTTGAGCCAATGGAGGTAGCAGGTTTTTACACTCAGAAGTATTTGCAGGCAATGGATAGTATGAATGTTAAACGTCCTTCCATTCAGCCTTTGGCTTCAGGACACATAATTGAACAAATAGAAATAGTAAAGAAAATATTAGCTGCTGGTTATGCTTACATAGAAAATGGCAGTGTATATTTTGATTTATTGAAATATCAAAAAGATACTGGCAAATATGGTTGTTTGTCTCACAGAGTGATTGAAGATATGTTGCAAACCACAAGAGATTTGAATAATCAAGAGGAAAAGCACAATAGTTGTGATTTTGCCTTGTGGAAAAAAGCAAGTGCAGAACATATAATGAAGTGGACTTCTGAATGGAGTGAAGGTTTCCCTGGCTGGCACTTAGAGTGTACAGCCATGAGTGCAAAATATCTTGGAGTGCCTTTTGATATACATGGTGGTGGAATGGATTTGATTTTTCCTCATCATGAAAGTGAGATAGCACAATGTCAGTGTGCTTTTTCAAGTGAGCCTTGTCATTATTGGATGCATAACAATATGATAACAGTTGATGGCAGGAAGATGGGCAAAAGCCTTGGCAACTTCATTACTCTTAGTGAGTTCTTCTCAGGCAAGCATGATAAACTCGCTCAGGCTTATTCGCCAATGACAATACGTTTCTTTATTCTTTCAGCTCATTATCGTTCTACTTTGGATTTTTCAAATGAGGCTTTGCAAGCAGCAGAAAAAGGTTTCAAAAGACTATGTGAGGCAAAGAAAACAATCTCTTCTCTTAGTGCTACAATCCAAGAGGCAAATAAAGAGGCAAACATACAAGCCATAAAGGATAAGTGTGCAGATGCAATGGACGATGATTTGAATACACCAATAGTTATTTCTTATCTTTTTGAGGCTGCAAGTATTGTAAATAAGGTTGCCCAAAAGTTTTTGCAATTAAACCAAGAAGAATTAGATATATTGAAAGAGATTTTTAGTGTTTATTTTACTGATGTTTTAGGTCTTGAAGACGAAAGTCAAAATCAAAGTAATGGAAATTTGACACAAGGGCTAATTGATATGATTTTGGAAGAAAGGAAAGGTGCAAGACAAGCAAAAGATTGGACAAAATCAGACCAGATAAGAGATGCCTTGTTAGCATTGGGCATTGAAATAAAAGATTCAAAAGATGGTGTAACCTATACAATCAAATAATTATGAAAAGATACGTATTGTTATTGTTAGTAGTGGCTTTTATGTGTTTTTCTTGTCATAAAAAAGATTCTACTCAGACAGACCAAATAGATTATTCAACAGTTAAAGTTCCGGCTTTCAATGCTGATAGTGCTTATGTTTATGTTGCTGCTCAGTGTGCTTTTGGTCCAAGAGTGCCAGAGAGCAAAGCTCATGACAAGTGTGCGCAGTATTTGGCCTCTTTTATGCGTCAGTATGCTGATACAGTTATAGAACAATCATTTACAACAAAACTATATAACGGCAAGGTTGTAAAAGGAGTAAATATAATAGCCAGTTTCAATACAGCAACAACAGACAGAATTGTTTTGGCTTCTCATTGGGATTCTCGTCTTTGGGCTGATAACGACAAAGATGAAACAAAACAAAAAAAACCTGTTCTTGCAGCCAATGATGGAGCAAGTGGAGTGGGAGTTCTTATGGAAATAGCACGACAATTGAAAACTCAAAAGCCTAAAACTGGAGTGGATCTAATCTTTTTTGATATGGAAGATCAAGGTTGTCCAATGTGGGATAAAACAGAGATAGAAGACGAAAGCGATTGGTGTCTTGGTGCTCAGTATTGGAGCAGAAATACTCACGTTCCTTTCTATCAAGCTAAAGGAGGAATACTTTTGGATATGGTTGGCTATAAAAACCTTCGTTTTACAAAAGAAGAAATTTCTCGTACTTATGCTCCAACAATGACAGATAAGGTTTGGAAGATTGCAAAGGATAGAGGCTATGGTAATGTTTTTGTAAATGAAGAAACTTTGGGTATAATAGATGATCATAATCATGTAAATAAAAATGCTAATATACCAATGATAGATCTTGTGCAAAATGACGCAACAGGTTCTTTCTTTCCTTATTGGCATACAACAAAAGATGATATGAGCCAAATAAGCAAGAATTCTTTGAAAATAGTAGGAGAAGTTTGTTTAGTTGCAATTTATACGAATTAGTTTTCGTTAAAGAGTAAATATGCTATCAAGAAAACATATATTACTTTTCTTTTCAATCGTTCTTCTTTTCCTTTCATGTAAAGAAGATACATATAACTATGGCTATGTGAATTTTTCTATTGACCCTGAAAGCACCCAATATTATAATCTAAATTATGGTAATAGAGGTTGGGAATATTTCCAAGGAGGATATAATGGCGTGGTTATTTTTCGTGTAAATTACAATGAGTTTGTTTGTTTTGAGCGTTCTTGCACTGCAAAAGGTTGCAATGGGAGATTAAATGTAGATAGCACAAACAATGTAATTTTGGTTTGTGATGAATGTGGCTCAAAATATATTTATGTTGATGGCTCGCCCGTTAGTGGTTCGCGTTCGAATAGGAGTCTTTATAACTATTGCACTTACTATGATGGCATAAATCTATATGTTTATAATTGCACAAATTAGAATATGATAAAAGTACTTTCTTACATATTATTCCCTTTGACTATATGGTACGCTATTGTTGTGTGGATTCGCAACAAACTCTACGATTATGAAATATTGGAGCCCAACAAACACTCTATTATTGTGATTGGTGTGGGGAACTTAAAAGCAGGAGGAGAGGGGAAGACTCCTTTTGTGGAATATCTTATTTCTGTGTTGAAAGATAACTATAAGATAGCTGTGCTGAGTAGGGGCTATCACAGACAGACAAGAGGATTTCGCTCTGTACAGACAAGCTCAAAAGCAATAGATAGTGGCGATGAACCTTTGCAGATAAAGACAAAGTTTCCAGATGTTGCGGTGTGTGTCAGTTCAAACAAGAACAAAGGCATTAGACAAATGGAAGAAGAAATAGAAGGCTTGCAAATCATAATTCTTGATGATAGTTTTCAAGATAGAAACATAGCTCAGGACATAACATTTTTGCTTACACAACAAACAAAGCCTTTCTTTAATGATAGGATTATTCCATATGGGCTATTGCGAGAAAAACGTAATGGATATAAGAGGGCAGATTTCATAATTGTTACTAAAACAAGCAAAGGTTTTTCTATTGGAGACAGAGGTTTGTTTGAGAGTGAGCTAAAGCCAAAGAAATATCAGCATATTTTCTACTCTTCAATAGGGTATATAGATATTTATCCTCTTTTTGAAAACACAACAACTGCTCTTGAAGACAATAGAGTTGTTTTACTAACTTGTATAGCTGACAATAAGAGTATAAAAGAATATATTGCTTCTAAGACAGAGTTATTGCAAACAATAGAGTTTGCAGATCATCACAATTTTAGCAAAAAGGATATTGGGAAAGTGCTTTCTTGTTACAAGAAATATGACAGATCCAATACTATAATTGTTACTACACAAAAAGATGCAATGCGTTTAAAAGATTGTTCAGGGCTTTCTGAGGCAAGAGTATATGTTTTGCCAATAGTAACAGAAATGCATGAAAAACAAACACAGAGTTTCAAACAAGTATTATTTGAAAAAATAAACAATGATAGAGATTGAAAGAATTAAAGAATCTGCTGATTACATAATTAGTAGGTTGGCACCATTGTTTGACACAAACAAAGCAGTGATTGGAATAGTTTGTGGCTCAGGGTTGGCAAACATATCCGAGATAATAGAAAATGTGACAGAAATATCTTACAAGGATATCCCTCATTTTCCTATTTCTACAGCTCCGGGACATAAGAGCCTTTTAATTTGTGGCACAATAGGCGCTCATAATGTGATTGCAATGCAAGGTCGTTTTCATTATTATGAAGGTTATACAATGCAAGAAGTAACCTATGGTATAAGAGTAATGAAAGCTCTTGGCACAAAAGAAGTAATAATCACAAACAGCAGTGGAGGAATGAACCCAACATTTTCTGTTGGAGACCTTATGATTATAACAGACCACATAAATCTTATGCCAAATCCATTGATAGGAAAGAATGATGATAGTCTTGGGGAGAGATTTCCTTCCATGCACGAGGCTTATTCAAAGCGATTGGTCGCTTTGGCTCAGGAAGTTGCACAAAGCAACAATATATGGGTTAAGAGAGGAGTATATCTTGGCAATACTGGTCCTTCTTTTGAGACGCCAGCTGAGTATAAGTTTTATTATCAGATAGGAGCTTCTTGTGTTGGCATGAGTACAGTGCCAGAGGTTATAGTGGCTGTGCATTCAGGAATGGAAGTCTTGGCTATCAGTCTCATTTCAAATGTTTTTAATGAAAAAAAACCTCAACACACAACGGGACAAGAGGTGCTTTTGGCGGGAAAAAAAGCAGAAAAGAAAATGGAGACAATAGTCAAAGGTGTAGTGGAGAGATTGTAAGCCAATGAAAGTAAAAATAAAGAATGTAATCACAGCCATAGAGGATACGGCGCCACTTGTTTGGCAAGAGAGTTACGATAACTCCGGACTTTTGCTTGGTGATACAGACAGACAAGTTAGCGGCATATATATTTGTCTTGACATTAGCATAGATATAGTTAATGAGGCTTTGGCAAAGGGTTGCAATATGATTATCTCTCATCACCCTTTGGTATTTAAACAAATCAAAAAGATTGACTACACAAGCAATGTGGGTAAAATAATTGTCAAAAGTATTAAGAATGACCTTACTTTGTATTCCGCTCACACCAATATGGATAACGCTGTCAATGGAGTTAATGGAGCCTTGGCTCAAAAGCTTGGCTTGACTAATACACAATCTCTTTGTGATGAAAGACTTTTTAGCCATGAAAACTATTTGGGAGCTGGTCTTATTGGACAAATACAGCCAATAGAGGTAAAAGATTTCTTAAGCAAAGTAAAACAAATATTGTCTTTGCCTTGCATAAAACATAATAAGCCTATTTCAGAGACAATAAATAAAGTGGCTATTTGTGGAGGCAGTGGTTCTTTTCTGTTTGAACAAGCAAAGGCAAAACAAGCAGATATTTTTCTTACTGCAGACATAAAATACCATGATTTTCTTGATAATGAAGGTTCTTTATTTATTGCAGATATAGGACATTTTGAAAGCGAACAATTCATAAAACAAAGAATAAATGAATTGCTTACAGAAAAATTTAGTAATTTTGTCCCCTTATTTCTAGACAAAAGAAATAATAGAGTGGAATATTTTTAACAAATCACGTACACAAAGATGGAAAAGAATAACGAAGTAACCAATCAAAATTTACTTAGAGACGAAGCAGATGTTACAGTTGAAAGAAGACTTATTGCTTTGTATCGTTTGCAACAGATAGATTCTCAAATTGACAAGATAAGAATTGTTAGAGGAGAGTTACCTCTTGAAGTTCAAGACTTGGAAGATGAGGTTGCAGGATTGGAGACAAGAATTAAGAATTTTGAAGCAGAAGAAACACTATTAGAAGGAAATATTTCCACAAAGAAAACAACTATTACAGATGCAAAGGCAGCTATTGCTAAGTACGAAGCTCAACAAAAGAATGTAAAAAACAACCGTGAGTATGAGTCTTTGTCAAAGGAGATAGAATTTCAGGAATTGGAAATACAGCTTTGTGAGAAAAAGATAAAGGAATTTACTTTTGACCTTGACAAGCACAAAAATGAGATAGAGAAAACGAAGACTCTAAAGAAAGAAAAAGAGGGAGACTTGGACATTAAGAAGAATGAGCTTGATGATATAGTAAAAGAAACAGAAGAAACAGAACAAAAACTCTTGGAACAAAGTCATCAAGATGAGAAATTGATTGATGAAAGATATCTTTCTGCTTATCACAAAATCAGAAATAATGCTCGTAATGGATTGGCTGTTGTTACAGTTGACAATTCTGCTTGTGGCGGTTGCTTCAACATTATTCCTCACCAAAGACAAATGGATATCAAGATGCACAAAAAGATAATCGTTTGTGAGTATTGCGGAAGAATACTTGTAGATGACACTATTGCTGCAGAGGTTGATGGTCCAAAGCCAGTGGAGCAAGATGAAGAAAAACCAAAGAAGAAAGCAACAAAGAAAGCAACTACAAAAAAGACTACAACCAAAAAAGCTGTAAGCGCAAAGACAACAGAGACAAAAGAGGAATAATGTCTGAGTACAAGTACATTCATTCCGCATATATATTAAGGGAAGGTAGGCCAGAAGCAATCTATATTCTGATAAACAAAGACAGAATAGAGAAGCTAAGCCCTCTTCCAGTAACTGTTTTACCACAGGACACCCAAATTATAGATGCTTCGGGTTTTTTAGCTTTGCCTGGAGTGATAGATACTCATGTGCATTTCCGTCAGCCGGGAGCAGAATACAAGGCAACCATGCGAACAGAATCCTCTGCAGCTCTTGCAGGAGGAGTTACAACTGTTTTAGATATGCCAAACAATACCCCACAGATAACCACACTTGAGGCTTTGGAAGAGAAAATACAACTTGCTAAAAAAGAAATGCAGTGTAATTATGGCTTGTTCTTTGGTATAACTAATGATAATATTCAAGAAGCTTTATCAATACCAGAGGAAAAAATTTGTGGCTACAAGCTTTTTCTTGGCTCTTCAACGGGTAATATGCTTGTAAATAACAAAGAGTCCATTGAAAAGCTGTTTCGTTATTCTCATTTGCCAATTTCGGCTCACTGTGAGGACGAACAAATCATCAGCACCAACCTTGCTAAATACAAAGCAATGTATGCTCAGGGTGCCTCTGCGCAACTGCACCCAATGATTAGAAGTAGTCAGGCTTGTATCAAAAGTACCAAATTTGCAATAAAACTTGCACAGAAATATTCTACTCATTTGAATATTGCTCACTTGACAACCAAGGAAGAAGTTGAGCTTTTCTCTGGGGTGGATCATTCCTTCCTGACTTGTGAGGTAACACCTAATCATCTTTATTTTACAGATGAAGACTATTTACACTTTGGCAATTTGCTTAAATGTAACCCTGCTGTAAAGAGCAAGGAAGATTGCCTCGCACTTCGCTCTGGACTCAAGAGTGGAGCAATAGATATTGTGGCCTCCGACCATGCTCCTCATTTGCTTTCAGAAAAACAACAACCATATTTCTCAGCTCCTTCGGGCATACCGTCCATTCAGCATACATTACAAATGATGTTGGATTTGGTTGCTTGCGGTATTTTCACCATTGAAGAGATTGAGGAAAAGATGTGCCACAGACCTGCTCAAGTATTCCATATTAAGGATAGGGGTTATTTGAAAGAAGGCTATTTTGCCGACATTGTGCTGGTTGATACAGCCAAACCTTACCAGGTAACAAAACAGAATACTCTGTATAAGTGTGGTTGGTCTTTATTGGAGGGTAAAACACTCTCTGCAACCATCAAGGCAACGTATCTTAATGGACAAGAGGTGTTTCATCAGTAGTAATGGTTTGACTTTTTAGTAAAAGCATTCTTCGTATTTAACAATTATTTAACAACAAATCTTAATCTGGATTGATATATAAATCATTGATTATCATAGTTGTTTAATATGCTCTACGGAAACAGTCATTTAGAATTTTAAATGACTGTTTCCGCACGCGGAATGACTGATTCATCGCGCTAAATCAGTCATTCAGTCGGCTAAAACAAAGAAAAAATTTAATCTTTCTTTACTATTGAGTATTAAGGCTTTACTGTGGATACATTTTGTAGTGTAAGGGTTAAATTTTTCAAACTAAAACAGGTGCAGAAATTTATTATCTTTTTCATTGCCAAGTCCTTTATTATATCTAATTTTGCACCCATATAATTGAAGCTATATGTATAATACTATAAAGATAAAAGGAGGTTGTCAGCTGAGTGTTTGCTCTCAAATTCCTTTGCTCTCAAAGGCTGAAAATACAGGCTCTTACACTCAATATAGTGCAGAGTTTTATGCTGTCAAACCAACGGATTTTATTGGTTTGAAACCTCAGCTTTTGGTCAAAGAAACAGATCAAATAAAGGCAGGAGAGGCTCTTTTTTGTGACAAAAAGCACCCCGAAACTCTATTTTGTTCACCAATAAATGGCAAAATAGTTAGTGTAAAAAGGGGAGAAAACAGACGACTTGAGGCTATTGTAATATCTAAATCAAATGATGATAGTCAAAAAATAGATATTGGTCATCAGCCTGAACAAATTAAAAAGACTTTGCTTTCTTGTGGACTTGCCACAACTATAAGGCAAAGACCTTTTGCAACTATTGCCAATTTAGATCAAAAGCCTAAATACATTATTGTCAAATGTTTTGACAAGGCTCCTTGGTCTTTGAACTATGCAAAAGCAATTAGCATGTTCTCTGACAATGCCTCTAAGCTTATTTATGAAGGAGCAAAAGCCTTAAGCTCAATCTATAGTAATCATATTTTCTTTTGCACAGATGCATCTTTGGATTACAAAGATTCTTTTAGTCTGTTGAGCAAAGAGGATATTGAAAACCGAGCAACAATTTTAGCTTTTGAGGGTAAATATCCTGCATCAAATGTCAGCGTGTTGATAGATAACATTGCAAGATTGAAAAAAGATGAAACCGTTTGGTATATTGATGTGCAAGATCTTTTAAATATAGGAGAGTTATTTGCCAGTGGCACTTTGGCTTTTAAAAAAGTTATTTGTATAAATGGCTCTGAAAATAATTATTATTTGACAACACAAGGGGCTTGCGTAACTGATTTGCTCAAAGAGCAAGGATTATATGATAAAGAGCATATAAGATTTGTCTCAGGCTCGCCTTTGAGTGGCTCACGCATAGGTAAAGATGAATATATTAGTGTTTGGGATAATTGTCTTTCCATAATGGAAGAGGGAGACAAAAAAGAAATGTTTGGTTGGATAATGCCGTCATTTTCTAAGTTCTCTTTGCATCGCTGTTTCTTGAATGGCTTTGCAAACCTTTTGCCTTGTGGTTGCAAAAAACCAATAAAGATTACAGCTAACACTCATGGAGATGAGAGAGCTATGGTCTTCACAGACAAGTTTGAGTCTTTGGTGCCATTAGATATTTATCCATTGCATTTATTGAAAGCTTGCATAATAAAAGACATTGAACAAATGGAGAAACTTGGAATATTAGAGGTTGCGGGTGAGGATTTTGCTCTTTGCGAGGTGGCAGATGCAAGCAAAACTCCTTGGCAGGCAATAATAAATGAAGGACTTGAAATGGTAAGAAAGGAGACAGAAGAATGAATGCAATAAAAGAAGCTTTTCAATCTTTCCTTTTCGTAGATGGAAAGACAACACAAAGTGGTGCTCATTTCAGAGATGCCATAGACTTAAAAAGAGGTATATCTTTTGTAATCATAGCACTTATCCCATGCCTACTGTTTGGAATGTATAATGTAGGTTATCAGCACTATCATTCCTTTACTCCAACGCTTAGCTTTGGGGCAAACTTATGGCAAAACTTTTGGTGGGGCTTTTTGAAGGTGTTGCCAATTCTTGTGGTTACTTATGTTGTGGGATTGGGTATAGAGTTCGCCTCTGCTCAAATAAATCAACATTCAGTCAATGAGGGATATTTGGCAACAGGTATCCTTATTGCTTTGATTATTCCAGCTTCCACTCCTTTGTGGCAAGTGGCATTGGCGGTTGCCTTTGCTGTCATTTTTGGCAAAGAAGTCTTTGGTGGAACGGGAATGAACTTTATGAATCCTGCTCTTTTGGCGCGTGCTTTCTTATTCTTTGGTTTTCCGGCTTCAATGTCAGGAGACAAAGTTTGGATTGCCGACAAATGTGAAGCTTTTTCAGGAGCCACTTCCTTGGCTCAAATGTCTCAAGGAGCAATTAGACCCGACAGCAGCTTTATAGATATGTTCTTAGGCATTACTCCTGGTTGTATTGGTGAGACTTCAACACTCTTAATATTGATTGGAGGATTATTTTTGTTCATAACAGGTATTGCTTCTTTAAGAATAATGTTCTCTGTCTTTGTGGGTGGAGCATTTATGGCTTTGCTTGGCAATTGCTTTGGTTCTTCAGCATACAGCCAGTTGCCTTTCTATTATCATTTTGTTATGGGAGGCTTTGCTTTTGGTGCTATCTTCATGGCAACAGACCCAGTAACAGCTTGTCAGACTAACAAAGGCAAGTGGATATATGGATTTTTGATAGGAGCCTTTGCTGTGCTAATACGCATTGCTAATCCTGCTTATCCAGAGGGAATGATGTTGTCTATTTTGCTTATGAATGTCTTTGCACCGTTGATTGACTGGTGCATTGTTCAACTAAATATTAACCGAAGAGAAAAAAGATGGAAGGAGGCTAAGAATGAAATTCTCTAACAGATACGTATATATATACTCAATAGTCTTGGTGGTTATTTCTGCCATTGTTTTGTCTTTGGCTGCAGTGCTCTTGCGCACCCCACAACAACAAAACATAAAGATTGAAAAGATTCAAAACCTTCTGTCTTGTGTGGGCATAGCTTCCACAAAGACTAATGCAGAAGAACTTTACAACAAATACTTTATTAAAGAGGTTGCAATAGACCTTAAAGGACAAGAGAAAGCATCTTTTGAGGCAGGAAAACAATCTCTTGGCACTCAGAGACCTTTTGAGATAAATGTAAAGAAGGCTTTTGATGCTTTCAAAGCCGGAGACGCTAAAGCATTGCTTCCAGTGTATATTTGCAAGAAAAAAGACGGACAACTAATATATGTTGTGCCACTTATGGGACAAGGACTTTGGGGAGCTATATGGGGAAATATAGCCTTAGACGCGAGTTTGAATAATGTGGTTGGAGTTAATTTTGACCACAAGAGCGAGACTCCAGGTTTGGGAGCTGAGATAGCTAATCCTCCTTTTCAAAAAGAGTTTTTGGGTAAGCAGATATTTGACCCTAAGAGCAAGGAATTTACTTCCATAGAGGTAAGCAAGAAAGCTGTAAAAGGCAATTCTCATCAAGTAGATGCCATAAGTGGTGGCACAATGACATCTAACGGAGTAACACGTATGCTCAAAGATTGTCTGACTTACTATCTGCCTTACTTCAAAGCACAGCAACAAAAGAATATAGTAGAATAAAAAGCAAAAAGTATAATGGCAATAAATCTAAAACTAATAAAGAATCCTCTCTCAAAGGATAATCCCGTAACGGTGCAAATACTTGGAGTCTGCTCCACCTTGGCTGTTACGGCACAGCTCAAACCGGCTTTGGTTATGGCTGTAAGTGTTATGGTGGTGGTGGCTTTTTCAAACCTAATCATATCACTAATAAGAAAAACGATACCCCCAAGAATTAGAATCATTGTGCAACTGGTTATTGTCAGCCTTTTGGTTATCTTGGTTGATGAGTTGCTCAAAGCCTATGTCTATGATGTGAGCAAACAGCTCAGTGTTTTTGTTGGACTTATCATAACAAACTGTATTGTTATGGGACGTTTGGAAGCCTTTGCAATGCATAACAAACCCTTTGACTCTTTCCTTGATGGAATAGGCAATGGTTTGGGTTATGGACTCATACTTTTTGTTGTGGGATTTGTGCGTGAGCTTTTTGGTCGTGGTTCTATACTTGGCTTTCATGTAATCCCTCAATCATTCTATGCAGCAGGCTATATGAACAATAGTCTTGTAATTTTGCCTCCTATGGCTTTGATAATCGTTGGTTGTATCATTTATATTCAAAACACATGCAAGAGATAATAAATATATTTGTCCGCTCTATCTTCATAGATAATATGATATTCTCATTCTTTTTGGGAATGTGTTCATATCTTGCGGTATCAAAAACAGTAAAGACTTCATTTGGATTGGGTGTTGCGGTGATATTTGTTTTGCTTATCACTTGCCCGGTAAATTATCTTATTGACAAATACCTTCTAACTCAAGGAGCCCTAAGCTGGCTTTCAGCTTCATTGGGTAATATTGACCTATCATTTCTTTCTTTCATAGTCTTCATTGCGGTTATTGCCGGAATAACTCAGTTGGTTGAAATGGTTATTGAGCGTTTTTCTCCTTCTTTGTATTCTCAGCTTGGTATTTTCTTACCTTTGATTGCAGTGAACTGCGCAATACTTGGTTGCTCACTATTTATGCAACAGAGAGAATACGCAAATGTTGGTCAAGTCTTTTCATTCTCTTTAGGCTCAGGTATTGGTTGGCTTTTGGCTATTGTGTCCATTGCTGCCATTAGAGAGAAACTTCGTTACTCTCATGTACCAAAGGCGTTGGAGGGAATAGGTATTACTTTTATTATTACAGGCCTTATGGCTATTGCCTTTATGGCTTTTATGGGTATTAAACTCTAAAATCTCAGACAAATGCTAAAAATATTAATCACAAGTACAATAGTTTTCCTTGCCGTCATTCTCATATTGGTATTTGCTATCCTTTATATGAAAAAGAAATTCTTTCCAGCAAGGGATGTAAAAATAAACATTAACGGCAAAAAAGACCTTTCTTGTCCTGCTGGGGCAAGTTTGCTTTCAACTCTTGCAGAGAAAGATATTTATCTTCCTTCTGCCTGTGGTGGTCAAGCCACTTGCGGAATGTGTAAGGTAAGGGTATTGAATGGTGGAGGAGATCTACTGCCAACAGAACTGGCTCATATTTCTCGCAAAGAACAAGCACAAAACTATCGTTTAGCTTGCCAAGTGAAGGTAAAGAATGATATGAACTTGCAAGTAGAGGAGAGCGTTTTTGGAGTTAAGAAATGGGAGTGCGAAGTGGTTTCTAACCGCAACGTATCCACTTTCATAAAGGAGTTTACAATAAAGCTACCAGAGGGAGAGCACCTAAATTTCCGCTCAGGCGGTTACATACAAATAGATGTTCCTAAATGCACTGTGGATTACTCTTCTATAGAGGTGGCAGACCAATACCGCAAAGACTGGGAGAAGATGGACTTGTTCTCTTTGAAAATGAAAAATCCTGAACCAATCTTTCGTGCTTACTCAATGGCTAACTACCCTGCCGAAGGCGATATTGTGCGTTTGAATGTCAGAATTGCAACTCCTCCATTTGACAGAAAAAAAGGCAGAATGGCAAAGGTTAATCCTGGTATCTGCTCTTCATACATCTGGTCTTTGAAAGCAGGAGACAAAGTAAAGGTTTCAGGTCCTTACGGACAGTTCTTCATAAAGGAAGACTCTCAAAAGGAAATGCTCTTTATTGGTGGTGGAGCTGGTATGGCGCCAATGCGTTCTCATATCTTTGATCAGTTGGCAACGCGTAACACACAAAGAAAAATGACTTTCTGGTATGGCGGTCGCTCCCTCAAAGAGTTATTCTATACTCAAGACTTTGAAGAACTTGAAAAGCAACACTCAAACTTCTCTTTCCATATAGCTTTGTCAGAACCACAAGCACAAGATAATTGGAAAGGTTACACAGGTTTTATTCATCAAGTGATATATGATAACTACTTGAAGAATCACCCAAATCCAGAAGATATAGAATACTATCTTTGTGGCCCACCAATGATGACAGCCTCTGCAATAAAGATGCTTCACTCTCTTGGTGTGGAAGATGAGAATATAATGTTTGATGACTTTGGAGCTTAACGCAGCTCTTATACTTTAATCTCTTATATTTTAATATTCTTGTCTAAAAAGACTTCTCTATATTATATGAGAATATTCTTTTGAAAGTACTTTCATTTGCTTGCATACATCATAAATTTTGGAAATGATATCTATTCCTTTACTTTGGTTTATGCGAATGCTTTGTCCTACAATTAATATGTCTTCAAGAGTTGGATTTCCTTTGTAATTGATTGATGTTGCGTGCTGTCCATTATATCCTTGTGCACAACAAGTTAAATCATACGCTGGAGCCAAAGACCACAATCCTTTGTCAGAACAAATGAAACTAAAGTTTTTTGCATGGTCGTCTTTGTTATCTGCAAGAATATTAAAGACCATACGTCTAAACATTTGTTCCACTTGTGCTGGGTCTT
>Ga0183101_1000023_pt3 | contig 64314 bp, 55 predicted proteins | sample Biomet3_FD_127790 | JGI IMG/M metagenome (GOLD analysis project Ga0183101, IMG submission 127790) | Microbial communities from bioreactor (seeded with sewage sludge) at LBNL, California, USA - Biofuel metagenome 3 | ecosystem: Engineered > Bioreactor > Anaerobic > Unclassified ... | reverse complement strand
AATAAAAAACTTTCTCACAGTGTACTTATTATTTTTTCAACATTAAAACTGTAATACTTTAGGTTTTGAGACATACAAATGAAACAAAACCACTGCATGTCTCATTTCTCATATGGTGATACTTAAGACTATACTTTCCAGCAAATCTATTTGAAAAGCAAAGATATAGAAAAAAGCTCCACCACAAGAAGTCGGTTTAAATAAAAATTCAGTCGGGTTGCAATGTAAGAAAAGAGCATTAAACTAAAATTTAAAATAGAAAGATTAAAGCAACTATCCTATTTCAAAGATTATAAGACATTAGGGAAAAAGATGCATAACGGATCAAACAGACATATAATGGAAAGTCACTAAAAAAATATTGAATGTAATAGAATTGAAATACATTTGAAACCATTTTATAATACAAATCTCTGCACCTTTGCAAATGAAATAGATATTACATTTATACTATATGAAAAAAATTATGCTTGCCCTCGGGGGAATCTTTCTTTTTGGCATAGCTTCGGCCCAAAATCACTATGGCAATGAAGATGGAAAGAAAGTGGACAAACAACAGTTGGAGACACAAGATTATCTACCGGAAGTACACGGTACCATCCGCAGTAAATACGAGTATCAGACTCAGATGAATGCAGGTCGTTTTGAAGTCCGCAACGCCCGACTTAGTCTTACCGGAAACATCCTCCCTTCTGTAGCCTACAAAGCTGAGATCGATTTATCCGATGAAGGACAAATCAAAATGCTTGATGCTTATGCCCGCCTCTATCCTCTCAAAGATTTCACCATCACCGCAGGGCAAATGCGTGTTCCATTCACCATTGATGCCCATCGTTCACCTCATCAGCAATATTTTGCAAACCGTTCTTTCATCGCCAAACAAGTCGGCAATGTACGCGATGTGGGTATGACACTTGGATATGATGTTCACGGAGCAATGCCCATCATTTTGGAAGGAGGATTATATAATGGATCAGGTTTGACTGATCAAAAGGAGTGGCACAAAGAAGTGAATTTTTCAGGAAAAGCCCAACTCTTCCCTATAAAAGGAATAAATGTCACTCTAAGCGTGCAAAGCATAAAACCACAAACAGTGAGAATGAATTCATACGACATCGGGACGTATTATGAGTTCGGAAGGTTCCATATTGAAGGAGAATATCTTTATAAGCAATATTCCGATGGTGCTTTTGCCGGAGTGCATTCGGTAAACAGCTTCATCAATTATGACTTACCGCTAAAAGAAGTCTTCCAAAAAATTTCATTTCTTGTAAGGTACGATATGATGACAAACCACAGTAGCGGTACTCCTGATACGACAACAGGACTATTAAAAATAGATGATTACAAGAGACATCGTGTCACGGGAGGCCTCACTTGTAGTATGAGTAAAGCATTCAGGACAGACTTGCGACTAAATTTTGAGAAATATTTCTATGCAAAAAATAGTATTGCCAAAGAGTCGGAACAAGACAAAATTGTAATGGAACTAATGATCCGCTTTTAAGCAATATCCATCGAATTTGGCAAAATGAAAAGTCAGAATCCTACGGTATAATATACTACTGTATGATTTTGACTTTTTCCGGATACCTTTGAGGCGCAACAGGTATCTCATCAGGATAACCTAAAGCAACGTTAATAGCTACTTCATAATTTTCCGGAATGTGAATTGCTCTCAAAATATCCTGATTCGCCGGTAAATTAAGAACACTCACTAAGGTCCCTAACGGACAGGTACCCAAGCCCAATGCATGAGCACTCAACAATATATTTTGAAGCAAAATACCACAATCCATATAAGATATCTCACTGGACTTATCTCGTGCAATCACAATAACGGTAGGTGCATGATGAAAAATGCTAAATCCCGGTTCTTTGTATTTAGCTGCACTCCCTTGCAAAGTCTTTCCTTCAGCAAACTTCAAAAAGCGTTTATTGATATCTTCCAATAATCGGGGGTTTTGAATCACCCTAACTTCCCAAGGCTGTTTATTCAATGCACTAGGGGCAAATATCGCACATTTCATAATCGTATCAATATCTGATTTCCCGACTTGTTCCTCTTTAAACTTACGAATAGAGCGCCTTGTTAATATATTGTTCAAGATGGCATCTTTCTGCGAACCGCTATAAAACACTGGATCAGGAGCTTGCTTACAACCGGCAAGTAAGATCAAACCAATACTGCACAGACTTAAAAGATAGATTATCTTTTTCATAATAACATAATTATTAAATGTATTTGCTTAGTTGCTTATGATAGACAAAGATGAATTTTAAGACCAAATAAACAATGAAAATATAAATCAGATAAGGAATGAAATGATAATTGTATAATGCGGAAACAGCAAATGCAACCATCAATATGGACAATGCCAAAAGAAACATATCTTCTGCTCGGATCATCCAGTCCATCTGGCCACCCCAGACTTTAGGGCGGAATATATTATTGACATAACCTGCGAAACCGTTTAATATTAGAATAGAGTAGGACATGTATTCATACCTGACACCTGTCTTTATCAGTATCAGACTAACTACACCGATCATTGCCCCATAGAAAAGCTTTCCTTTCGATGTTACGGGACTAGTAGGCATATCGGTAGCCATAAAGATTGCAGCGAATAAAATACCTGCAACAGAACACTTCATTGGCACTTCACCCTGCAACAGCCAAGCACCTAACGCAAAAGAAACTAGAAGAGAGAAAGGTATATGCCACGATATCCTGTTCCGCATCAAAAGATAAAAACCACCCAATGCGATGCCCAAGATGGAATATTCACCTAAAGCACCACTAGTTTTATATACCAGACTATCGGAAAAAGCATTCATCACGTCACTCGCAAAAAAGCTGAAACCGTGCAGACCAGGAATATTGACAGAAGCCTTTTTTGCCCAAAGTGCAGCTCCATTCATAATTAAGGGAAAGAAGACCGCCATAAATTCCCGCCCGATAAGAGCCGGGTTAAACCTATTCTTTCCGATTCCACCCCATAACACTTTACCGAAGATAACTGCCGACACTGCACCGAACGCCACGACATGTAATGGGGTATTAGGCGAAAGAATAAAAGCCAAAAGTAATCCGGTTATAATCCCTGATCCGTCGAATAATGTATTCTTCCTTCCTAAAAATAGCCAAGAAGATAAAAGCTCAGCCAATAAAGCAAAGGTTATGGACGTAGAGATGACAGCTAAAGCAGTCCAACCGTAAGCTAGATAGGCTACAACAATCAGAGGAAATAAAGAGATCATGACATCTACCATTATTCCTCTTACCGATATATTGGATTTTATATATGGATTAGTCATTTTTTCCTTTTTTCAACATGCTTATCAATTGCTTACCTCGACGGATATGGCTTATCAATGGTATCTCACTCGGACAAATATATTCACAAGCCGCACATTCAATACAATCATCAACATTATATTTACTCAAATGTGGAATATTAGAATTGCTAGTTTGTTGAATAAACTCGAGAGGCATTAACCTTTGAGGACAAACCTCCACACAATATCCACATCCGATACAGTTTTCAATCTTTTGATTGATTTGTGGTAACAGCATAAGCCCACCTGTACCTTTGTCAATACTGGCGGAAAGCGGTTCAACAATCGTACCCATCATCGGCCCTCCTTTTACAACCAATGCAATATTCCGATCATCATATTCGGATACTAAGTACTTTAACATTTCTTCAATCGGAGTCCCTATCTTCACCAGATAATTTCCCCCCAATGCTTTTTCTTTATCGGATAAAGAAACTATTCTTTCTATATATTTCTGCCTCTGATAAACAGCTTTATAAATCTCCCAAAGCGTAGCAACATTATTTACGACTATTCCTATTGAAGAAGGTAAAACTCCTTTTCTAAGTTCTATACCTGTCACTGTTTTGATAAGCTGGAGTTCACCGCCTTGCGGATAATTATCAGGAACGATCTTGATAGCTAAAGGTAGAGAAGCAAATAGAGAAGAACTTTCAAAGTTTTTCTGAAGCTCTTTGTTCTGTCGCTCCAGAGTGATTACAATATGTTTTGCCTTGATAATTTTCTGAACGCAAGCTATTCCGCCTAAAATTTGTTCGGGATATTCACTCATCAATGCATAATCAGCGGTTAAATAAGGCTCACACTCAGTCCCATTGACTATGAAATAATCAACCTGCCGATCCCTATCGAATAAATACTTGGCATAAGTAGGAAACTGAGCGCCACCACAACCAACAATCCCGGATTCTTTTATCAATAGTAGCAATTCCTCACCGGATAGATCATTCGGATCAAAGTAAGGCTTATCTTCCTCTAATTCTAAAAAGTCATTCTTTATAGATAGATACAGCCCATCCCAATCCGGTTCGGATGATACCCAACCAGACACCGGAGAATGAATAGAATTATAAAAAGGTGAATTAGATTCTGCCACAAGCTGATTCTTACGCACATAATCTCCAGCTACAACAACGGGCTGCATCAATGTGCCCCCAAAAGCCTTAAGTGGTAATCTATACCTCTTCAGTGGATTCAGGCTAGTAATAGCTCGTTTTTTATTTTCTTTCTTCGTCGAAGGAATTAGTAAGTTCATAACTTATAATATTGTAACGATTCATCAATCAGATACCCGGTAAATGGGTATAATGATTTCAAATTTTGAGCAAACAATAAAATATCTTCATGCGGAGAAGCCATTAAAGCTGTCGAAAAAGCATCGCCCCAAAATGCTTCTTTAGTAAATATACCTACTTGCAAGGTTCGTGAAGGCATTCCAGTCCGGGCATTCAATATATGGCTATAACGCCGGTTCTCTATTTCGATATAATTATTCGCTTGCCCCGACAAACTGAAGCACCCATCTTTTATTACCTCCGTTCTTGAGATCTCATCAGAATGTAAAGGATGCGGAATATTGATGTTCCAAGTTGGGTTATCCAACGAATTAATGCCGCATATTGTGCTCCCACCGGCATTCACTATTGCATCATCGATGCCATGCCCACGCAAAAAATCAATTAAACGATCGACAGCATAAGCCTTAATGAAAGAGCCTGTGATCAACTCCTGATCTTCCCCAATCTTTACCCTATTAACACCGACTTCAATACGGGAATAATCAACCAGTGCCAAAGTACGCTTCAAATCTCCTTTCAGAGGTACATGCTGTATGTCTTTAGAATAAAATCCCCAAAGCTTTAATAAAGGCATGATACTAATATCATAAATCCCCTTAACAGCATCAGAGATAGCTATAAGCTGGTTTATTAACCAAATCGTTGTTTCATCAACCTCCACATATTCTCCGGCATTTCTATTTATCCGCTCAAAATATGAGTCTTTTCGATATGAATTATATTGTTGATCAATATTCGATAGTAAATTGAAGCATTGGTCTAAGAATTCCAGTCTATACTTGATTGGAATTTTAATTCTCACCTGACCATGAAAAAGTTCTTGAGTACCAACATGATAATATTTAGTGGGTATCTGAGGCATTTTCAGGTTGCTGGTTGGTTTCTACATGTGTTTCCGTCTTATTCTCTATTTTCTTCTTTCGAACAACCTTTTTCTGCTTTTTTATGTGAACTGGGTGATATGTAGGAGGTTGCTCCAACCATTTTCCTGAAATAGAGTCATAAAACACCTTTTGTACTTCAAATTTCGATGCCGCATCTTCATTCGCGCGCAAAGAGTCCAATTGTTTCTTTTTAGCTATATTTTCGGCTTTGAGTTTTTCCCACAAATCTGAATTGCCAAATAAAAGCAAAAACAAACCCAAGCCATACAATAAAATCGATTTCCAACGCATAACCTCAGATACCTATTATTTCCATTACTATAAAATAGAAGAAACGCGGAGAATGTAATTACTGTTTGTTCCGCGTTTCATAAAATATGATAAAAAATTCTTAGATCACAATAACCCTATTAATTATTCAGTAACCAAAGGTCGTTTTCTCCAATCATCCTTTGTATAACTATCAGGGTAGACACTCTTATTCACCACTTCTCCACCTTTCTGACGAATCCATGTCACAAAAGAGCGTGCATTCTCTTTCAAGACAATCACACGGGCCCCATTCGGCAGGTGATTGTATTCCGTGTTCCCACCTGTAAAACGTCCGTAAGCTAACAAAATGCCTTTCCACATTACAGAATAATCATTATCATGATCATGGCCAACAAATGTTGCCATCACATCACCCGACTCTTTCATGGCAGTAAACATCCCTGAATTTAAAACTGGAGCGCAGGCTTTTTCCATACGAGTCCCAAGCAAGATGGCATCCTCATCGGAAGCAGCTTCATTGTATTCAGGTAAGGGAATATGAAAGAATGCCAATGCCGGCAGTGTGCGGCCACCATTTTTCTCTTTACACAATGCACTCTGGTGGCGATACCAATTCACCTGATCAAAAGTCAACCAATCATAACCTTTCACATCTTGCAATTTGGAATAAGAGTGAGAATCAAAACAATACAATAGAGCTGCATCCTTTTTACCATCATTAGATTTTACAAAAAGGAGGTAGTCCGGCGATTCCAAAGTGCCTCGATCCGGTTGAATATTATAGGGCATTGAGCGTATCACATCGTAAAGTTCCCCACGGGTTTTGCCTTGTTCGTTATCATGATTGCCAAAAGTCACAACAAAAGGAATCTTATGTGATGAAACGCATGAAAGTACGGTGCGCATAGCTGTATCGGCAGGTGCAGCATACACAATATCACCGGTTAGGACAACAAGATCGGGGCGTTCAGCTTCCAGGACCTCATTAATTCTCTTTAGAGCTGCATCAGATGCAGGATTGCTGTATTTGAAATGCACATCTGTAAACTGGACTATTTTAAATTCACCATTCTTATTAAACTTCAATACACTTTGCGCTTGGCAGAACAATATTGCCAAAGAGGCTAAAAATAAAATTAAACTTCTTTTCATATTCAAATTAATTAGATTAACATCCCGCGTGAATAAATAAAGGGAGAAATAGCATCAATCTTTTACTATTAGGACCGTAGCATAAGCAGATATGCCTTCTTCTCTACCGGTAAAGCCCAATTTTTCTGTAGTAGTCGCCTTTATGGAAATATCTTCCTCGATCACTTTCATTACTTCAGCCAAAGTCCGCTGTATATCGGGGATAAACGCCTTAAGTTTGGGACGCTCTGCGCAAACGGTCGCATCAATATTGCCTATTGAATAACCTTTTTTGGCTATCAGTTCAACCGTCTTTCTCAATAAAATTTTGCTGTCGATATCTTTAAAATCATCGGAATTGTCCGGAAAATGATAGCCGATATCACGCATATTCGCTGCGCCTAAGAGGGCATCACAAATTGCATGTACAAGCACATCCGCATCAGAATGTCCCAACAAACCTTTTTCATGTTCGAGTTGTATTCCTCCAAGCCATAGCTCTCTTCCTTCGACTAAGCGGTGTACATCAAAGCCAAAGCCTACACGTATCTTCATCGTTTCTTTTCTTGTATGATTACTCCGACGAAAGTACAGAAAAAAGGTGAGTATGCAATATATTATTCAGATGAAAATCAGATAGAATACATAATGAGTAAAGTGTAATGCAAAAGAATGGAAATATTTATCGAATATTAAAATCAAGCAATTTTTGCTCATTCAAATAACCTTCAAAATGCTGACCGATGGCAACAGGACCAACACCGGCAGGAGTTCCGGTAAATAATAAATCACCTATTTTTAAAGTCATATAGCGACTCACAAATGATATAATATCGTCCACCTTAAAAATCATATTTTCGGTAAAGCCATGCTGCACTTTCTTTCCATCAATCGATAAAGAAAAATTCAAATGATTAATATCATTCCCGACTTCTTCCAACGACACGAAAGTACCGATAGCCGCAGAGTTATCAAAACTTTTGCTTAGCTCCCAAGGATGCCCCTTATCTCTAAGTTTCCGTTGTATATCGCGAGCAGTAAAGTCAATACCAACAGTAACAGCGTCATAATACCGATGAGCAAAACGGGGAGCGATATTTTTCCCCAAGCGGCAGACCCGCACGACCATTTCAGTCTCGTAATGAACTTCATTCGAAAAATCGGGCACAAAAAAAGGTTTTCCATCTTTAAGTATAGCCGAGTCAGGCTTCATAAAAATAACCGGTTCTGTAATTTCATCATGATTATGCCCCATCTCCTGATTGTGTAGAGCATAGTTCATACCTACTGCTATGATTTTCATTATTTGATCTCGTTAAAATTTAGTCTGTTGAACATCAGAGCTAAATGAGCATATAAGGAAGTATTTTGAACTACAATATTTTCAGGAACACGAATACGAAAAGGGGTAAAATTCCATACCGCTTTAATTCCGCCCGCAACCATCTTATTCGTTATGCTTTGTGCTATCTCAATGGGAACTGTCAACACACCTATATTCACATTGTATTCCAACATTTTTTTCTCAAAATCATCGGGATGGAAAATAGGGATACCATTTAAGGAATGACCCACCAAGTCACGGTTTATGTCAAAAGCCGCAACAATTTTTAGCCCGAAATGATTCAAACCCGAATCACGCAGCAATGCTCCGCCCAGACTACCGACACCAAACAGAAAAGCATTATGTACATTGGTAAATCCAAGAAAACTTTCCAATACGGCGATTAAAGTATCCACTTCATACCCCACACGCGTACGTCCGGAAATATTCACATAAGACAAGTCCTTAGCTATCTGGGAAGCATCGATATTAATTTCTTTGGATATTTGCGTGGAAGAGACATACCGCTCACCTCTCTGTTTGAGCAACTTGACATTCGATAAATACCACGGCAACCTGCGCAAGGTAGGCTCCGGCACTTTCATGCTATCTTTATCTCGAATTACCTCGTTTGTGGTCATTTCCCTCTTTCTATGGATTACGGATTGACAAAAATACACTTTTTTCTGAGAAAGCGATATTCATATAGAAGAAAGTTAACATAAATTCCACAAAAGTATTACTCGTGAGTAATCTTGCTGCTAATGAAGGACACTTATCGTATGATATTTCGGACAATCAAAACTAACAAATACATTTAAGCACTTAAGCCTGTCCCCCTCCGATGAGCTATTATCCGGAAATATCATTTAAATTCTATGCAAAAAAATCTACGATAATAATTCTCAAAAAGAATAAACTAATTAGTTTATCATATTTTTACTGTCTAAGCTAGGTGACACATTTCCATTAAGAGACTAAAACCTCCAAAGATTGCAAAGTTCCACGCAAAATAGTACTTTTGACCAATAAAACAGTACGAACATGAAGAATAATGACTGGAAGGAGCGGTTGAATATTGTCTATTCTACCAATCCGGATTACAATTACGAACAAGGAAATAAAGAAGAGCAATCCACATTGGAGCCTTCCATGCAAAATCTGCGTGTCCAATTGGATCGTAAAAATAGAGGTGGGAAAGTCGTTACGCTCGTCATCGGCTTCATCGGCTCTGAAAATGATTTAAAGGAGTTAGGTAAATTACTGAAGTCTAAATGTGGTGTAGGCGGAAGCGCAAAAGACGGAGAAATCATTGTACAAGGTGATTTTAAGTTGAAAATACTGGAACTTCTAAAAAAAGAAGGATATACGCGTACCAAGCCTGTAGGATAATTCACATGGAAAATAGGACCAGATAAGGGGCTATCTCTCCCGAGATAGGTAAACTCAAAACGGTCACCAAGGATACCCTTAGCGACCGTTTTTATATTTCTAATCCAGAATAGAATTATTCAGCGCGCAAAGTAAAACGCTTGAAATCCAGAATTTGTAATTCCGAATCAGCTTCTTTCATCACTTCTTTCACTGTTTTCTTTCCATCCATGATATCTTCCTGATTCAACAAGCAAGACTCTTTGTAGAATTTAGCAAGACGACCTTTAGCAATATTTTCAATCATCTGTGCAGGTAGGTTAGCTGATTTCTCAGCAGCTACAGTTAACTTCAACTGACGAATTTCTTCAGCTTGAGCTTCTGTAATGCTACCTTTCATGATGCCTTCGTTAAGGTGCTCTTCGTTCTCTGCAATATAAAGATTAAAGCCAGCTTTCTTTAAAGCAGCCTCAATAGCTTTATCAACTTGCTCTTTCTTTGTCTTATCAATAGCAACCTGCATTTCTGTTTCTTTCACAGATTCAGGTACACCAGCTTCATCAATTGCAACAGGGTTCATAGCAGCGATCTGCATTGCGAGACCATGAGCAACAGCTGCATTAGGTTTGTTGAGTACAACAAGCGTACAAAGGAAGTTTTTGTTTTGGTGATTATAAGTTTCAACTGCAGGACCTTCCACTGTTAGGTAACCATCCAATTCCATTTTTTCACCTGTAATACCACTACGATCTGTTACAGCTTGAGCAATAGTAACATCACCTAATGGCAAAGCATTTACCTCATCCAAAGTTTTGCACTTGTTTGCTACAGCAGCATCCAATATATCTTGAGTAAGCTTAATAAAATCAGCATTTTGTGCAACAAAGTCGGTTTCACATTTCAAAGCAATAATTGCTCCAAAACCATCAACAGATTTCACCAATACGCATCCTTCAGAAGCGTCGCGATCAGAACGTTTAGCAGCTACAGCTTGTCCTTTTTCACGGATGATCTTAATTGCTTGATCAAAATCGCCTTGTGCTTCAGTCAATGCATTTTTGCAATCCATCATACCAGCTCCGGTCATTTTGCGAAGCTTGGTAATTTCAGCCATCGTTACAGCCATATTGTACTTTCTATATTAATCGTTATAACTAAAATTAAGCTTCTTCGTCTTCCTTAATGAAAGCTGCAACTTTTGCTGCATTAATAGCTTCCTCATCAGACTTGTCAAGTCTTGCTTTTGTAGCTTTCTTCTTGCCCTTGTTAGCAGGAGCTTCTCCAGCTGCTTCAGCATCAACTTTTTCAGCTTTTCTTTCTTCCAAACCTTCTTGAATAGCTACGCAACATGCATCCAGAATTACTTCTACGGATTTAGTAGCATCATCATTAGCTGGGATAACGAAATCAATGTCAGAAGGATCCGAGTTAGTATCAACGATACCAAATACAGGAATACCTAAACGGTTAGCTTCACGAACAGCTATATTCTCTTTCATTACATCTACGATAAACAAAGCAGATGGAAGGCGAGTCAAATCGGCAATAGAACCTAAAGTCTTGTCCAATTTAGCACGTTGACGTGAAATCTGTAATACTTCTCTTTTTGAAAGGTTGGCATATGTACCATCGTTAGTCAATTTATCGATAGTAGCCATCTTCTTTACAGCCTTACGGATAGTTGGGAAGTTAGTCAACATACCACCCGGCCAGCGCTCGATTACATAAGGCATATTTACAGCAGATGCTTTGTCAGCAACTACTTGTTTAGCTTGTTTTTTAGTAGCAACAAACAGGATTTTCTTTCCTGATTTAGCGATTTGTTTCAAAGCTTCAGCAGCTTCGTCAACTTTAGCAACAGTCTTGTGAAGATCAATGATATGAATACCGTTGCGTTCCATGAAAATATAGGGAGCCATTGAAGGATTCCACTTTCTTTTAAGGTGACCAAAGTGGCAACCGGCTTCCAATAATGTATCAAAATTTGTTCTTGACATTGTTTTTTCTTTAAATCGTTTACTTTCTTTTTTGCTTTTCTAACCAACTACCGGGTAGCCTTTAAGATTAAGAGTCCCGGAAGTTTAGATACTAAACGCTTCCTAGTTGAGAGTTGAGAATTAGACGTTGAGAATTAAGCAACTTGTCCGCCCCAACAGCACACCAACTCTTAACGTTTACTAAACTGGAATCTTCTACGTGCTTTCGGACGTCCCGGTTTCTTACGTTCAACAGAACGAGGATCACGAGTCATGAAACCTTCAGCGCGAAGAGCAGATTTATCTTCTGCGTTAATCTTAACTAATGCGCGTGCAATTGCCAAACGCAAAGCCTGAGACTGACCGGTAAAACCGCCGCCGCAAAGATTAACTTTAATGTCATATTTCTCAGCAGCGCCCAACTTATTCAAAGGCTGCTTTACGACATATTGAAGAATAGTTGATGGAAAGTACTCTGCAAGGTCTCTCTTGTTAATAGTAATCTTTCCAGTACCTTCGGTTACGAAAATGCGTGCGATTGCACTTTTACGTCTGCCTAATGCATTTACTACTTCCATTATTTCTTATTTAAGTAAGTTTATATCAATTGATTTAGGATTTTGAGCCTGATGTTTGTGTTCGCTACCGGCATAAACATACATATTGCCCAGCAACTTATCACCTAATTTATTTTTAGGCAACATACCTTTTACCACCTTTCTCAATAATTTATCGTCGCCATTAGGTTTTGCTTTCAAGCGAGCAGGAGTCATTTCTCTCTGACCACCGGGGTAACCTGTATATGACAAGTATACTTTGTCATTCCATTTGTTTCCAGTCAATTGAACTTTATCGGCATTAATAATGATCACGTTATCACCGCAATCAACATGAGGGGTAAAGTTTGGTTTATACTTTCCTCTCAAAAGCTTCGCAACTTTCGCACCCAGACGTCCTAAAACTTGGTCTGTAGCGTCAACAACAACCCATTCTTTGGTTGCTGTTTCTTTGTTTGCAGAAATGGTCTTGTAACTTAAAGTATCCACTCTTAATTTGTTTTTTTAAATGTTACTACTAAAAACTTTCTTCACCACGAATGAATCATCCCGGACAAAGATGAATTAAATCGCTATGAATTAAATGCTTATCCTTATGAGATAATAATCGGCTTGCAAAGGTACGGAATTTCCTAGAATGCACAAAAGTTTTCATTCTTTTTTTGGAGTATCAGAGGGTTAGCTCCAACAAGGAAAGTCTGTTCTCCAAAACGGCATCACCCTTTCGAGACTTAAATGTGAGGTTAAAAAAAGAACAGTGCTTACATCATTCAACGAATCAATGCAAGCACTGTATTTAAATCATTTATTGCTCTGAATTAAAAATCGGCGTTACGCGGAGTACGAGGGAAAGGTATTACATCACGAATGTTAGCCATACCGGTAACAAATAGTAACAAACGTTCAAATCCCAAGCCAAAACCAGCATGAGGGCATGTTCCGAATTTGCGGGTATCGAGATACCACCACATATCTTTCGACGGTATTTGAAGCTCCTCTATACGCTTAGCCAATTTATCATAATCGGATTCACGTTCCGAGCCACCGATAATTTCCCCGATTTTCGGGAACAACACATCCATAGCACGTACAGTCTTGCCATCTTCATTCTGCTTCATATAAAATGCTTTGATTTCCTTCGGATAATCAGTCAGAATAACAGGACGTTTAAAATGCTCTTCAACTAGATAACGTTCGTGCTCTGAAGCCAAGTCGACTCCCCAATATACCGGGAACTCAAACTTACGTCCATTTGCAACGGCTGCTTCCAAAATATTGACACCTTCAGTATATGGTAAACGTACAAAAGACTCTTTCAGTACACTTTGAAGACGTTCTATCAATCCCTTATCAAACATGTCATTCAGGAATTTGATATCATCGGAACAATTATCCAATGCCCACCTTACACAATATTTAATAAAGTCCTCAGCCAAATCCATATTGTCGGTGATGTCATTGAAAGCAACTTCAGGCTCAATCATCCAAAACTCAGCTAAATGTCGCGGAGTATTGGAGTTCTCAGCACGGAATGTCGGACCGAAAGTATAAATTGCACCCAAAGCTGTTGCGGCTAGCTCACCCTCAAGCTGTCCGGAGACAGTCAGACTGGCTTGTTTACCAAAGAAATCATCGTCGTATATAATAGATCCTGTCTCATCTTTTTTCAAGTCATACAGATTCTTTGTGGTGACCTGAAACATCTGTCCGGCTCCTTCACAGTCGGAAGCCGTAATAATCGGCGTATGAAAATAGAAAAAGCCTTTTTGATGGAAATATGTATGAATAGCCATCGCCATATTATGTCGGATACGGAATACCGCTCCAAACGTATTGGTACGAGGACGAAGATGAGCGATCTCACGCAAAAATTCTAGAGTATGACCTTTCTTCTGCAGCGGATAAGTATTATCACAAGCACCTAAGAGTTCTATATCACTAGCCTGTATCTCAGCCTTTTGCCCGGAACCGACCGATTCTGTCAAAATCCCGTTAATACTCACACAAGCGCCTGTGGTTACATCTTTCAGCAAGTCTTCACTGAAACTTGCCAAATCCACGACAACCTGAACATTATTTATTGTAGAACCGTCGTTTAGTGCAATAAAGTTTACCTGTTTACTACCTCTGCGGGTACGCACCCACCCTTTTACATTAACTGTTGCGCCAAAATCTTCTCGCTTCAACAGATCAACAATCTTCGTTCTACTAATTTTTTCCATACATTTACTATCTTATATATAAATTACTCAAAAGAGCCCATGCGCAAGAAGTTAACTTCTTGTTCGGTCAGGAAGCGCCATTCGCCACGACGTAATCCTTTCTTCGTCAAACCGGCAAAGAATACGCGATCCAATTTGATGACTTTATAACCAAGAGCTTCAAAAATACGGCGCACAATACGATTCTTTCCAGAGTGAATTTCAATACCCACTTCATTATGGCTGTCTTCATTCGTAAAGCTGATTGCGTCAGCATGAATCTCTCCGTCATCCAACTGGATACCGGCGGATATTTGATCCATATCAGCTCTGGTTAGATTTTTATCTAAAAATACATGATAAATTTTCTTCTTCAAGAATTTGGGATGAGTCAGCTTGGAAGCCAAATCACCGTCATTAGTCAACAGCAGAACTCCCGTCGTATTACGGTCGAGACGCCCTACCGGATAAATACGTTCGTCACAAGCGCCTTTAACAAGATCCATAACCGTACGACGGTCTTGAGGATCCTCAGCAGTAGTCACTGTATTTTTAGGCTTGTTTAATACAATATAGATCTTACGTTCGATGCTTACTAACTGATCGTGGAACTTCACTTCATCACCACGCTTGATCTTAGTACCCAATTCGGTAACGATAACTCCGTTTACCAAAATCACACCGGCGGTTATAAACTCATCGGCTTCACGGCGTGAGCACACCCCTGCATTTGCCAAAAACTTATTCAAACGGATCGGGTCATTCGGATCGACAAATTGCTCCCGATATTCGATCTGTTTCTTTCTGCTGTATTTAGCATTCGGATCATAGTCACCTGTGCGACGCTGCGGACGATCATAACTAGGTCTTCCACCGCCATTCGAATTGAAACGGGGACGTTGAGGACGATCGCCATAAGACGGGCGGTCACCGTAAGAACGTGATTGATAACCACCTCTTTCACCACGTTCATTATTGTATGAACGGGGTTGAAAGCCTCCTTCACCACTATTATTATATCGGGGACGTTGAGGGCGATCACCATTATTATTGTTGTAGCGCGGACGCTGAGGGCGGTCACCATAAGAAGGACGATCACCATAAGTACGCGGTTGATTATCTCCATCCGGATTGTTATACCTCGGACGTGGTCTATCGGTGCTATATGGGCGTTGTGGACGATCGCCACCATCTGAATCGGAATTAAATCGCGGACGTTGCGGGCGATCACCATAAGGACGTTGTGGGCGATCATTTTGACCGGCATTCGGGTTAAACCGCGGACGATAAGGGCGATCATTATTGTAAGATCGCTGCGGACGTTCACTATTGTCATTACTAAAGCGCGGACGAGAGGGACGTTCATAGTCGTTTTCCCTGTTAAATCTGTTGCCTGAATTCTCCTCACCGGAAGAAGTCTCACGCCAATTGTCATTGTCTGTAATCATTTTCTTTATTCGAATAAAATTAAACGTAATGACCTCACGGTCATCTTTATTATTATTTCACTGATACCTGTTATAAATCAACAAAAAAACGAACACAATTGTTAGCTTCCTGTTTTTAAAATAACTCTTTTTACCATTTAAACCCCGGTATAAGAATGGGGAGTAATTTGGCGTAATTCTTTTTTAATGTCTTCACTTACATTCAGTTCCTCTATAAAATCTTTAATTGAAGTCTCGGTTATAGCCTGATTCGTCCTTGTCAATGCCTTCAGAGCTTCATAAGGATGAGGATAAGCCTCGCGGCGAAGAATAGTTTGAATCGCTTCGGCTACAACGCTCCAGCAATTATCCAAATCACGGTAGATTACTGTTTCATTCAACAACAATTTACGCAAGCCTTTCAACGAGCTTTGAATTGCAATAAGTGTGTGACCAAATGGCACACCGACATTACGCAATACTGTAGAGTCTGTTAAGTCTCTTTGGAGTCTGGATACAGGTAACTTTGCAGACAGATGCTCAAATAGAGCATTTGCCAAGCCTAAGTTTCCTTCGGCATTCTCAAAATCAATCGGATTGACTTTATGAGGCATTGCACTGGAGCCCACTTCTCCTGCTTTTATCTTTTGCTTAAAGTATTCCATTGAGATATACTGCCAAAAGTCGCGGTTCATATCAACCATGATCGTATTTACGCGTTTCATGGCATCGAAAACGGCAGACAGGTTATCGTAATTGGAAATCTGCGTCGAGTATTCTTCGCGCACCAATCCAAGTTTATCTGCAACGAACTTATTGCCAAACGACTTCCAGTCGATTCCCGGATAAGCCACATGATGTGCATTGTAATTTCCTGTAGCTCCACCGAACTTGGCTGTCAGCGTAGAAGTTTTCAATACAGCCAATTGATTTTCCAAACGATACACAAAAACCATCAGTTCCTTCCCCAAGCGGGTCGGTGAAGCCGGCTGTCCATGAGTCCGGGCAAGCATCGGGATGGCAGACCATTCCGTAGCATAAGCACGCAGTTGTTCCACCAATTCTTCAATTGCCGGGTAATAAACCTGCACCAAAGCTTCCTTAATGGAAAGAGGAACGGAAGTATTGTTAATATCTTGTGAAGTCAAACCAAAATGAATGAATTCTTTATATGCATCGAGTCCACCCAATTCATCAAACTTCTCTTTAAGGAAATATTCCACAGCTTTTACATCATGATTCGTCACGCTTTCGATATCTTTTATGCGCTGTGCATCCTGTTCGGAGAATGTGCCATAGATATTTCTCAACTTATCGAAAACAGACACCGGTACCTCTTTAAGTTGAGGTAAGGGTATTTCACACAATGCAATAAAGTATTCCACTTCAACTTGCACACGATACTTCATCAAAGCATATTCTGAGAAATAAGCAGCTAAAGGTTCGGTTTTACTTCTATATCGGCCGTCAATCGGAGAGATTGCAGTAAGTATATCAAGTTCCATTTATTGTCGTATTTTGGTAATTATCAGACCGCAAAGTTAATATATTCCAAGTAAATAAGAGATAAAAATTATGAGAAAGTTACAAAAGGAAGTTAAGTCATCCAATAAGCACCTCTCGAAAATCTCTCTATGCCGGAAAAAGCTAACAGCACTCTCCCCCTAGAGTTTTTTGCGTATTTTAATTGCACAATTGCACTAATCAAGGTAACAAATTGATATAAAGCGCAATGCACGGATGTAGTTGAGTGAAACAGTAGGATGCAATTGAATTTAATTGCATCCTTGTCGTTTCCAGATATAGATTGACCCCTTTTAGCATTCCCTGAATAGGCTTAACTTTCATTCTTTGAAAGAAAAAGAGGAAGCATCTCTTTTTCTTTCAAATTTCCCTGCTCTATTTTGAGACATCAGCCTTAGTTTCTTTCTTGTTGATGCACAGTCTTTCTTGTGTTTATCCATGGTCTATGACAGTTCAATCCTTAATGTGAATTCATTACCCACAGTTGTGACTCACTTGCCTCACAGATGTGACTCATCTTACTGACAGCCGTGGCGCAAGTGAGTCACAGCCGTGGTTCTCCTGTCAAAATAGAGCTAAATACAAAAGAAAGCAGAGGGATAAGCAAAGCAGAGAGCACTCTTTTCGGTTCCAGACACCTGTCTTATTGCTACAATACGACTTTGCAACCGGGTTGCAAGCCCTATCCCATACCTTTGCAGAAAAAAAGAAAAGATATGAGTCAAAGTTGCTGCAGCAAATGCTGCATGGACGAAAGTCCCGAAGTAAAACATACGGATATGGAAAATTCGACTTGCGATTCCAAGCTTCACAAGTTAAAAGAGTACTGGAAAATGGGGTTATCCGCCCTCTTGCTAATTACAGGAATCATGCTTCATCTACTTAATGTCTCCTTTTTCCAAAATAGCAACATACAGCTATGCTGGTACGTGATGGCCTATTTGCCGGTCGGTCTGCCGGTTATAAAGGAAGCTTGGGAAACTATCACACATAAAGACTATTTCAGTGAATTCACCCTTATGTCAGTCGCAACATTCGGAGCCTTCTATATCGGAGAATATCCAGAAGCTGTAGCCGTGATGCTTTTCTATGCCATTGGAGAGATGTTTCAGGAGAAAGCTGTCAGAGGTGCCAAGCGAAGCATTAAAGCTTTATTGGACATCAGACCTGAAACCGCAGTTGTAGTGCAAGGAATCAATCGCCTGGTAAAGACTCCTTCGAAAGTCCGGATTGATGAAATTATCGAAGTTAAAACAGGCGAACGTGTACCACTTGACGGAATCCTGCTTAACGAGACTGCTTCCTTCAACACCTCTGCACTGACCGGTGAAAGCATACCCCGTCAGATCCAAAAAGACGAAGAGGTTCTTGCGGGCATGATTGTAACAGATAGAGTGATACAATTGCGGGTCACGAAATCATTAAATAATAGTGCTCTCGCCCGGATATTAGAATTGGTACAAAACGCTTCGGAACGCAAAGCACCTGCCGAGCTATTCATCCGGAAGTTTGCCCGTATTTATACGCCAATCGTTATCGGGCTTGCTCTGTCGGTGGTACTGCTTCCGTTTATTTATTCTTTCTTAAATACAGGGTTTATTTATGTATTCGACCGTTGGCTGTATAAAGGATTAATCTTTCTCATCATTTCATGCCCTTGCGCACTGGTCATTAGCATTCCGCTAGGTTATTTTGCGGGAATAGGAGCCGCTTCACGAAAAGGGATTCTATTCAAAGGAGGGAATTATCTTGAAGCCATCACTCATATTGATACTATAGTATTCGACAAGACCGGCACACTGACCAAAGGCTCTTTCGCGGTACAGACTTGCCAGCCCGCCACTGGATTCACCATCGAAGAATTAATCGGTACGGTTGCCTCAACGGAACAGCATAGCACACACCCCATAGCTAAGGCTATTGTGAGTTATGCCGCTAACAAACAGATTGCACTTCACCCTGTAGACAAGGTACAAGAGATTTCGGGATACGGACTGAAAGCGATATCAGAAAGCAAAGAAGTCCTCACGGGGAACATCAAGCTACTATCCCAGCAGCAGATTGATTTCCCGGAAGAATTGCTGACGGTTACCGATACTATAGTAGCATGCTCCATCAACTCGGTATATGCCGGCTATATCCTCCTGTCCGATACATTGAAAGAGGATGCAGCAACAGCTATCCACAGATTAAAAGCCTTAAATATCAGTAATATTCAGATATTATCGGGAGATAAACAAAGCGTTGTCACTAACTTTGCAAAGAAGCTGGAAGTAGTAGAAGCCTACGGAGATTTACTCCCCGAAGGAAAAGTGAAGCATATTGAACAATTACGTCACAAAGAAGGCAGACAAGTAGCTTTCGTCGGCGACGGTATTAATGACGCGCCGGTATTGGCATTAAGCAATGTCGGCATTGCCATGGGAGGTTTAGGCAGTGACGCCGCCATCGAAACGGCAGATGTCATCATACAGACCGACCACCCATCAAAAGTTGCGCTTGCCATAGAGATTGGTAAGTATACACGCCGCATTATCTGGCAGAATATGGTGTTGATTTTTGGAATCAAACTGCTGGTAATGCTTCTTGGCACATTAGGTATAGCCACAATATGGGAAGCTGTTTTTGCCGATGTCGGGGTTACCTTACTTGCCGTATTGAATGCAATGAGAATACAAAAGAACCTGGCCTGAAGACTGTTCAAAAAAGACTATAAAAGTAAAGGAAGATGGAAAATCAGAAATGCATGGAGATGTTCTCCAAAAGAAATATAAAGCCTACGGCTATCCGCATCTTAATTTTAAGAACAATGCTTGAGGCAGGTCAGGCCGTTTCTTTACTCGATTTGGAAACAAGGCTCGATACGGTGGATAAGTCAACCATCTTCCGCACCATCACCTTATTCCTCTCCCACTACCTGATACACAGTATAGATGATGGAACAGGCTCGGTGAAGTATGCCGTTTGCAGCAACAATTGCAATTGCGATGTAGAAGACTTACACGCACACTTCTATTGCGAGAAATGCCATCGAACATTTTGTTTCAGAAGTATCCCCGCGCCTGTGGTTAATTTACCTGAAGGCTTTTCTCTGGATAGCATCAACTATGTACTGAAAGGGCTCTGCCCCGAATGTAGTATGAAAAAAGCTCAAAACTAAAACGCCCGATCTAGCCGGCCTCATCGCTCCTTCTTTCGCTATCCAGCCTCAATCCTTGCTTAAAATTACCATGAAATAGGTATTTCGCATAAAAAAAGTAAAGCGTTACTTTGCACTATGAGAAAATTAGGATAAAGTATTTTTCACCATTTGCCACTTAAATACACTTTATCCTGCACCAACATAAGCAAAAAAGCAAGAAATGCATATATTTGTCGCTAAAACCAAAAGAATGGATATCAATGATGATGTTTTTTTGGAGAAAATAAACAGTCAGTCCCCCACTGCTTACCACGAACTTTATAATGAATATTATAAGGCTTTGGTAATCTATGCTGCTAATTTTTTGGCTACAACAGATACAGCAGAAGACATCGTACAGGAAATTTTCGCCACAATATGGGAAAAGAAAATCTCATTCATCTCATTGCAATCACTAAAAACCTATCTGTATAATTCCACAAGAAATGCAGCACTGAACTATTTAAAGCATCAAAACGTGGAAACCGGCTATATCCAATATATGCTGGATACTTATAAAGAAATAACTGAAGAAGATACGAATGAAGAAGAAGTGTACCGAATTCTTTTCAAAAGTATAGATCAACTTCCTCCGCGATGCCGTGAAATTTTTGTCCTTCACATGGAAGGAAAGAAAAACGAAGAAATAGCACAAGCACTTGGTTTAAGTATTGAAACGGTTAAAACACAGAAAAAAAGAGCTTTACAATCTCTAAAAAGACAAATGGGATCGCTATTCTTCTTAACGAGCCTCATCAACATGATGAACTATTAAAAAGCTTTTTTCATATCATTTTTCATTTTTATTTCTTTTCGTGTACCTCTTTTTGATACTATAATTGTCTATGTAGCATAAAAAAGAAAGCAAGTTAACATGTACCTCAATAAAGATATCGAACAAATATTAGCCAAACACTTTTTAGGAAATATCACAGATCAGGAAGATGAGATATTAAGAAAGTGGATCGACCTATCGGATGAAAATAAAGCTTTATTTCAGAAGCTAAGCACAGCCGACAAACTTTCGGTAAAATATAAAAACTATACGGAGATAGACTCAGAAAGAGCTTGGATTCGTTTCAAGAAAAAGCATATCCGCTCATCACGAATAATCGTATTGCGCTATGCAGCAACACTCCTATTGCCCATCCTCATCGCATGCGGCATGTGGTATTTTTCGCTAGACAATAAAAAAGAGGAGAAGCGGGAAGTCGCAGAAATTGTCCTTCCGGGTATTTCTCAAGCTACACTAACCTTACCCGGAAATCAGAAAAGAGTATTGACAGGATGCTCTACAAGCCCTATCAATGTGAATAAAAGCACAATAGCAGTGCCTCACAACGGAACATTAATCTATTCGCCAATAGTACCAGAAAAGATAACCAACTCCGAAAATGAACCGGAGAGAAAACAGTCTGAAGAGATAAAAGCCGGAAATAATGAGAACAACACATTGACCACAGAAGGAGGAAACGAATTTTGGGTTAAGCTGGAAGATGGTACCGTCATACACCTTAATTATAATACAGAATTACGTTATCCCGTCAGGTTCGGCAATCATGAGCGGACGGTTTATTTGAAAGGTGAAGCATACTTCAAGATAGCCAAAGATGCCCGCCCTTTTTATGTAATCACCGACGAAGGAAGTATCAAACAGTACGGGACGGAGTTCAATGTAAACACCTTCAGCCCGGGTCGGACAGAAGTTGTATTGGTACGAGGAAAAATTAGCCTCTCTGCGACAAGTAAAAACAAAGAAACATTATTGAAACCGGGACAAGTCGCAAACCTGCAAAAGAATAATGGAGGAATAGAAGTTCGTGATGTTGATCCGGCGACCTATGTCGGCTGGAACTATGGACGACTCATCTTTAATAATACAACACTTGAAGACATCATGCAGACACTGAAACATTGGTATGGAGTGAACATTTATTTTGAACAGGAATCATTAAAGAACCTACACTTTACCGGTGACATGGACCGGTACGGAAGCATTAATCCGATACTCCAAGCCATAGCGCAAACGACTAATATACGAATCTCAATTAAAGAAAAAAAAGTAATAATATCATCGTTTAATTAATACTTAACACAATATGGGAAAAAAGAATCACCGGAAAAGTTTAATAGCACTCCTTCTGGTAGCAGCTTTGTACTTATTGCCGGCATTGGCGTGTGCCACACCCACCGATGTTGACAAAAAAGTCACGCTGGAATTAAAAGATGCCGGCATCAAAGAATTTTTTGATGCTTTAAGACAGCAGACGGGATTGAGCTTTGTCTACAACATGGAGCAGACGGCTTCATTAAAGCCCATTACCCTGAAGGTAAAGAATGAATCTGTAGAGAATGTATTGAAAAGAGTTTTCGAGAAGACCGGTTTCACCTATAACATTGAACGAAACACGGTTATTATCTCTAAAAGACAGAAAGGCAGATATACCTTATCCGGAACGGTATATGTCAACCAGAAAGGGTGGATGCCTCTGTCTTATGTCAATATTCTGTTACCCCAGTTCTCAACAGGAACAATGTCCGACGAAAACGGAAAGTTCGAGCTCAGAGATTTACCCGACGGACCAGTAAACCTTGTAGTCAGTTCATTGGGCATGGTTACTATAGACACGACTATTGTCGTATCTAAAAATATGGATCATGTCAAGTTCCACATGAAAGAAAATAACTTTGCACTTAGGGAAGTCGTTGTAACCGCTACAGGCAATAAAGCGGGACAAGCAACCTCATCAACTATTGCCCGCACAGCTATGGATCATTTGCAAGCCACCAGCCTAAATGACGTCTTACAATTGTTGCCGGGCGGAGTAACCCGGAATCAGGATTTAAATTATGCCTCACAAGTCAATATCCGGTCACTGTCTACCGATGCGGAAAACATGAATGGGCTTGGCTCGGTCATAATCAAAGATGGTGCTCCCCTCTCAAACAATGCCAACTTGCAAGTTCTCAATCCGTCACTCAGCGGAGGAACTGGCAGCGTAGGGGGTCTAAGTTCTCCTGCAGGAGGCGTCGATCTACGTTCCATATCGATGGATAATGTGGAGTCGGTGGAAGTTATTCGGGGAATTCCCTCGGTCCAATATGGTGATTTGACCTCCGGTGCTGTTATAATTAATTCCAAAGCCGGACGGGAACCTTATAAGGTCAGTTTCAAAACGAATCCCAATATTATTCAGACTTCCGTAAACAAAGGGTATGCATTAGGGCGAAACAAAGGTAACCTCAACATTGGTGCCGACTATGCCCGTAACACGTTAAAACCAACAGAATCTTACGCCTATTACCAGCGTGCTACGGCTCAGGCGTTATATTCCAACTCTTTTTTTAACAACCAGCTACACAGTAATACCTCTCTTGATTTTACATTAGGAGAAAACAAAAGAAATAAAAATCCAGATGACGAAAAGTTGCAAAGAGCCGAGCGTGGAAAGGAAGTCAGCATCCGACTAAATACCAACGGCTACTTGAATATGAATTGGGGATGGCTAAAGAGTATACGCTATACACTCTCCGGTAATTATACTTCTAAGCAGAGTCATTACGAAACATTATTGGGCAATGCCAACTATCAGTACTCTATGACAACGACGGATGGCGCCGTACTAAGCAACAAGCCGGGTATAGACGTGTACGACTCACAAGGAAACAAAATAACCAATATTCCCACAGGAGAAGCTGGTTTATATGCCAACTACTTACCAGCCGATTATCTGACAAAATATGACATAGACGGTAAGGAAGTAAATACATTTGCTCAAATTCTGGCAAACTTGGTAAAAGAGACCGGTCATTTGGAAAATAGAATCGCATTTGGAGGAAGCTTCAAAAGCGATGGTAATGTGGGAAAAGGAAAAACATTCGATCCGGCAACTCCTCCTTATCGAAACATCTCAGTAAATAATTCCACGTCAAGACCACGTTCTTACAGAGACATTCCATTTGTCAATCAGTTAAGTGCTTTTGCCGAAGAAAACTTCTCGTATGCTTTCGGCCAGCGCAAATTGAGATTACAATTGGGTGCTCGTTATGATAATATCCTGGGATTCCGCGACATCGTGACTCCTCGCGCCAATCTGGCTTTTGACATCGTACCCTCATTGCTTGTTTTGCGTGGTGGATACGGTGTCACGGCAAAGTCTCCGACGGTCATGTATTTACATCCCGAAAAGGCATACTTCGAATACATCAACATTAATACAATAGCTGACGCCACCATTCCCGAAGCACAAAGAATGATCGTGACTACTACCCGTGCGTTCGATACTAAAAACAATGATCTGAAAATAGCCACAAATAAGAAAGCCGAAATTGGTGTAGACCTTTTATTTGGAAAGAAGGCGCGCTTATCGGTGACTGCATTCAAAGAGCGCATGAACAACGGTTACTATATGAATGATGTATATGTGCCGGTAACTTACCAGACTTATAAAGCTGATGTTTTACCTACCGACGGAGTCAGCTTCCCGACACTTATAGCCGACAAACAATATCCGGTACTATCGGAATATTCTTCAGTGACTAACAACCTGACCTTCAACACAGACGGTATAGAGTTCGATTTCAACTCGGGACGTATAGATCCGATACGCACCACTTTCTCACTAACCGGAGCATGGATGAAGAGCCAAACCTATAATAATGGCTATACTTATTATTCGGCAAGTGTGACCGACCCGGCACAGGCGCCGAATATCGGTATTTACGAAAAGGGAATGAAGAAAAGAAACGAAGAACGCATCAGTACTTCATTAAGAGTGACACACAACATTCCGCGCCTGAGGATGGCAGTCACATTAACCACTCAAGTTATCTGGAAAGATGCCGACTGGTATAAATTCGGCAACGACTCTATTCCAGTAAAATACATTAATAAGAATGACGGGCAGATTTATGACTTCAATCCGGCTGATAAAAATAAAGCGGAGTTTGCAAGTATGATGAGGCAAGTGGAAACAAAATATTACATCAAAGAGAACATGCCTCCGTTACTCAGTATGAACATCAATATCAGCAAAGAAATCGGAGAGAATATGCGCTTGTCTTTCTTTGCCAATAACATGTTCTCTTCCCACCCTCTTTATGAATATAAACGCGCACCGGGAACCTACTTAAGACGTAATGAAGATTTGTTCTTCGGAGCAGAATTATTGATCACATTAAAATAAGAAGCAATGAATAAGAATCTTATTATACTAGCCCAACTAGCAGGGATGTTCATCATCTCCCTCTTATTCGGGGGATGCAGCGGACAATTCAGTAACGCTTTCGATGCCAAAGATATAAAACCGATGACGGTACATATCGAAGCCAGTATGGATATTGAAGGGCTACCCGCACCCGATGAATTGAATGTGACGTTACAGAACTACACGGAAAACCTGACTCTCACCGGTACGGTAGGAAGCGATGGCACTGTAACAATCCCCGGAGTAATCCCCGGATTGTATAATATCAACATCACCGGAAAAACAGAGGTCGAAGGAGACGCTACTTATTACCTGAACGGCAGTGTAGTCAACTATCCGGTAGTAAACGAAGACGAGACCTTAAGAATCCCGGTACAGGCAATGGTCGCTGGAAAGCTTATCTTCAAAGAGATTTATTATTGCGGCTCAAAAACCGCTAAAGGTACCAGCTACTTCCGGGATCAATTCTACGAACTGTACAATAATACAGAAAGTACGATTTATCTGGATAAACTTTATTTTGCCGACTTGAACCCAACTACGGCAACTGCTAAGTTACCGACTTGGCCAGAAGAGGATGGAGATAAGTATGTTTATGCTATTGACATCTGGCAGTTTCCAGGCAACGGAACCGACTATCCTCTAAAACCCGGTGAATCATGTGTCGTATCACAGTTCGGAGCCAATCATAAATTAGCTATATATAATCCGAACAGTCCGGTAGACTGCTCTTCATCGGAATTTGAATTCAACTGTAATAACCCCAGCATTCCCGACCAACGAGCCATTGATATGAAATTCACATTCCGTAACGGGCTATCCAGCAATACACTTAAACAATACCTGACATCTGTATTCGGTGGAGCATACGTGATTTTCAAAGTCCCCGATGGAGTAACATACGATCCAGTAAATGACAAGTCACTCAGTACGGTAGATCTTTCGAACACTTATTCCACACTGTATGCTAAAATTCCGGTCAATTATATATTGGATGCCGTAGAAGCGGTCCAGAACGAAAGCATGATTACCGCAAAACGTATTCCGGGCAGGCTGGATCAAGGGATTACTTACGTTGGGCAGACTTACATTGGTGTTAGCGTAGCACGCAAACTTGTAGGATATCGTGAAGATGGCAATCCGATATTTTTGGATACCAACAACAGTACAGACGATTTTGAGCGTGGCCTAACTCCACAACTAAGGCGCTATAATACAAAGATGCCTTCATGGAATCCAACGTTAAAGAAATAACAAGATACTAAGTAGAAGAACTATGAAATATATAAATAAAATCCTTGCATTGGCCGTTTTGTGGAGCATTCCTACAATAGTAACTGCCCAAAAAGGAAAAGAAGCCGGACAGAATACCCCGGCTGCACTGGAATTGCAAAAAACCGGATATTTGTGGATGTATACCGACAATGCCGCCGGACTTCAACTGGACTATCCTGTCTCTTTTACTAAGGTCGACTTGGGATACGAGACTCAAAGTGGAGATTTTAAAAAACCGCAACAAGGGAAAAATGTCGAGAATATCCTGTTCAATGCCGAAGGAAGTACTTTTTTGCAATCCATATATCTTTGGGGTAGCTTTAAGTATTCTAGACAGAACATCGATGAAGCCGGATTTAATGCTTCACTAATTGATCCGTATCGAGGAATGCCTTACTATACAGTAGATACGTTGCAAAGCAATTGGAACAATCAGTACTACACCTTACAGATGAAAGGGGCAACCAAGCAGCTATGGAATTTTGTTTCATTTGGACTGGATTTGCAATATCAAACGGCATCGGGAGCAAAGCAAAGAGACCCGCGCTCTGAGAACCAACAATATGCAATTAAGGTAAAACCGGGCGTCGTTTTCTCTATAAGCCCCAAGCATCATATTGGTTTCAACCTGCAATATAGTAATTACAAGGAACAATCTAACATGGAAAATACCAACAGTTATGTCAACCAAAACTACTATTTACTATATGGATTAGGAAAAAGTGTGGAAAAAATCGGATCAGGAAGATTCACAGAATATAGCGCCAACACATTAGGAAGTGGATTACAATACAACTACTCAGGGAGAACCAAAGTATTGTGGGATGCCAATTATTCGATGAAAGTGGAAGACTTGAAAGAGAATTCCACAAGTCCCAAAAATGACGGGACAACGAGAGACGGAATATTCACAACAAATCTTCGTCTCGTAACCAATCCGGAAAAAGCTTACTCTTCTTATATATACCTGGGATATCAGGACCGCAGAATCAGTGGCATAGAATATCTCACAACTTGGAACAGTAGCACAACAAACACTGGTTGGGTCACTCAGTACAAGGGTGTACGTTCAAAATATAAAACTCAAATTGCTTCTGCCCAATATGAATTGGTGAAAAACAGAGGAAATGAATATTTCTGGGAATTTGGAGCTTTACTGAATTATACCAAACAGCGGGATAAGTACCTCTTACCGGAGTCGCGCATGGAATCGGAAAGACTTGAATATGGGGTAAATGGCAAAGTAAACATTGCGCTGTCCGATAGACAGATAAAAAGATTATTGGTTGAAACCTCAGCGACTTACAATAATGGCATGAGCGGCAAATACCAATATGGCGGACAACACTCCGAATACCTCACAGTATCGGACTTAATGCAAAATGAGTTCAATTATTCGCAAGCCGATTATGCACACTTCAACTTGTCGGCAACCTACTCGCAGCAATTAAATGAAGAGTACAAAAGTAATCTTTTCATAAAAGGCAGCTTTACTTATGATAAAGCCTACAACTATGAATATAACCATCGCTCTTTGCTAAACTTCAGCATAGGATACCAATTTTAGACACTTAATATCAAATTTTGAAATATAAAGAAATGAAAAAGTTAGTACTTATATGGGTACTGTTGCAAGCAACTTACACTTGGGCAGCACCACAGATTATCAAACCGGGCGTTCAGTCGAAGACTTCTTTCGCCATTGTTATTGACTCCAAAAGTTACGAAAAAGCGAAGGTATCGGTAGACTCATACCGTAAAGCCGTAGAGAAAGATGGACTAGGGACTTACATCTTGTCGGACGACTGGCAGTCCGCACAGGAAATCCGCAATATGTTGGAAGAGCTATACCGCCAAAAAAAGAGTCCACTCGAAGGAGCTGTATTCATAGGAGATATCCCTATCCCTATGGTCAGAGATGCACAATTCCTAAGTTCAGCTTTTAAAATGGATCAACGGATGGATTGGAAACGTTCCAGTGTTCCTTCGGATAGATACTACGATGATTTCGATTTAAAATTCGACTTTCTGAAACGGGACGAACAGAAACCACTGTATTTTTACTTCTCTCTCGCCACGGAATCTGCCCAGGCTATACGTTCGGATATTTATAGCGCGCGCATAAAACCTGTCGTAAAACCGGGAACAGACAAATATGTACTACTGACCAAATATCTGGATAAAGTAGTGAAAGCACATAAAGAAGAAAATCCAGTCAACAGTCTCACCATGATGCGTGGGCACGGCTACAACTCTGAAGCAAAGGAAGCATGGAGCGGAGAGCAACTCGCCCTTCGTGAACAGTTTCCCGACCTTTTCAAGCCGGGTAATACCGTACGCTTTGCCGACTTTGACTCACAATGGCCAGCTAAAGATTATTATTTAAGCGAAGTACAACGGGATGACTTGGATATTGCATTGTTTCATCATCACGGTGCAAGTGATACCCAATATTTTAACGGATATAAAGAAGGCAGCGATCCGAATACTTCCATAGATAATATACGGCAATTTTTAAGGGGTAAAGTCAGAGATGCAAAAAGGCGGAAAAAAGATGTTGAAGAAACCATCCAATACTATATTAAATCTTATGGCGTACCACGCGAATGGCTTACAGATGCATTCGATCCTGCCCTGAGCAAGAAAGATTCTTTGACTGATGCTTCCCTCGACGTACATTTGGAAGATTTGCAACATATCAACCCCAATGCACGCTTTGTGATGTTTGATGCTTGCTTCAACGGTTCATTTTATGAAGACGATTATGTTGCCGGAGAATACATTTTTTCAGATGGAAAAACAATCGTAGCCCAAGGTAATACCGTCAATACCATTCAAGATAAATGGCCCGATGAATACGCTGGTCTACTTAGCTATGGCATCCGTATCGGAGAATGGCATAAGCATGTGCAATTCCTCGAAACACACCTGATTGGGGACCCTACATACCACTTCAAAAACACAGGTGATCCGGCTCTGGATATTAACGAAGCGATAGCTGTATACGGTAAAGATAATAAATTCTGGGAAAAATTGCTCCAACATACTTCGGTAGATGTCCGTTGCATGGCATTACGCAAACTTTATGAAAATAAAGAAGCATCCCTATCCGGCAAATTGAAGAAGATCTATACAAATTCCGCATTTGGCGTAGAAAGAATGGAAGCGATGCGATTGCTTTTCCTTCTCAATGCTCCGGAACTCACCGATGTTTTAAAAATGGCAGTGGATGACAGTTATGAACTTGTCCGCCGTTTTGCCGTCGAATATATCACCGAACGGGGAACGGATGAATTGATTCCAGCATTAGTTAGAAGCATTATGAATGACCGGACTTCGCGTAGAGTACTCTATAAAGCAATGGATGGTTCGAAACTGATGGACCAACAGAAATTAAGTAAAGAAGTGGAGAAGCAGGCGGCTGCATCCAGTCACTGGATTAATAAAGATGATTATGTCAATTCACTTCTGGACAAGGTGGCAAAACAAAAGCAGAGCGGTGAACAAGAAATCAAATCTTTAATGGATAACACAACTTCCAAAAAGGAGAAATTGTTTATTGTCAGATCTTATCGGAATAACCCGATCCATAGCATCATACCGGAACTTTGTTCCTTTGCCGGAGATAGCAGCCGGGATGCAGAGTTACGTATAGCAACTATTGAAGCACTTAGCTGGTACACACACTCATGGAAAAAAGGCGAGATTGTAACCGCATGCAAAAAGCTTATTGCCAGCGAAAAAGATCAAGCCATCGTGACGCAGGCAAAAAGGACCTTTAACAGGTTAACATCTTTCTAAACAAACAAGGATAAACATATAGGTTTTCACAAAAGTCAGATCACGAAAAATCCGCCTTGCTCATCATGTAGCAAGGCGGATTTATTCTATAAAGCTTAACATTATCTACTGCGTTTACTCCACCAGATCAAGAATCCCGACACAGGCAAGGTAGCGCCAATCAATCCGGCTAAGAAAGTCAGCAACTCCTCTAAAGAAAATAACAAATACCTATAAGTAGTGATTCTAAATTTAAGTCAATCAGAATTATATCGTTTATATGCCATTATATTAAATATCTTTTTTACTATCTTTGCGCCTTATTTTTAATATTTTACATTTATTAATACACGCTATGAATAACAAAAAACTTATTTTTTCGTGCCTGTTTTTTATTATAGGCGGAATTAGCGCGACAGCACAAAACTTACAATTACACTTCGATCCACGCCATAGTTTATATGGCAATGATGCTGCACCAGTTAACTTCATGACTGCCACTTTTGAAATGTACAAACCTGACAAATGGGGTTCCACATTTATGTTTGCCGATTTTGACTTTAGCTACAACGATCGTAATCTGGGCTTAGTCTATACTGAAATTGCCAGAGATTTTAAGATTAAGGGTTTTCCTTTGATGCCGCATATTGAGTACAATGGTGGTTTAGGACTCGCTCGTGATACTCAATTCGGTTTTCCTATAGAAAACGCTTATCTTGCAGGTTTTTCTTACCCATTCCAATTGGGGAAATTCTACATGGGAACCTACCTTGCTTATAAACTAAATGCATTCAAGAAAAAAAGCCACGACGTACAATGGACAGTAACCTGGACCGCAAACTTGGCCAATAATAAGCTTTCATTATCAGGCTTTGTTGATTTATGGAGTGAAAATAAAGACCGTACCGGTGACTCGGGAAAGTGCGGAAAGAAAGCCGTATTGTTGGGTGAGCCTCAGATTTGGTACAATGTTACGCCGAACTTCAGTATAGGCAGTGAAACGGAACTCAGCTACAACTTTGTGAAAGCTCAAGAACAGAACCGCTTCTTTGCCATTCCTACAATGGCTGTTAAATGGAACTTCTAAACCAAACACTTTAAGTAAAACCATAATAACAAAGCAATTATGTTAGAAAAAATATTCAAGCTCAAAGAGAATCGCACTACAGTTCGAACTGAGGTTATAGCCGGAATCATTACCTTTTTAACCATGTCATACGTATTGGTAGTAAATCCGAATATACTTGGAGAGACCGGAATGGATAAGGCTGCCCTCTTTACCGCCACAGCTGTTGCCACAATATTGGGTACATTGTTTATGGCATTTATTCCAAATCTTCCCATTGCCCAAGCTCCGGGTATGGGATTAAACAGTTTCTTTGCCTTTTCAGTAGTACTGGGACTGGGATACTCTTGGCAAATGGCTTTAACCGCAGTTTTCATTGAAGGTATTATCTTCATTATCCTGACCTTGTTCAACGTACGTGAACTTATTGTTAAAACCATTCCGCAGACGATAAAAGAAGCTATTCCAGTAGGAATCGGCTTGTTTATTACGCTGATCGGTATGCGAAATGCAGGGCTCGTCGTAGCAAACCAAAACACAATCGTTTCTTTAGGTGATGTAGCGGATCCAAATGTATGGGTCACCTTAATCGGGCTCATCGTTACCGCCGTATTATTTATAAAGAATGTATACGGTTCATTCTTTATTGGTATTGCCGTAGCAACAGTTTGTGCTGCATGCTTTGGATTAGTTCACCTTCCACAAGGTGGGATATTCTCCCTTCCTCCCGATGTTTCCCCTATCTTCATGCATTTTAGTTTTGACAAAATATTCTCACTCGATATGGTAATTGTGGTGTTCACGTTCCTGTTTGTGAATCTGTTCGACACCATAGGTACTTTGTTGGGAGTAGCCAGTAAAGCCGGTCTGATTGATAAGGATGGAAACTTCCCTCAAATCAAGAAAGCCCTTTTGGCTGATGCCTTAGGTACAACATTCGGAGCAATCATCGGAACAAGCACCGTCACTTCTTATGTTGAAAGTGCTTCGGGAGTAGCAGCCGGAGGCCGCACGGGATTGACAGCTGTATCTACCGCAGTCATGTTTGCTTTGGCTCTTTTCCTTGCGCCATTATTTTTAATGGTTCCTGCAGCCGCAACTTCACCCGCATTAATCATTGTCGGATTATTTATGATTTCTTCAGTTGTCAACATCAGCTTTGATGATATGAGTGAAGCGCTACCAGCGTTCCTTACTATCACTATGATGCCTTTCACCTTTAGCATTGCAAATGGTATTGTATTCGGTATGTTATCGTATGTGATCATCAAGGCATTGGTGGGTAAGTTTAAACACATATCAACCACGATGTGGGTTATTTTTGCACTACTATTACTAAAAATGACTTTGGAAGGAATGCATGTGCTGAAATAAGCAAATCTCTTTATACTACCGAAAAGCCGGAAATGATCACTAAGGTTTTTCGAAAAGCAAAATAAATATAAACGCACCTTTGTTGTAATGTATACAACAGAGGTGCGTTCATGTTAAGTAACTATCATAATCCATTATCTAGATGATATTTTTTATACTTTTGCATCGTTGGAGTATATTAGGAGGCTCAAAACATTCGCGGAAACAGAATCAGCATATTCGGGATAACCCAAGCAAACTAGGCATTTTCAAATTATCAGGTACAAAATAACAGAGGGGCACATTATACCCTTTTACAAAAATAAGCATTATATCTCATAAAATGATACGAATAAATAAGCATAAACTTTCACCGAAAGACATCCAGAAAGGTATCCCCACATCATTAATTATCCTTATGAGTATATCTGCCGGAATATCCGTTGCAAATATATACTACAACCAACCCATCTTAATGGATATTGCATCAGATTTTAAGACCAGCGAATCACAAGCTGGTCTCATATCCATGTTATCACAAATAGGATATGGACTGGGACTTTTCTTTATAACTCCATTAGGTGACAAGCTCAACAAGAAATCATTGATCATTGGTTTGCAAGCTCTCTTATTCATTGCGCTAACTTTTATCTTTTTCACTACCAGTATTGCACAAGTCTGGCTATTGAGCATTTTCATCAGTCTCTTCTCCGTATCCGTACAAGTCATTATGCCAATGACCGCAGGGATGAGTACGATCAATAGAGGGAAGAATGTCGGAACAATTTTCACAGGTATATTAATCGGAATACTCTCAGCACGCGTTTTTAGTGGGGCAATTGCCGGTTTGCTCGGATGGCGATATGTCTATCTGATTTCAGCTGCTGCCGTGGGAATTTCGACACTATTACTCTTTATTTATCTCCCCGATTCTAAAAGTTCATTCAGCGGTAATTATCCTCAACTACTGGATTCTGCCATTTCCCAATTTAGAAAGCTGAAATTCTTAAGGCATTTGTCATATGTGGGCATGCTTCAATTCGGATTATTTTGCTCTTTCTGGACGACGCTAACATTCCATTTAAGTAGCAATCCCTTTAATTACTCCAGCAGTAAAATCGGATTGTTAGGAATTGTGGCCATAGCGGGTGCATTAATTGCACCCGCTATGGGAAAAACAGCCGACAAAGAAGGAGCCACCAAAGTACGACTTTCAGCGATTAGCCTCACCATCATTTCCATCACAATCATGTTCTTCTTCCAAAACTCTATAGCGGCAATCATACTCGGGACCTTCCTGTTGGATGTAGGTGCACAGTCACTGCAAGTCACAAACACCGCCCTTTTGTACAAGTTTGACGAGTCTCTGCACAGTCGGATAAATACAATATATATGACCCTCTTTTTTACGGGTGGAGCACTAGGTACATTTATTGGAATCATGCTATGGGAATGGGGAGGATGGAATTTTGTAATGTTCCAGATGTTTTGTTTTTCAATAATTATATTGTTCTTACTTAGGAAAGAAAAAAATAGAAACTCTTGATAAAATCTAACTAAACAATTACGAATATGAAAGTAATAGGAATTAATGGAAGCCCCCATAAGGCCGGTAACACTTGGCATTCACTGCAAACGGTAGGAGACCGCCTGAAAGAAAATGGAATTGACTTTGAGATCATACACATCGGAAATAAAGCAATACACGGTTGCATTGCTTGTGGTATGTGCCGCAAACACCAAGATGGCACTTGTGCCATTAAAAATGATGATTTAAATCAATATATCCCTACCCTACGAGAAGCTGATGGAATTATATTAGGTTCTCCGGTGTTCTTTTCGGGTGTGGCAGGAACGATGAAAAGCTTTCTCGATCGTTTATTTTATGTGGCGATGAGCAATGGAAATTTTTTCAGACACAAAACCGGAGCTGCACTAGTATGTGTACGCCGTACCGGGGGATCTTCTACCCTCGATTGCCTAAATCATTATCTGACATACTCCGAAATGCAAATTGCAACGGGGAATTATTGGTCAGTGATTCACGGGCGGACTGCCGGAGAAGTGCTTGAAGACGCAGAGGGGATACAAACCCTTCAAGTAATGGCAGATAATATGGCATGGCAAATGAGAATACGGGAAGCTTCTCAAGATGTCGTCACTCCACCTGCTCAAGAAAACAAAGTAATGACTCACTTTATAAGGTGAAATTCACTGAACATTTCGCTCATATAGTCATATATAAATTAGTGCAGATATTCTTTAACAGAATATCTGCACTACTAAAATAAAAGATTAGAGGTTTGCCTTATGCTTCTTTACTTCATCTACTAATTTCGAAAAGGACTTATCCCTTTTACGCTTCTCATGCTCGGAAGTAGAGAAATACCACGCTTCCTTTCGAAGTTTCAGGTAACTCTCATAAACCTTATGATCCAATGTGCCACTGTGTAAGGCTTCCAATACAGCACACCCCGGTTCATTTACATGCTTGCAATCTTTAAAGCGACACAACTCGGCATAATCTGAAATACCCATCATTTCGACAAGTGAATCGGGATCGTTCATTGCCAACCCGAACTCACGAACTCCCGGAGTATCGATTAAAATACCTGAATCTTCTATTAACACCATTTCGCGCCGTGTTGAAGTATGTCTACCTTTACCGGTGGATATGCTTATACCGGATGTTGATAAAAGATCTTTTCCACATAATGCATTAACCAGAGAACTTTTCCCGACACCCGAAGAACCTACAAAGACAACCGTCTCGCCCTCAGCTATAAATTCCCGGAGCTGAAGTATCGTTTCGGGTTGATGGATACTTGTGAAAAATACAGGCATCTTGTGAGTAATATATTCTATTGATGCGACTACATTTCCCTTGTCAAAGTTTAAATCAACCTTATTCAATACCAAAACCGGATTGATATTCTCATCCAAAATCTGAATCATAAAACGTTCAATCCTACGCGCATTGAAATTTTCGTCAAGACTTTGCACAATGAAAGCTTTATCAACATAAGCAGCAATAACCTGCTTATCGGCAACAGATCCACTTTTCCTACGATATAATGTCCGTTCACGAGGTAATATATCAAGTATAACTCCTTTGTCTGAGTCGAACGGATGAAAAATGACCCAATCGCCAACACTTGGTAATTCAAAATCAAATTTGCCAAACATTATATTCCCAGCCAATTCACATTGAAACAATCCTTTTTCCGAAATAACCTCGTAACAGGTTCTGTGTACTATGGATATACGACCATGGGGAAATGTTCTATGTGCTGATTCTTGTTTTAGTTGGCTCAACTTATCATTCCAACCGTACCTGCCTAAATTAGTCATAGCCTTACCTTTTTTGCAATGAAAAATGTATAACCATAGAATTCCTTATACTTACGGTACAATTCAGCTTCATCACGTTGAGAAGCGACAAGTTCCTCTGCTGTTTTATTCCCCGAATATTTCTTAAGAAACATTTCTTCCGCTACAGCTTTCGGAGCAAAGTAGTGTTGTGTCCAACAAGCTTCCGGCAAAATGAATGTAGCGACAGGTAAATATCCTGCTTTGTATATCTTGCTCACTTGATTGGGAATCGTATCAATCTCGGGATACGCATTCACCCAAAAATCATTGATTTCCTTAGGGCGTTCGTCGGTAAACCACGAACTTTCAGAAACAGCAATATAGCCCCCTGTTTTTAAATACTTACGCCACTCATTCAGTCCCCGCTCAAAACCTATATTATAAATTGCTCCTTCCGACCAGATAAGATCTAACTCTTCTGTTCGAAAAGGGAGATTGTCCATTGAACCAACAATGCCATTTACTCTGTGCTCCAAACCCGACCGTTTTACTTTCCGATTGAAGATATTGATAAAATCAGAGAATAAATCAAGGGCAGTTATCTTACCTTTGGCATGTTTAGCTAGTGTCATGGTTTGTCCTCCTGTACCGCAACCAATGTCAGCAATACTGGATTCTTCTGTCAGATTATCAACAAAATCGAGCGCTTTAAGGGTTACATCAGGACTACCTGGTCCTTGCCGTTCCATACTTGAAAAGAACTCACAGATTAAATTAAAATCGAAATCGTGAATTGTTTTATTTTCGTTATTCATTTCATTATTGCATATAGCATACACACGAAAGCACAACAATGCTCCCACTATTGCATGCAGATTAAAAATTGTGATATTATAATAATAAGAAACTACTCTCGAAAAGAGTTATCCGAGAGTAAACGAAAGGACAATCTGTACTGAAAACACAGATTGTTTACAACACCAAATCCAATTTTAATGTCTTTACCATACTGCAAATATACACAAAATTTTGTTTGATGAAATATTTTCAGGCATTAAGAGCCTGTTTAAACCTCATTGATTTATTATAAAACTAGCTGATTATATTAAGTTTAGGTACTCTGAACAGCTAAAGTGCCAAATGGGATAGTAATAAAACTCCCAACAATATTGACGGGAACAAAAAGGCGAAAGGCATTAAACGTCATGTTGTAGTCGATAAGAATGGTTCTCTAATAGTCGCCATGGCAGCAATTGCAAATATACATGATTCAAAAGAGGCTATGCTGTTAATGAAACGAATAAGAAGCCTATGCTCGTATGCAAAGGCAATTATAGTTGATGGACGATATCGAGGAGAGCTAGCTGAAAAGATCAGAAACACATTCGGTTATGTTCTTCAAATAGTCATCAGTAGCTATAAAAAACAAAGATTCAAACCAATAAAGCAACATTGGGTAATAGAATGGGCTTTTGCTTAGCTAGACAATGACAGAAGATTATGCAGAAACTATGAAATAATCTTTGATGCAGCAGAACGAAAAGATATCAGATATGACAATATCATCTTCAATAAAGACATACTCCAAATCATAGATATGAGCAACAGCCCTTACTGTGGATCATACTGAAATCCTGAGGGGTATTGATGTTAAAGTTCTATCTTTGCATTAAAAAGAAGATATGAATTACGATAACTTCCTTCGTTTTATCTTTCCTGATGGCATGTTTGATTACTTCGAGATGGTTGGTTTCAATGAGCTTTCGGATAAGGTTGAAATCTATTTTGAGGAGAAAAATACTCTTTCTGAAGAATATCAGCATGATAAGCTTGAGAGCAAAGGGTTCTATGAAGAAGTTCGTATGTATGATTATCCCATGCGTGGACGTAGTTGTATTCTCTATATAAAGAAGCGCAGGTGGTATAACCACACCAAAGGCAAGTACGTCTCTCGCAATTGGTCATTAGTGGCTCAAGGCACTCAAATCAGCTCTGAATTTGCGTCTTTTTTAAAAGCTATGGATCGACTCTCGCGCCATTAGCATCAGCTCACTGGCAGATCATTACAGGCTGGATGCCAAACAGCTTGAATCACAATATAAGAATCATTTGAGTAATTACAGATCCTGGGAGCAACTTCCCCATGCAGAGGATTGGATATTGTTTGAAAAGAATATCGGTGCCCATGTGGGACTTGATGAGACGAGTCTTTCCCGAGGCGAGTTATATACCATTCTTATCAATAAGGATGCTAAGGGCAAAAAAGGGAGTATCATTGCCATGATTAAAGGCACCGATGTGAGAACCGTATCGGATGTATTACTCAGACTATCCCGTAAACGACGTTTTCAGGTACGTGAGATAACTTTGGACATGGCTTCTAACATGAATCGGATTGCCCGTGTATGTTTTCCGGCGGCGAAACAGGTTGTAGACCGATTTCATGTACAACAACTGGCTTTTGAAGCCGTACAGGAAATGCGTATTAAAGCACGATGGGAAGCCATAGACAAAGAAAATATAGAGATTAGCCACGCTAAGGCTTGCGGAGCGCAATACGAACCTTCTGTCTTTGAAAACGGGGACACCAATAAGCAACTGCTTGCCAGAAGCCGTTACCTGTTATTCAAAAAAGAAACAGCATGGACTAACTCTCAAAGCAAACGTGCGGCTATTTTGTTTAGAGAATACCCGGATATCAAAAAGGCATATTATTTAAGTATGCGCTTAGGACTTATTTATCATCACTCCATACATGCTGATGTGGCATTGACCAAACTGGCTCGTTGGTACGAGGAGGTGGACAAATCAGGATTTCTATCCTTTGGCACAGTGGGAAGAACCATACAAACACATTACTTGGGAATCGTAGCCTTCTTCAAGAATCGTGCAACGAATGCGGCCAGCGAATCTTTTAATGCAAAAATTAAGCAATTCAGAGCACTACTCAGAGGAGTCAGGGATGTGTCCTTCTTCTTATTCAGATTATCGAAAATTTATGCTTAAAATCGTAAGCCCTCAGCTTTTCGGTATGATCCATCGTAAGCCCTCAGAATTTCGGTATGATCCCATGATTCGGGATAGTACTGATTAGAGAAGCAAAAAAAAGCCTTACAATGTATTTGTAAGACTCTTTCGAGTGGGCGTTGACGGATTCGAACCGCCGACCCTCTGCTTGTAAGGCAGATGCTCTGAACCAGCTGAGCTAAACGCCCCTGACATTTTGAATGAAAGTGTTTGGTCTATCGAGTGGGCGTTGACGGATTCGAACCGCCGACCCTCTGCTTGTAAGGCAGATGCTCTGAACCAGCTGAGCTAAACGCCCAAACACTTTCGTTTCAAAAGCGTTGCAAAGGTACACCTTATTTTGAATCTGCCAAAACTTTTACGAACATTTTTCAAAAGAATATATCTCACAAAGGCTCCTTGTATTGTATATCAATAATTTATCTTTATCACATTTATTTAAACTTCATTTATACGGAAGATCTTAACCCAGCACCTTGTGATAGTAAGGTTAGGCTTTATACAATATTAGAGACTTCTTAATATCCGTCGATTAAAAATAATTCGGTATCTTTGCGCTACTTTATATAAATACAAGCCTTTATAGAAGCATGGGAAAAGAAAAAATAATACTAACGGGCGACCGTCCAACCGGTCGTTTGCACATCGGCCATTACGTAGGTTCGCTGCGGAGAAGAGTGGAATTACAAAACTCCGGATTATATTCGAAGATATTCATATTTATAGCAGACGCACAAGCTTTAACCGATAATATGGATAATCCGGAAAAAGTTCGTCAAAACGTTATTGAAGTTGCGCTCGACTATTTAGCCTGTGGAATAGATCCAAATAAATCGATTATCTTTATTCAATCTCAGATTCCGGAACTTTGCGAGCTGAGTTTTTACTATATGGATTTGGTTACAGTCTCACGCTTACAGCGAAATCCAACTGTAAAGACAGAAATACAGATGCGTAATTTTGAAACAAGCATCCCCGTAGGGTTTTTCACTTACCCTATTAGTCAAGCGGCAGATATCACAGCTTTTAAGGCCACAACTGTTCCGGTTGGGGAAGATCAAGAGCCTATGATTGAACAAGCTCGCGAGATAGTCCGTCGTTTCAATTATATCTATGGCGAGACTCTAGTGGAGCCTGAAATTTTATTACCAGATAATGCAGCATGCTTACGCTTACCGGGAACCGATGGAAAAGCCAAGATGAGTAAATCGCTTGGCAATTGTATTTACTTGTCGGATAGCGCAGAGGAAGTCGAAAAGAAGATACGCGGAATGTATACCGATCCTGACCATTTACGTGTTCAAGATCCGGGTAGAATCGAAGGCAATCCTGTATTTACATACCTGGATGCATTCTGCCGTCCTGAGCATTTTGGACTATACTTACCAGATTATCTCAATCTCGATGAACTCAAAGCCCATTACCAAAGAGGTGGATTAGGAGATGTTAAAGTGAAAAAATTTCTCAACGCCATAATGCAAGAAGAACTGGAACCTATCCGCAATCGCCGTAAAGAATTTGAAAAGGATATTCCAGCTATTTATGAAATGTTGAAGAAGGGCTGTGAGACTGCACGTGAAGCTGCTGCTGCGACATTAGGTGAAGTACGTAAAGCCATGAAAATAAATTATTTTGATGATGCCGAATTAATAGCGGAACAGGTAAAAAAATTTAGTGCTAAATAACAGACAGCCTGTATCTATAATAGTGGTCTTAAGTATTATTTTAGGTATGCATGAAATATGAAAGTGCCCCTAAAGGTTTAGATTCAAACTTTTAGGGGCACTTCAGTCTCTTATAAATTATTCGTGTTCACTAAACAAACGAAAGTACTTAGATAAAGATTCGACCTCGTTAGACTATCTGGAAAACAGTTTTTCAAGGTCTTCTTCTTTTATTGTTGCAAGCACCGTCTTTCCATCCGGAGTATAGTTCGGGGTAGGACATGCAAACAAGCTGTCTACAAGATTGGACATTTCTTCACTGCTTAATACTTGGCCATAGACAATAGCCGCAGCTTTAGACAAAGTCAGCGCAAGAATAGTCTGTATCTCTTCTTTCACATCACTTCCTTTCTCAATGGCCGTGTGCACCATACTTCGTACAAGTTCCACCGGATTCAAACCTTCTATCCCTGAAGGAATACCATTAATAGCATAACTCCCTCCCCCAAGATAAGTCAACTCAAAGCCAACTGCAGAAAAGTCATCCATAATATCTTCCAAAATAGTAGCTTCTGAAGGTGGAAATTGAACTATTTCAGGGAAAAGAACTCCTTGAGCCATACCTTGCTTTTGATGAATCTGGGTCATATAACGTTCGAACAAAACTCTAACGTGGGCTCGATGCTGGTCAATAAGCATTAATCCCGATTTGACGGAAGTAAGAATATACCGCCCCTTAAACTGGAGATGTTGAGTTCCTTTCTCCATACTCCCGTGTTCCGAATAAAGCTGACCAGACGGCAATGCCGAAGATGCTTGAACTTCATCACCAAGCTTGAAATCAACTTCTTCCTCAGAAGGCTCATCAGGAGGCACTGGAATACCTGTCTTTGTAGCTTTTTCCAATCCATCATAAAGGCCTTCCCAATCAACTTTCTGCCGGGAGTAAGTATCTCCCCCGTACGAGGACGAAGGCGTCTTAAACGGATTAAAACTCGTATCATAATGTACTTTAGGAGGTTCTATAGACCGTTGCTGGTTAAAAGCCGGGATCTCTGGCATCCCTTCGGTATCAAAATCTATAGACGGAACAGCATTGAATTTTCCAAGTGCCTCTTTTACTGCAGCGGATAAAATCTGCCAAATAGGCTGCTCATTTTCAAATTTAATCTCGGTCTTTGTAGGATGAATATTCACATCAATATTAGCAGGGTCAACATCTAGATAAATGAAATACGATATTTGATCTCCTACAGGAATTAGTTGTTCATAAGCATCCATTACAGCTTTATGAAAATACGGATGGCGCATATAGCGACCATTAACAAAGAAGTATTGATGAGCCCCTTTCTTGCGTGCAGTATCCGGTTTAGAAACATAACCGGAAATTTTAATCATTGTAGTATCAACATCCACTGAGAGAAGTTGTTGATTCATTTTTTTCCCAAACACGGCAAGAATACGCTGGCGAAGGGATCCGGCAGGAAGATTAAACAACTCCGTATCATTGCTATATAAATAAAAAGAAACATCCGGATGTACCAACGCTATACGCTCAAATTCTGCTAAAATATTACTTAATTCAGTAGAATTAGCTTTTAAGAACTTACGCCGAGCGGGTATATTGAAAAAGAGATTTTTAATTGAAAAGTTACTTCCTTGAGGGCAAGAAATCACGTCTTGGCTTTCCAATTTGGAACCGGCTATTACGATACGTGTGCCCAATTCTTCATCAGCCATTCTAGTTTTAAGCTCAACTTCAGCAACAGCAGCTATTGATGCCAAGGCTTCACCACGGAATCCCATTGTGCGTAGAGCAAACAAATCAGAGGCCTCACGTATTTTTGATGTGGCATGCCGTTCAAAAGAAAGACGAGCATCCGTTTCGGACATGCCCTTACCATTGTCTATGACCTGTATACAAGTTTTCCCTGCATCAGTGACTAAAACATGTACTTCTCCAGCCCCTGCATCAACCGCATTCTCTACCAGTTCCTTTACAACGGAAGCCGGACGCTGAATGACTTCTCCGGCAGCGATCTGATTCGCCACCGAGTCAGGCAATAAATGGATAATATCACTCATATTTAAAGATAATTGTTTAGGTTATGGGATATCAAATTTACCATTTTTTCCCAATGAAAGAAATGGCCATCCTTAGAAATTAAAAACAGCATCCTGTTTTTTTATTTACCGGTTCTTTTAATATGCAGATTTCTAGGTGAAACAGGAGGCTGACGATCGGTATTTTTTAAGTTCTCGCCAGCTTTCTTCCCACGCCACTCAAAGAGATCGTTTTTATCGCGGGGACGAATATAATCGAACCAGGCAAAAGATGGTAATCTAAGCTTATCAACAGGTATTTGGTTCATTGGATACAAAATGCCATTAGATTTTCCAATCATTGTGGCCCGTTCCATCTTGCGGTCTTTCAAGAACATCCTTAAAAAACTACCTTCGGCATTATTTAGCCCAATCATTGTAGTGTCTTTCTCCTCGGGATAGAAGCTTATTAACACATTACCATTCACATCAACCTGCCGCATCTCCCCTTTTACAAAAAAGGCCTTCATCTCTTTACCCGCCACCTGATTATAATGAATGGTATCTTTTTGTTCCACTGCAAGCGCTTGATTTATAATGTGAGCCCAATCAATAGTACTGTCATTCATGTAAGCCTTAATCTGCTCGCCCAATAGCTGCTGTTTATCATGCCACAGGATGGGATTATCGTACATTGTGATACAAGAATCCTTTGTATTATACAGTAGTGAATCGCAAACACCTTGAAAATCCTTACGATAGATACGAACCTTGTGGTATGCTCTCATCTCACGAAACATTGAATCTGTATTTAGATTGAATGTAGCCATTCTTAATGTGTCAGCATGCATATAAAGGCTATCCCCTTGAGAGTAATCAACAGCCAAGGCTTTTTTTGTCGCAAAAGCGCTTCCATTCAATTCATTGTAATAACAATAATCACCGGTGAGAATATTTTTATTAATCGTATCTGTCATGACCACATTGTCGAAAGCTTCGCCATAACCCGACTTACGGTCATAATACAAGCTATCTCCTATTAATTTCTTTCCTTCATTTGTTAATACAGAACGATCCAATAATTGGGCTTGCCCTTTGGTCGTATTGTATACGCCTCTTTCGGAATAAATATGGTTTTTATCGCTTACAATATTCGATGGTCCCAGAATTGTAGCGTCTTTAGTCAATGTACTATACTTCAATGTATCGGAAGTCAAAGTAAATTTAGGGTTCACCAATTTCACATCATGGTTGAATACTGCAATCTTGGTTGCAGGACTGTACTCACCCCACTCAGAAGTGAGTATATTATCCTGATCAGTCAATGTTCCACCCTCGAAATAATATCCTAAATTGTACAAACGATCATAATTAAGACTGTCTGTAGTCAAGACGGTTTTACGATTAATCATGCGAACATTGCCACGCAACATTGCCAACTGATTAATGCCATCATAATATAAATAATCACCATAAATAAACAATGTATCGCCCTGTTCCATTCTGACATTATCAAATGCTTCTACGGAGTTAGTGTTTTCATAAATCAAAGCACTATCGCAATACATATACATATGTTCATGACGAAGCTTGACAGACCCTGTCAATATCTGCACACCCGGACGTAAAAACTTGTCAGCGTGCGCTTCGTCTGCATAAAGCAAATCCACCCTCGTTCTTTTCTTTTCGGGATGCCTTTTCTTATTCTGGGCACTACTTAGGAGGCAAACGCCAAGCAGGCATAGAGTACCTACAAGGAGGAATCTATGCCTGCTCAATATATGAGTAAATATTTTATTCTTATACATATAAACTTATATCATTCTGATCCATCAATCTTTAATCCAACCTGGATATTTGAACGTACAGTTTTTCCACTTATCATCAATGCGAACGTATGTATGCTTTTGTTTTTCTCTTATCCACTTATCAAGTATTTCCTCACGACGTTTCTCCACCACAATATTTTTCAAACTCTGATAATCTTCAGTTATAGCAGCCTTATGACCATCAATGCGGCTCTTCAGCTTCACAATCACACACTCTTCTTTCCCTGTTTTCTGTGGAATCATAGTAAAAGCATCTGATATTTCACCCACTTTCATCTTATCAACAACCTTTGCTATTTCTGGAGGTAGATCCTGCATTTCAAATTTTGAAGTATTATCATTTGGATTAGGCAATAAACCATGGTTATTGCGAGTATCTTTATCCTGAGACAACATCGAAGCACCATCTTCAAAGGTAAACTTATTATTACGTATGTCATTAGCTATCGAGTCAAGTCTGGACTCAGAACTTCTTAATGCAGTATCAGGAATACGAGGTTTCAACAAAATGTGACGAACCTTAATACGATCTCCACGCTTTTCTATCAACTGTATAATGTGAAAACCAAATTCAGATTCTACTATCTTGGAAACTTTTGCCGGGTCTTGCAAATTGAAAGCTACATTGGAAAAAGCCGGATCCAACTGACCGCGTCCATAAAAAGGCATTTCGCCACCATTCACAGCAGAACCCTTATCCTCAGAATAAAGACGAGCTAACACTGAAAAAGGAGTCTTACCCGAATTCACCTGATCCGTATAATCACGTAAACGACGTTTTACATCTTCTATTTCTTCCAACGGAATCTTAGGTTGCTGCGTAATAATTTGAACCTCCACTTGAGTTGGAATATAAGGAATACTATCAGGAGGTAAATTTTGGAAATATCGACGCACTTCCGCAGGCGTTATCTTAATATCACCGACCAGTTTTTGTTGCATTTTTTGCACAGTTAAACCCTCACGCGCATTATCACGCAAGGTTTCACGTATTTGACTGGATGTCTTATTAAAATACTCCTCCATCTTTTCTCTTGAGCCAATATTGTTTATGTACATATTGGTCATGTAATCAACACGCTGAATGACTTCATTCTCTGACACTGTTATACTGTCGAGCGCTGCTTGATGAAGATATAGTTTCTGTACGGCAATTTCTTCCGGTATTACGCAATATGGATCACGATCAAACTTACGTCCTTCGTACAGAGCACTTAAACGTGCCTCTTCCACTTCGGATTTCAATATAGCCTCGTCGCCTACTACCCAGACTACTTCGTCAATTACATTATCCTGTCCATAGACGGATGAGCCTGTTAACAGCGCCAAGGCGCATAAAACAACAAACTTAAAGTTCATAAACTGTTTCATTCTTTGGTATCTGTACTAATTATATTTTATATCTTTTCGTTTTATCGCATTCTGGTACAATTCTTCTTTTACCTGGCTTATGAAGCTCACCTCCTTTTCATTCAGCAGCAAATCTTTAACTTTAAGATATGCCGATTCATAGGGTTCTTCATCGCCTGCAGCCCGATAGGCTGTAATATTCAGAAAATAGTAAAAAGCCGCATCTTTAATTTCAATGTGCCTATTTCTATTAAAATATTCGCCGATATCATTTACTTTTAATGGTAACAAATTTGATATTTCCGGCACCGGAATCCACTTGTCGCAAAAGTACTGATATTTCACTGCATTCTGGAAGCTGTACTTTTCCAAATGCTCCACTCCATCATGGGTTGTCATTTTATACCAACGACGCACATTAGCAACTTGGGGAGCCGTCAAAGGAAGTTTAATAAACAGGCCTTTCACGTTTGGAACATCTAACTTGAATAACTCTTTATGCGCCTCATAATATTTTTTTACATCGCTATCCGATATCTCACGGGAAAACTTCTGATGAATCAGCTCTTGCTGATAAGCATGCACTAGGAGCGTTCTTCGATAACTCTCAACCATCTTTTCAATCTCGTCATTATCACGAACATTGCTTTTAGCTTTTTCAAACAGCAACATATCTTTAACCCAATTACGAATATATTCCGTAGCGAAGGATATGCTATCCTTTCCAGATATATCGAGAGGAAGAGCTTCCTGCAAATCTTCAAGGTAAAGAAAGTTGCTATTAACTTCTACCAGAGGAGTTTTCTCTTTAGAATCCTTTTGGTCCTGACAGGAGGTGCACAAAAGAATAAATAATAGCCCCAGACAGAATGTTCGCATTAGCAAGAGTTATCAAATTAATTTAAAGTACGAAGATAACGGTTTAATTCGTTTCTCTGTGATTATTAACGGTTTTTAAAACCTCTTGGTTAATTTCAACCTTGCTATTTCCCCTTAACTGCAATAGCCAACGGGATTCCAGTTCTTTTTGATAATCAGAAATTAACTGATCCCGAACATCCCTATAGCTTTGGGGGCCCTTGACCTTCTGACCGCTGACTAAAGTAAAAGGAAAAGATGGAAAAGGAATTGCTTTAGCTTTATTAAAGATCTCATCATCAATATATTGATTATCTCCAGGTTTAAATAGCCCTTGTTCAATATGCACCTGTTTTTGCGAGCCATTAACCATCAGCCATAAAGCATTTTGCCATTCTGATTCTGGCAATGATTTAAGAATTTTACGAGCTTTCTTACGTATTTTTTTTGTAGCACAATTTAATACAATTCCCCGATAACAAGGAACATGCCAATTATAATTGGAACGATGTGCTTTAAAATACCCTGAAAGTTCTTTGTCATCGGAAGAGATATTCCATATTTTTCGAGAAGAAATTTCATTTACTAACATTCCTTCACGATACTCTCGTAACAATAATTTAAGATCCGGATATTTTGCTTCAAGACGACTATTCTCACAATCAAGTATCATCTTAGTTATATAACGATCTAATTGATAACGTAATCCCCCCGGGAAAACTGCAGCAAAACGTGCAAATGATTTCCCCGTAAAGTTCTTTCCTGCTAATTGGAAAAGAGGTTTATCCGTTTCTCCCTTCGCAAACAATTCATCAGTCCCTTCCTTATTCAAAGCATAATTATACTGCTGCTTAAGCAAATCGATCATCGAGCTCGAGCCTTGATCAACAGCACTTCGCTGCAGCAAGCGAAAAGCAATATCTTTCTTAGCATCTTCAAAGGAAGGAATTGGTTTACGTTGAATAACTTTTGCTATATGAATGCCTTGAGGAGTAAAAAATGGAGTAGAAAACTCCCCCGGATTCAAATCAAATACAACGCTTTCAAATTCCGTAGGCATTTGGAGCCAACTAACCCAAAAAGTATTTTTCTCATCAGAAAAGTTTTTTACGCAAACATTAAATTCAATCGTACCATTTTTCAATGAATTGTAAATAGAATCCATCTCACGCTCTTTTCCCCGCAACGCATAGCTAGATATATTTTGAGATAAACGTTTGAAAATATGACAAACCAAGACTTGACCAGACCTATAATCCGACTTCATTTTATCATAAGTCTTGCGAATTATTTCTTCAGATGAAACTTCACCTGCCAGATATGACTTTGAAATTTGACGACGATACCCATCGAACTCTTCACGAAACACTTTCGTTGTATCAATGCCCGTAGCTTCTGCTTCCAAAGCCTTTAATTTAAAATCAATAAATAGGTTTAAAGATTCATTTAAATTTATCTTCTCCGAACCAGGCATTAATCGCAGCTTATTATATTGATATTCAAACTCTGAACGCAAAACATCTTTTCCGTTTATTCGCACCAGAACAGGGTCTTGCCCAGCAAACAAATTAAAGCTTCCTAGCAATAGCAAAAGTATATTTCCAATCCTTTTTTTCATTTTAATGCCAAAATATAACATAAATAATACCCTATGGAGACTCACTCAACTACAAAAATAAAAAATGCCCGAAAGCAATAACCGTTTTCGGACATTTTTTATATATTATTTCCTTTATCCCTTATTCTGGACGACTATAGTTAGGAGCTTCACTCGTAATAGAGACATCATGCGGATGACTTTCGAGTACGCCAGCATTGGTTATTCGAGTAAACTTTGCATCGTGCAATTGATTAATACTTGCTGCACCACAATATCCCATTCCGGCACGTAAGCCACCAACTAGCTGAAATATAACCTCGTATAACGTGCCCTTATAAGGAACACGTGCAGCAATTCCTTCCGGAACCAATTTTTTCACGTCGCTTGTACCACTTTGAAAATACCGATCTTTAGAACCATTTTCCATAGCTTCTAAAGAGCCCATTCCGCGATATGATTTAAATTTACGCCCGTTAAAGATGATCGTATCTCCCGGAGATTCCTCAGTACCGGCAACCAGTGATCCAATCATTACACTATAACCACCCGCAGCCAAAGCCTTTACCACATCACCAGAATAGCGTAATCCACCATCTGCAATAAGTGGTACATCAGTCCCTTGCAAAGCTTTGGCAACTTCATATACTGCAGATAATTGAGGAACACCTACACCAGCAACAACTCGCGTAGTACATATTGAGCCCGGACCTATACCAACTTTAACAGCATCAGCACCCGCATCTGCCAAGGCTTTAGCAGCTTCACCCGTAGCAATGTTTCCCACCACAATATCAATATTTGGGAAACGCTGCTTGGCTTCTTTAAGTTTATCTATTACAGATTTCGAATGTCCATGGGCAGTATCAATAACAATGGCATCCGCACCGGCATCAACCAATGCCTGCATACGTTGAAGTGTATCAGTAGTGACTCCAACACCAGCTGCTACACGTAAGCGTCCTTTGGAATCTTTACAAGCCATGGGCTTGTCCTTGGCCTTAGTTATATCTTTATAAGTAATCAGACCAACCAATTTTCCATCTTTATCAACTACCGGAAGTTTCTCTATCTTATATTTCTGTAAGATTTCAGAAACCGCTTCCATATCAGTAGTTTGATTGGTTGTGATTATATTCTCCTTCGTCATTACTTCGTCAATACGTCTATTCGTGTCTTTTTCGAAACGAAGGTCACGGTTAGTTACTATCCCGACAAGATATCTTTCATCATCAACAACCGGTATACCACCAATTTTGTACTCCGCCATTAAATCTAAAGCATCTCCGACAGTAGAGCCTCTTTTTATAGTCACGGGATCGTAAATCATACCGTTTTCGGCACGCTTCACAATAGCAACTTGGCGTGCCTGTTCGTCTATAGACATGTTTTTATGGATAACTCCAATACCTCCTTCGCGTGCAATAGCAATAGCCATCTTAGCTTCGGTAACAGTATCCATAGCGGCAGTTACAAAAGGAATTTTTAACTCAATGTGTCTGGAAAATTTCGTCGATAATTCGACTGTACGTGGCAATACTTCTGAATAGGCAGGGATCAACAAAACATCATCGTAAGTCAATCCATCCATTACAATTTTATCAGCAATAAATGACATAGGGCTATGCGTTTAAAATTTATTGCGCGCAAATATACGGTTTTTATTCCACCCCATATACCTGCACGCAACATTTTTTTCTTTTTTATATTAAATCCCTGATATCAGTTAGCCATTTCTGAGATAAACTTAATACGAACCAAACGAACTTCTTCTTCAGTGAAATCATCGCCCAGCTCTTCAAGAGCATCATCTATCTTATCTGTTGTAGATTCTTTAAAATAATCATAGATGTCGAGTAAATGATCTTCATCCATAATTTCATCAAGGAAATAATCAATATTGAGTTTAGTTCCGGAATAAACAATAGCCTCTATCTCATCCAGTAACTCATTAAATTCGATACCTTTTGACATTGCTATATCATCCAAAGCAACCTTACGATCGATAGATTGAATTATTGAGACTTTCAATTTGGATTTATTGGCAACGGTACGAACACGCAAGTCTTCCGGTCGTTCTATCTCATTTTCCTCACAATGCCGCTTAATCAGCTTACAAAATTCCTCACCATATCGTTTGGCCTTACCAGCACCAACCCCCGGAATATTTTGTAACTCATCCAATGTTACCGGATAAATAGTCGCCATCGCTTCAAGCGAAGGATCCTGAAAGATTACATAAGGAGGTACTTCCAATTTCTTAGAAAGCTTCTTTCTGAGATCTTTCAGCATCGAATACAAAGCAGGATCGACAGCGCATGCACCTCCACCTCTTGCGGGTGCTTCTTCTTCTACTTCTTCAAAATCGTTATCCTCTGTAATCTTGAAAGATTTAGGACTTTTCAGAAATTTCTTACCTGCTTCCGTTACTTTCAACAAACCATAATTTTCGACATCTTTATTGAGATATCCGCCAATCAGTGCTTGGCGGATCACAGCATTCCACGTTTTGTCTTCCTCACCCATTCCCGATCCAAAAGCTTCGAGATCTTCATGTAAATGGGCCTGAACTTCAGACGTCTCACGTCCCTGTATAATATCTATAATATAATCTGCTTTAAAATTTTCTTTTACCGCAAGAATTGCTTCTATCACGGTACACAATAAATCTTGAGCTTCCACTTGTTTTTTCGGATTTAAACAGTTGTCACAATTACCACAATTATCTTCCGTATATTCTTCACCAAAATAGTGTAATAATGTTTTTCGGCGACATACGGAAGATTCGGCATAAGCAGCAGTCTCCAATAATAGTTGTTTACCTATTTCTTGTTCGGCCACCGGTTTGCCTTGCATAAACTTCTCCAGTTTCTGCAGATCTTTATTCGTATAAAAAGTAATGCATTGACCTTCTCCCCCATCACGTCCTGCACGTCCTGTCTCTTGATAATAACCTTCCAAGCTTTTCGGAATATCATAATGAATTACATAACGCACATCAGGTTTATCAATACCCATTCCGAATGCTATAGTCGCCACAATCACGTCGATTTTCTCCATTAAGAAATCATCTTGATTCTGCGTACGAGTTGAAGAATCCATACCAGCATGATATGCACGAGCATTGATACCATTAGCTTGCAATATCTCTGCCAGTTCTTCAACTTTTTTACGACTAAGGCAATAAATAATACCCGATTTCTCTATATTATTTTTGATAAACTTAATAATATCCTTATCTACGTTAGTAGTCTTGGGACGTACTTCATAATAAAGATTTGGACGATTAAAAGAAGACTTAAACACCTGTGCATCAATCATTCCTAAGTTTTTCTGAATATCATGTTGAACTTTAGGGGTGGCTGTCGCCGTAAGTGCTATTAATGGTGCTTTGCCTATTTCACTAATAATGGGACGAATACGGCGATATTCCGGACGAAAATCATGCCCCCACTCGGAGATGCAATGAGCTTCATCCACCGCATAAAAAGATATTTTAACTGTCCTCAGAAAATCAACATTTTCGTCTTTCGTCAATGACTCTGGAGCTACATATAGAAGCTTAGTGCGACCATTGGTAATATCTGATTTTACCTGATCAATTGCACCTTTATTTAATGAAGAATTTATGAAATGGGCAATGCCATCTTCTTCACTAAAATTACGCATTGCATCAACTTGATTCTTCATTAAGGCGATCAAAGGAGAAATCACAATAGCCGTTCCATCCATCAATAAAGATGGTAGCTGATAACACAAAGACTTTCCACCTCCCGTAGGCATAAGCACGAAAGTATCATTTCCAGCCAATAAGTTTTTTATGATTGCTTCTTGATTTCCTTTGAATTTATCAAATCCGAAATACTTTTTCAGTTGTTCTGTTAAAATTATCTTCTTCCCTGCCATAAATCATTAGGTTGTTTATTGAAGATCTTTCTCATGTCATATAATTCCTAAATAAGAACTCAAACAAAGTTATAAACAACTTCTTAATATTCAAGCATAATCTTTCCACATTTTTTTATCTGAAATAAAAAAATGCCCATTATTAATTTTCTTCCATTATTTTCAGACTGATTGAAGTCTACCGGGATTTGCTTTAGCTATCTGTTGCTGCGCATAATCCAAGGTTACTACAAAACTATCTTGATGTGTAGACGGGATTTCAAACATAGAATCAATCATGATTGTCTCTACAATGGAACGTAAGCCACGAGCTCCTAATTTGAATTCAATCGCTTTATCAACAATATATTCAAATACAGTGTCGTCAAAAGTCAATCGAACACCATCCATTTCAAAGAGTTTCACATATTGCTTGATTATAGAGTTCTTTGGTTCTGTCAGAATAGCTCGCAAAGCTTCACGATCTAACGGATTAAGATACGTAAGCACTGGCAAACGCCCTATTATCTCAGGAATCAGCCCGAATGCTTTCAAATCTTGCGGAGCAATATACTGCATCAAATTATTCTTATCAATATTCGCAGTATGTTTCACCGCACTATAACCCACAACATGAGTATTCAAACGTTGAGCTATTTTTTTTTCAATGCCATCAAAAGCTCCTCCACAAATAAACAGGATATTCTTTGTATTGACAGGAATCATTTTCTGGTCAGGATGTTTTCTTCCGCCTTGAGGTGGAACATTTACGATTGAACCTTCCAATAACTTAAGTAATCCTTGTTGAACCCCTTCGCCGCTAACATCTCTTGTTATTGAAGGATTATCTCCTTTACGAGCTATTTTATCAATTTCATCAATAAATACAATTCCTCGTTCGGCTTCAGGAACATTATAATCAGCAACTTGCAGTAAGCGTGTTAGAATGCTCTCAATATCTTCACCTACGTAACCTGCTTCTGTCAAGACAGTGGCATCTACGATAGTAAAAGGAACGTTCAACAACTTTGCAATAGTTCTGGCTAGCAAGGTTTTTCCCGTACCCGTACTACCTACCATAATAATGTTGGATTTTTCTATTTCAACATCATCACCCGCATCTTTCTGAAGTAAACGCTTATAATGATTATATACAGAAACAGAAAGAAAGCGCTTCGCGTCATCTTGACCAATGACATACTCATCAAGAAATTCTTTAATTCCTTTGGGTTTAGGTAAATCTTTTAAATTTAACTTTTTTGATACATCCTCTTTTGCACTTCCCATAGCTTCTTGAGTAATCTCATAAGCTTGGGATGCACAACTATCACAAATAAAGCCGTTTAAACCTGTAATCAAGAATCCGACTTCATCTTCCGAACGCCCACAAAAGCTACATCTATTTTTAGTTCGTTTTGTTTCAGCCATATTTATTTTTTAATCAACACTTCATCAACCATACCATAATCTTTCGCTTCTTGTGCTGTCATCCAATAGTCTCGATCTGAATCAGCCCATACTTTATCAAAATCAGTATGAGAATGATCTGCAATGATCGAATACAATTCTTTCTTTAACTTTTGAATTTCACGGGCAGTAATTTCAATATCCGAAGCTTGCCCTTGAGCGCCCCCCATCGGCTGGTGGATCATCACGCGAGAATGTGTTAAAGCGGAACGCTTCTTCTCCGCTCCGGCAACCAACAATACCGCCGCCATACTTGCGGCCATACCGGTACATATTGTCGCAACATCACTCGAAATAAATTGCATAGTATCATAGATACCGAGCCCAGCATAAACTGATCCGCCAGGAGAATTGATATAAATAGAGATATCCTTTCCGGGATCAACGGAGTCCAAATAGAGCAATTGCGCCTGCAAAGTATTCGCAGTGTAATCATCTATCTGAGTCCCAAGAAATATGATGCGATCCATCATTAAACGAGAGAAAACATCGAGCTGGGTAACATTAAGCTGGCGCTCTTCCAAAATATAAGGATTCAAATACCCTGCTTGAGACTTGATAACATCATCCAGCGCTAAACCACTCATTCCCAAATGCTTGGTTGCATATTTTCTAAAATCATCCATAACGCTTTCTATTTTAATATTGATATAATGAGATGCAAATAAACGAAAAAGAACACAGAGACACAAAAAAACACAGAGTTATATACTACAAACCCTGTGTTTCTTTACAATATTAAACTATTATAAAATAAAAGTCTATTCAAACATTTTATTGAACTCCTGTATAGAAACAGTCTTATCGTTCAATGTTACTTGACTCTTCAAAGCTGAAGCTAATTTCGTTTCAATCGCACGATTCACCAAACCTTCAACACTTTCTTTCTTCTTCAGCATCTCCTTTGAATAGTTTTCAAGAATGTCTTCTGGAATGTTCAGCATACCATATTGAGCAAACTGAGCACGTGTAGCTTCCTTAGCCATATTCACAATATCATCTTGCTCAACTTTAATATCATTAGCCTTGACAAGCTGTTCCTTAATCAAGTGCCATGTAAGCTCTTCTATACTCTTATCATAGTTTTCTTCAACAAATGCTTCGTCTTTATCTGTATTATTTAGACGCATTATGCGTTTCAACAAGCTATCTGGGAATTCGATCTTACCAATTTTTTCCATTAATAGCTGACGAATATCTATTAAGAACTTATAATCACTATCAGCTACATATTGAGCAGCTATCAAATCTTTAACTTTCGCACGGAAGTCTTCTTCTGTAGTAACAACATCTTTGCCAAAAACTTGATCAAAAATCTCTTGATTAAGATCTCCGGCAACAAAACGAGTTATTTCTTGTACTTGGAAGCTAAAGTCTGATTTTACCTCAGCAGCCACCTCTTTGTCTATCTTCAATAGAGAAGCCAATTCCGCAGCATTACCACTCCAAGCCTTAAAAGGATTAAATGTAATTACATCATCAACTTTTGCATTAGCAAAAAGAAGTTTTTGATCTTCTTCTTTCATGTAAGCAGGCATCATAACAGCTCCTTCAATCTGAATGCCACCATCTTTCGTAGTGCCATCTCCGTTTAACTCAGCCAAAAGACCTTTTAACATGTCACTATCTTGATATGTGTCCACCACGTCATACTTTCCATTACGCTGAGTGTATGTCTTAATTTGGTTTTCAACCATCTCATCCGTAACTTCTATAGTATAAAAGTCAACCTTATCTTTACTTGTAACTTCAGCCTTAAATTCTGGAGCCAAAGCTATATCAAACAAAAATTCAAAATCATCCATAGATTCAAAATCAATCTCAGGTTGATTCTCCTCGTTTGGCAGAGGCTCTCCAAGTATGTTAATCTTATTATCTTGGATATATTTGTATACAGCATCAGATAGCAACTTATTTACTTCCTCGGCGATAACAGATTTACCATACATTTTCTTGACCAAACTTGCAGGAACCATTCCTTTACGGAAACCGGGGATTTGAGCTTTTTGGCGAAGATTTTTCAATGATTTATCAACTTTTTCCTGATAGTCGGCCTTCTCAAGCTTCACAGTAAGCGAAGCACTGACTTTGTCAATGTTTTGAAATGAAACGTTCATTTGACACCTATTTATTTGATTTATATTATCTTTCTTTTTTAAACGAGCGTGCAAAATTAGCGTTAATCTTTCAATTATCAAAAAAACCCGAAACTTTATTTTTTTATAACAATCTTCCCTCTGTAGTGAAAAAAGATTCGGAAAAAGATGAAAAATCCGAATTTAATTCTTTTCTTTGTTGCGGAATGACAACACATTAGTTTCTCGATTTCCATTACATGGTTTTTACTCCCGTTTTAAAAACGTTTTTGTAAACTCTCTGTCATCGTAATCCTTTTATTATCAGTTGCCGTTCCAAAGAGAGTTTTATTCATTTTATTTAATTTTTTATTATTTTCATCATGAACATTTACGTTGGAAACCTTAATTACCGTGTTAAGGAAGCAGACCTTCAAAAGGTTATGGAAGATTACGGAGCAGTTTCTTCTATCAAATTTATCAAAGATCGTGAAACAGGCCGTTTCAGAGGAATTGCATTTGTAGAAATGGAAGATCAAGCAGCGGCAAAAGCTATTGCAGAATTAGATGGCGCTGAATATTTTGGACGTAATATGGTTGTTAAAGAAGCTAGACCTCCAAAATACTAAAATATAAACTTAGTGTACAAAAAACGAAGCATATTTTATTTTAATATGCTTCGTTTTTTTTATTCTGATTAAGCTTGTTATTTTAGCAAAAGTAAAACCATCGTACCTATTTTAATTGAAAATCTTTCCTCCTTAAAACAAAGCTGTTACTTAAGTATTTCTCTCTCACAATTTGGTTTTCAGCAAGTTCTTCAGGAGTACCTTGGAATAAGATTTTACCTTCAAATAGCAAATATGCACGATCGGTAATACTCAACGTTTCTTGTACATTGTGATCGGTTATTAAAATGCCGATATTCTTATCTTTCAGTTTCCAAACAATCTGCTGGATGTCTTCCACTGCAATAGGGTCAACGCCAGCAAACGGTTCATCAAGCATTATAAATTTGGGATCAATGGCTAAACAACGCGCTATTTCAGTACGTCGCCGTTCACCACCGGATAGTTGATTTCCTTTATTCTTACGTACTTTCTGCAAGCGGAACTCAGCAATCAAGCTCTCCAGCTTGTCTTTCTGATAGCTCACTGGCTCATTAGTCATCTCCAGCACAGATATAATGTTATCTTCCACACTCATTTGACGAAAAACAGAAGCTTCTTGGGCTAGATATCCAATACCGTTTTGGGCACGTTTATATACAGGATAATTTGTTATATCAAGGTCATTTAAAAAAATATGTCCCTCATTAGGCGTAATCAGACCAACCGTCATATAAAATGATGTTGTTTTTCCAGCTCCATTAGGTCCTAGCAAACCAACAATCTCGCCTTGCTTCACATCGATTGAAACATGACTAACCACTGTACGCTTTCCGTACTTCTTCACCAAGTTCTCGGTCCGAAGTACCATTCGAGTTTCTTCCATTCTAAACCTATTTTGGCGCAAATGTAGTAATAATCAGCCAAAATGGCCTATATTTGCAAACAAATTAGTTATAAGTCATGATTAAAGCATTAAGAACCGTAGGAAGATATGTCATGCTTATGGGACGCACATTCGGGCGACCAGAGCGATTGCGAATGTCTTTCAAACAATTCATCAATGAGATGGAGAAATTGGGAGTCAACTCAATTGGTATTGTTCTGCTAATCTCGTTTTTCATCGGTGCGGTTATCACTATACAGATCAAATTAAACATTGAAAGTCCTTTTATGCCTAGATGGACAGTGGGATATGTGACCCGAGAAATTATGTTATTGGAGTTTTCATCGGCTATCATGTGCTTGATTTTAGCAGGAAAAGTAGGATCAAATATCGCTTCCGAAATAGGCACTATGCGCGTGACTCAGCAAATTGATGCTCTCGAAATAATGGGTATCAACTCAGCCAACTATCTGATACTACCTAAAATAGCTGCAATGGTTACAGCCATACCGGTTTTGGTTACATTCAGTATATTTGCGGGGATTGTAGGAGCTTTCTGTTCATGCTGGTTTCTAGGTATAATGTCAGCGGTTGACTTAGAATACGGATTACAATATATGTTTGTAGAATGGTTTATCTGGTCCGGTATAATAAAATCCTTTTTCTTTGCATTCATTATCGCAAGCGTTTCTGCCTTTTTCGGCTACACCGTTGAAGGTGGCTCTATTGAAGTAGGAAAAGCATCAACCGATTCCGTAGTTACTAGTAGTGTATTGATTTTATTTGCTGATTTGGTACTAACTAAATTATTAATGGGATGATTGAACTAAAAGGACTTTGGAAATCATTTGAAAAAAAAGATGTTTTGAAAGATATCAATGCCATCTTTGAGAACGGAAAAACAAATCTTATCATCGGACAAAGTGGCTCAGGTAAAACGGTCTTAATGAAATGTATTGTCGGTTTATTAACTCCGGAAAAAGGAGAGCTACTTTATGATGACCGTAATTTTCTTACAATGGGTAAGAAAGAAAAAAAAATAATACGCAGAGAAATGGGTATGATTTTCCAGAGTGCAGCGCTCTTCGATTCAATGACTGTACTCGAAAATGTGATGTTCCCGCTAAATATGTTCAGTAACGACACACTCCGCAACCGTACTCGCCAAGCAATGTTTTGCCTGGATAGGGTTAATTTGACGGAAGCCCAATATAAATATCCCGGAGAAATCAGTGGAGGTATGCAAAAGCGTGTTGCAATAGCCCGCGCAATTGCTTTGAAGCCACAATATCTATTTTGTGACGAGCCTAATTCCGGGCTGGATCCAAAGACATCATTAGTAATCGATGAGCTTATTCACGATATTACTACAGAATACAATATGACCACCCTTATTAATACCCATGACATGAACTCGGTAATAGGAATAGGTGAAAAGATTATCTATATCTACGAAGGTTACAAGGAATGGGAAGGTAGTAAAGAAGATATTTTCACATCAAGCAACCAAAAATTAAACGACTTTATATTTGCGTCTGATTTATTCAGAAAAGTAAAGGAAGTAGAAGTACGCAATATAGAAGGATAGCTTCAAAGAAGAGTCCAGACCTCACGAAAATAATAAAAAAGGCTGCTTCGATAAAATCTATCAAAGCAGCCTTTTTTGTTTAGCCTTTTACCATTTTACTTCTGACGAATATAAATATTAATAGGAGTACCTGTTAAATTCCATTTATCTCTCATTTTATTCTCCAAAAAACGGCGATATGGTTCTTTCACATATTGCGGAAGATTGGCAAAATAAACGAAAGAAGGAACCTGAGTATTTGGTAATTGCGTGATATATTTAATTTTAATATACTTCCCTTTAATTGCCGGAGGGGGATATGCTTCAATCAGTGGTAACATTTCTTCGTTCAATCGAGCCGTAGGAATACGAGTCATCCTATTTTGATAAACACTTTGAGCTTCTTCCAGCACCTTTAAAATACGCTGTTTTGTGAGTGCTGACCCAAATATGATAGGGAAATCAACAAATGGTGCAAAACGAGAACGTATGGCATCTTCAAATGTTTTCATAACTTTCACCGTTTTATCTTCCACCAGATCCCACTTATTAACGACGACCACTAATCCTTTCGAATTCTTCTGAATAATAGAAAAGATGTTTAGATCCTGGCTCTCAACGCCTCGCGTTGCATCAATCATAAGAATACACACATCCGAAGCTTCGATAGATCGGATAGAACGGATAACCGAATAATACTCAAGATCTTCATTTACTTTATTTTTCTTTCTTATACCAGCCGTATCGACCAGATAAAAATCAAAGCCAAACTTATTATATCGGGTATAGATAGAATCACGGGTAGTACCAGCTATCTCTGTTACAATATTACGTTCTTCCCCAATAAAAGCATTCACAATCGAAGACTTTCCCGCATTAGGACGACCAACAACAGCAAAACGAGGAATATCTTCATCCAATAATTCTTCTGACTCTTTCTTAAAATTTGCCACAATAAGATCCATCATGTCTCCGGTGCCAGAACCTGTAATTGCAGAAACACAATAAGGGTCACCCAATCCTAAAGAATAAAACTCAGGAGCATTATATTGTAGCTCATTATTATCAGTCTTGTTAGCAATCAAAAGAATAGGTTTTTTAGCACGACGCAAAATAGTAGCGACCTGCATATCCAAATCAGTAACACCATTCATAACATCAACCACAAACAGAATAACATCAGCTTCGTCAACAGCCATCAAAACCTGTTTTCGAATTTCTTCTTCAAAAATATCATCAGAGTTTACAACCCACCCTCCAGTGTCCACGACTGAAAATTCTTTTCCAAGCCACTCACTTTTACCATATTGGCGGTCGCGAGTTGTCCCAGCCTCTTCATTCACAATGGCGTGACGGGTTTTTGTCAGACGATTAAACAATGTGGACTTACCAACATTAGGACGTCCCACTATAGCAACTAAATTTCCCATATATCTATATAATTATTAACGACTATCTCAGCCGCACAAATACTATTAATCCAATTGATAGCCAAACTGGCGCAGTTCCTTATCTGAATTTCGCCAATCTTTATCTACCTTTACAAAAGTCTCGAGAAAAACACTTTTCCCAAAAAAACGTTCTAAATCCCGCCTAGCTTCAGTCGAAACTTTTTTCAGAGCTTTACCCTGTTTACCTATAATAATACCCTTTTGGGAGTCCCGCTCCACAAAAATAACGGCATTGATATGAATATGTTTATTATCTTCTTTAAATTGCTCTACAACAATTTCTACAGAATAAGGGACCTCTTTATCGTAGTAAAGCAATATCTTCTCACGAATTATTTCAGTAGCAAAGAAGCGAGCCGGCTTGTCTGTCCATTGATCTTTATCAAAATAAGGTGGAGAATCAGGAAGTAACTCCTTTATCCGCCTCATTATATATTCTACATTGAATTTAGTCATGGCAGAAATAGGTATAATCTCTGCTTTAGGCAAAATCTCTTTCCATGATTCGACCAAACTTATAAGTTTACTTTGATCTGTCAAGTCAATCTTATTAATAAGCAATAACAAAGGCGTATCTATCCGAGCGACTTTCTCTATAAAATCACTATGCTTATCGGGAGTTTCAATTACATCAGTCACATAGAGCAAAATGTCTGCATCACTCAATGCGGAATTAGAGAAATTCAGCATCGATTCCTGCAATTTGTAAGCAGGCTTCAGTACCCCAGGGGTATCTGAAAAAACGATCTGCATGTCATCCGTATTATATATCCCCATAATACGATGACGAGTTGTCTGCGCTTTAAATGTGGCAATAGACACACGTTCTCCAACCAATGCATTCATCAACGTAGATTTCCCGACATTAGGATTACCGACAATATTTACAAAACCTGCTTTATGCATATTATTCCAGTTTTTCAATGAGACAAAAAAACGCATCAAATCGAAATAGGATGCGTTTTCAATATATTATAGCGATTATATAGCTTCCACTTTACTGTTTCTTGCCATCATATCCCCACTTAACATATACAGCTCCCCACGTAAATCCAGCGCCGAAAGCAGTAAATATAAGATTATCTCCCTTTTTGAGTTTATCTTCAAAGTCCCAAATACAAAGAGGAAGAGTACCAGCACTTGTATTGCCATATCGTTCGATGTTGATCATCACTTTTTCGTGAGGAAGTTCCAAACGATGGGCAACAGCGTCAATAATACGCAAATTAGCTTGATGTGGAATGACCCAAGCAATATTGTCTTTATTCAAGTTGTTTCGCTCCGCAATAGTAGCACAAGAATCAGACATATTAGACACTGCATATTTGAAAACAGTCCGACCTTCTTGATAAATATAATGCATGTGATTATCCACAGTAAAATAAGAAGATGGGCATACAGAACCACCTGCTTTCATATGTAAGAATGGTAATCCCTTGCCGTCAGTCCTCAAAACCGAGTCCATTACTCCAAAGACTTCAGCAGTAGGCTCCATCATAAATGCAGCAGCACCATCACCAAAAATAGGACAAGTCGAACGATCTGTGTAATCCACAACCGAAGACATCTTGTCCGCACCAACAATGATAATCTTCTTATATCTACCTGAGCGTATAAAGTTTGCAGCAGTTTCTAACAAATATAAGAAGCCAGAGCATGCAGCTTGCAAATCAAAAGCAAATGCATTTTTTAATCCCAGCTTATCACACAAAATAGAGGCTGTAGACGGGAAATGATAATCAGGAGTAGTCGTTGCAACTATCACCAAGTCAATATCTTCCGGATTAGCTCCAGTCTTTTGCATGAGTTGTTTAGCTGCTTTACGAGCCATGTAAGAGGTTCCCAGCCCCTCTTCATTCAAGATATGTCTTTCTTTTACCCCGATACGGGTCATAATCCATTCGTCGTTAGTATCTACCATTTTTGACAGTTCATCATTAGTCAAAATATAGTCTGGTACATATCCACCAACTCCTGTAATTACTGCATTTATTTTTTCCATCAATTCTATGCTAGATAATACCCAAACAACGGAGGTCTAAAAAGTCCTGTAGAACAGTTCCCTCTCAGACAACCGATATTCAAGCAGTAAAGTCATTTTAAGCTGTACATTTAAACAGCAGCTTCTTTTTCTATAGCAAGCTTTCCTCTGTAGTATCCGCATGCTCCACAAACGGTATGATACACATGCCATTCACCACAGTTTGGGCAAATAGCCAATGTAGGAGCTACTGCTTTGTCATGAGTTCTTCTCTTTGCAGTCCTTGTTTTAGACTGTCTTCTTTTAGGATGTGCCATTTTTCTTAATCTTTAATTGTTATCTAATATTTTTTTTAATTCATTCCAGCGGGGATCAACTTGAGAATCATCTTTATCTACTACATCATTTGAAAAATCCTCATCCTCAGTCACAAAGACGTCATCATCTTCTTCATCAGAGGAAGAAGTTCGCATATGCTTACTTAACTTTCCACTCATTGACTTATTACACTTTCCAACCGGATGTACATGCTTCATCGGAATCGATAATGCTACAAATTCATACATGAACCATGCTACATTAATCTCACCTTCTTCTTCAGGAATTACAATAAGACTATCTCCTTCTTCAGCATATTCACGACCAAATTTTACAATAAGTTTATCTACAGAAGATACCGCTTGTTCCATATCATCCAAACAGCGATCACATGGTACCCAAACTATTCCTTCAGTATTGAAACTTAATTCAAAAGAATGTGATGTTCTCTTTACAACCAATTCGACTATTACCTTTCCCTTTTGAACTTCAGGGGCATCAATAATAGAAAAAAAATGGTTATCAAGCACAAATTCATATTTACATGAATCTGCAGTCATTCCTTTCAAGTCTATTTTATACTTATCAAACCGTCCCACAGCTTGTTATAATTTATTCGGGGCACAAAGATACAAATAAATATCCTCATAATTCAGAATTTAACCATGAATTATTTATTTTTTAAGATCAAAAATGTTATATTATCCGACTCAAACAAGTAAAATAGACATTAAATAGGGAATCATAGAGGACCTCTACAGCAATTCTCCCTGAAAATCAACAAAGAAATTATACAACAAAAAAGCCTAATTATGCCCCTTACATACGCTTCAATTTGGCTACAAATAATCTAAAGAATCCAATTGAAGAAGAATACAGCAGATGGAAAAAAGAATAAACCGTATCTATGTAATGCTCATCTCCAAGGTTGATTATTAGAGTTACAAGATGTAATATTGCAGGTTATACAAGTTCTATATATTGTGATAGCGGATAAAAGCTTATTCTATCTGACTGGTTAAATACTAAATAGCAACAGTAGTATTTTGCAGGTGTATTATTGGGATAGCGATTCTGAAGAGTGAGAAGACTTCTTTTTGGGGAATGTATGCTTTTTAACTCCTGTCTTAATATTTTGGAGTTTTAGGGTGTATAAAAAAAGAGAGAGGCTCTTTCCCTAAGGAAGAACCTCTCTCTGAAAGTGGCGACTACCTACTCTCCCACTGTTA